>Ga0129351_1000379_pt1 | contig 16330 bp, 33 predicted proteins | sample CPBDNA_8_FD_94423 | JGI IMG/M metagenome (GOLD analysis project Ga0129351, IMG submission 94423) | Freshwater to marine salinity gradient microbial communities from Chesapeake Bay, USA - CPBay_Sum_27_0.2_DNA | ecosystem: Environmental > Aquatic > Marine > Coastal | place: USA: Chesapeake Bay... | reverse complement strand
CTACACCATCTCTTGTGATACTTATATCGTAAGGGTTTGTTGTTGTTCTGCTTAAAGTTAACTCTAAATCTCTAAATACTGATACAGGAAATGGCTGTATAACATTTAAGTTGCTACCACTAACACTACTCACAGGTAAATTGCCTGATGGGGTGGTTGTGCTTGTTGCACCTGTAAAATCAACTAAGTTTGTAAAAACATCAGTTTGTGTACCGCTTGATACTATACCTTTTTTTCTGTGTAACCACATAAACAAATCATAGTAAACATCATTTGAGGTATTAAAGAAATCTGTGCTAAATGTTATGCCATATCTATCCTCAATAGCTTCTATAATTTTGTGTACTCTTAGCGCATATTTTAATTCGTTCCAAGCAAGTCCGTGATTATGTGAACCGCCCCCTGTATGATTAAATAAATTACCCACATCAGGAGTATTTGCACCACTGTCGTAAAAAAGTCTTTTTGAGTGTGTGATAATAGGTACTACTACATCGTTTGATGCAGGGTTTCTTTGTAAAGCAGTTTTAATATCAGCAGATGCAAATGTTTCATTTAAAGTGTTAAGCTCTGTTAACGCATTTAATTTATCTTCGCCTAATAGGTCTTTAAGTGTTACAGTATTGCCAAAGAATGTAATGCGATACGACTTAGGTCTGCGATTCTGCAAGTCCACACCTTCTAACTTAATCTTACCTTTTTTAAATAGCAAATGGTTTAATTCAAGTGTGGCATCTTTTTTTGTTCTCGCATCAAAGCCCCCTGTGATATCAAAGTTATAGTAGTGTTTGAATATCTTGTTGTTTGCTTTAGATGCAGGCAGAGTAAACGTCTTTGTAAACTCTGTAAATACCTTAGCGATATCTTTGACGTTTTGAATAGACTGAGTGATAGATACGCTTTCGTCTTTAAACATATCCACTCTTTGATTCTCAATATATAGCTGTATGCTCTGCACTATCTAATGTTGTTTATCTTATCAAAAGCGTGTTCAAACTCTACTGTGTAATTTGCGAGTTTATCGTTTACACTTGTCTTGTATGTAATTGACTTAGTTAATGGGATAACAGGAATAACTTTTTCCTCTGTTTCTGTAATCTCTGTGTACCACACTTGCTCACTTATTAATAGTTCCTCTAAGACAGCGTTGTGGTCGTCATTAACGTATCCTGTGTTCATTGTGATTCTATCCTTGCCTTGTGCTAAGAACGCTTGTTGTTGGTGTTTATACGTTTTGTAGCTTAGAGTAGATTGGTCAAATATAGATGCCTTAAACTGCTCAGAGGTTACGTTTGTTGATTCTACTGACTTCTTGAAAAACCACAAGTCTTGTAAAGCACCAAACTTATTTACAAATGTAACTTTGTAGGGTTCGTACTTACATTCATAGTTAGTTATGATTTTAACAACCTCTACACCTGCATCTGTATCAATTATAACTTCATCTACTTCGCCTACATTATAATTACTTAAAAATCGCTCTAAGCAATCGCTATCCTCTAATGTGCCGCCATCGTTTATAACTCGTTCCCTGTATGTATCGTTATCATCTAAACCACTTACTGTAATGTAGTCTATTTGCCCATTTGTGTTAGTAGAGCTGCTGACTGTTTGGGTACGCTTTTCTTCTCCCTTATATAAGAATGTTACTGTGTTAGTGTCCTCTGTAAATACAGGGATTCTTACATTATCGTAGTTTAGTCTGAATATAGTATTGTTTGACATTAGTAGCCCTCTTGATAACTGAGGATTTGTACCCTCGTGAAAATAACCATAACCATCAAACGCTATATAGTTTTCGTTATCAGTGTCTATAAGAGTACCCCCTCCATCGGCTAAAGGATATTGATTTATGTCAGCAACAACCCATACTGTTTGACTATCATACTCCCCATCAAACTCTATTTCTAGATAATCCCTTACAAGTTCGCTAATCTCAAACACTACATAAGTATTCGAGTCTATTGTGTTCTTGGTTATTGTGTATTGCGGAGAAGGTGGCTTATCTGTTGAAAGTACACCTGGGAAAATATATAACTCCATTGTAGCACTTGCTAAACTGCTATCTTCTGTTTTCTTATAAAACGGACTTCTTACGTTTATCTTAGTTGCCATTAAATTCTTTTTTTATTTCATTAGCCATATCCATTCCGATTGCTATTGCTAGGTCTTTATCGTATTTAATAAAAGCTCTTTCGTAGGGTTTTGTAAAAAACATAGTAGGCTTTATACCTCTACTATAAATATTCTTTGCTACTATATATCCAATAGCTTCGTAGTTACCTTTTGCAAACTTTCCTTTTTCGTCTCTTAATCTTAATCTTTTAGACTTAGCCCAAACACTCATCTTTTCTACAAAGCTATCCCACGTACCCCTTGCAGATCCACTACCAAAACGATAAATAGAATTAGGTGCTTGTTGCCCTGTTATTTTAGCATTTGGAGAAACCTTGCTAGGATCTTTACCTCGCACCCCTTTATCGACAAACTTTCCGTAGTCGAGCATAGTAAAGGATACTTCCGTTGCGTTTTTCTTTTCCAGTACATTATAGCCGAGACTCTTATATAGTTTGTTCTCATAACCTTTTTTTGCTTTAGTAAGATTACTACGAGATTGCTGTACTACGTACTTGCCCCACTTTTGCAGTACTTGATTTACGTTTAAGAATTGCATCGATCTATATTATTTCGTGTTACTAGATCAAAACTAAAAGCCCATCCTGCCATTAAATTTTCAAAGCGATCTGTAAACGGCTCTGCAGTTACCGACCCTCTATCTACGTAAGTATTTCCGTCATATAGGTTTCCGTTAAATAGTTTATCCGTTAATCGGTTTCCTATATTTAGCATAGTATTTAAAACATAGAGTTCGTTATCGTCTTGATAGATACTAGGCTCATCGGTAGTATCCGAGTGAACGATATCCATTAATAGAACTGTTACGCTATAAGTAATTATACTGCTTTCAAATCTAGCATTACCTACTACGATATGAGCTAATGGAAACATAGTTTGCTTTGATAAGTCTATATCGCTTATATCTCCAGTTGTTACGGTAGTTATATTAGGGTCGTTTAGTAGTTCGTCTCGTAGGATCTCTACGACTTGAAGATAACTCTGCGCTCCTATATTTTCATTTACTGCCATTAGTTAAATTTCTTTTTTATCTGTTTGCTTTCTAGTTCGTTCTTTTCTTTTTCAAATGCTAGGAACGTTAAACACTCATTAACTCCGAGTTCGGTTATAGCATCAAATCTCCTAATATCTCCTTTAGCGAGGGCGTATATGGATTGATACCAGTTCCACTTTTTCCCAAAGCCCGCAACTGCGCTAGTAGTGCTGGATCCTCCACCTCCGAAGAGTTCATCATAGCGTTCGACAAGTCGATCCCTAAATGATAAAAAAAAAGTATTGAAGATACGACAGCATTCATTGGCATATTTAACATCGCATCGTGGTAAAGATCCCCCTCGTAGGGATAGATCTCGTATTTTTCTTTACTCTTATATTTTATCGGTCTATACAATACTGCCATTGCTTTTTCGATATTACTCATATCGTGTATATAAGTATCTAGATCTACGTACTCGCCAAAGGTCATTCGCTCTAAGTCTGGTATAAAACCAAACTCACTATCGCCCATTTTAAAGCGTCTAACCAGTTTAGGAGTTTCTTGCAGTATATCGTATAGCTGCACTACTATTCTTTCAAAATCGACAAGAGTCATAGCAGATGCTTGTTCGTAAGTTATACCGCAAAAGATCTCTACCATTTTAGTATTGATAAACCTCTCGCTATACTCGTCCTTATCGTTTGTATTTATAATCCTCTCGTACTGCTTATATTCCCTTAATGTAATATCCGATAGACTCGTAGGAACGCTTATTTTAATTTCCATATTTATATAACGCTTATGGTTAGAAAGTTTTTAAATATACGCAAAAAAAAAGAGGCTACTTTCGTAACCTCTCTCCTAACAAAATAAAACTCTAATCCTTAGGCGGTCTGCCCACAGGTCGTTTAACGTCTTTATTAATTTGCTTCATCATATCTCTATATTTGTTTTCCGTATGTGCATCTTCCATAGCTATTGCTTGTTTAGCCATTCTATAAAGGTGTGGTATATCATCTAGCAAGGCACGAGCATCAAATTCTATATACGCACCATCTTCTTTTCCGTAACCAATACTTTCGATATGCACCACACCATTTGTGCTGTGTAGTTGTATTGTTCTTAGTATAAATATCTCATTCATCGTATATTGTTTATAGTTGATACTATCCACTCCTCGTCTAGTTTAAGGTGCTTATAGTCATCGTTTCCCTTTAGTCCTTTTGACTCTAGGTGTGCTAAAGCATTTCTAGTATGCTCTAAATCGTCTCTTAAATCGTCTAACTGTGTTCTCATTTCAAAGTATTTAGTAGTGTTATAATTATTGTAAGGAGTATCCCTATTAAAGACCACTCCACAAACTTGTATTTATTTTCCATTAGTCTCTAATTAAATCCAGTCCTAATTGATCCGCAGCATAGTTTATATGCTTTTGCGTAGTCATACTCCAGTAACCTAGTTGCTCTAGAGTTCTAGTAGCGTAGTCTATCTTCGCCACTCTAGTAGTGTAACTCATAACGTAGTCTGCTCCATTCCAGTTCACTACTCTTAAATTTTGCTTGTATTTTTTAAATTGTCTCATCTTTTAAGTTTTAAATTGATATGTAAATATAAACAATTTTTAATAACTACCAAACTCTAGTCGTTAAAAACTGCTCTGCTTTGAGCCAGTACTCGCATACGATCTTTAAAGTCTCCCTTTATTTTACCACAGATAGCAACGCACTCCGTTACTACCTCCGTACCTTTTTTAAGTCTTTTATTTTTATAAGACCAATCTTCAGACAGGATCTCTGTACGTCTACCTTGGTATCCCATTACCTCACGATCGGGAGTTTCTAATTCGTAGCAACCAAAGTATTTGCCTTGGTAGTAAATATCTACGTTGTACTTCTGTATTTCAAATTCTACTTGCATCTTTTAAGTTTTAAAGGGGGATTGCTCCCCCTGTTATTTTATTATACTTTGTCGTATTCTGCGTTAAATTGTAGATTTTCTAATAAGGTATCCAAATCTCTAACCTCTAAACTATTTAAGTAATCAGTACTGTAATTATCTAATTTTTGAATTTCAGTGATATATTTTGTAGTTGTCATAATTGTTATATTTTGTTATACAAAGATACACCTATTTGAGTAACTACCAAACTTTTTTTAAAAAAATTTAATTATTTTATGTAGTACTTTCCGTACTGGGGTCGGCCTAACTTATTTACAACAGAGTAACGCAGGGCATCAAGGCTATTGTTAAAGGCATCAACTGGCTTGTTAGTTAGCTGTCCGTTCTTATCCTCCACGTACTTATAGTTCCGTAACTCTTTTATCATATTTATACTATCGTCAGTAACGTAAAGCTTGTACCTCCTTATCATATCTATACCGATATTGATAGATCCTTTATAAGTCCTTTTGGTATTAAAGCCCATTCGGTTTAATTCCTCTATGCTTTTAGGCTCTGCGCTATCGCACCAAATCTCGTCTCGTCTATCTAGACCTAATCTTTTAAATTCGTTTCCTAGATCTTGGTTGGTCATTCCAGTTCGATAGATCAACTCTCTCGCGTACATATTATCGCCCTCAATATACGTCTCCACTAACGCAGAACTATCGTTAGAAAATCCAAAGTCGAGACCTCTCCCTACTAGCTTTGCAGTCGGAGGGATACTCGGGGTGGTTGTAAAGTTAAATACTAGAGATCTACTACGCCCTCGTTCTCCTAGACCATAGACACGCCAATACTCCTCGTCTATATGCTTTAGTCGTTCTATCTCTTTTACGATTACCTCACTCAAAAAGGTATTGTCTTTATAGGTGGTCTGATAAAACTCTACGTCGTCTCTCTCCAGTACCTTATCGTAGATCCAGTGAAACTCCTCGCTAGGATTATAGTCGATAACTATTTTCTCCGTAGTTCTAAATATAAGTTGTTGCCAATCTTCAAAGTTTAGTTCGTTAGCCTCATTAATAAAAAGTAAATCTCTTTTACGTCCTCGTATTTTAGTAGGTTGATCTAAACTAATAAACTCAATACGGTTACCATTTAAAAAATACTCGTAAGTGCTTTTCGAATGAAACTCCTCGTAATAAAGACCATAGGATTTAAGTATATCAAATAGATCACGCATAACCGTACCCCTTACCGCAGGGAAAGTCTTACGCACTATCGTTATTGTCTTTCCAGTATTTTTAACGCAGTAACTAGCTATAATCCACAAAAGAATGTTATAAGTCTTCCCGCTCCTAGTTCCGCCTTGTTCAACTACGATTTTCTTTTTGCTCTTTTCTAGATGCTCAAAAACGATATTACTCTTTATCGTCGTCAATTCCTTTTATAATTTGTACGTCAAATAGTTTAGTGCCTTCAAAGTTAAGATCCATTTGCTGTCTCTCTACGTATCCCCTTTTCTTACCTTTGGTTTTTAAATAGAATATAGTAGAGGGTGTGTTATTTCCTCGTATCTGCTCAAATAGTTTGCTTTCCACAAAGTCCAAAGCTACTTGCTCAATCTCATCGACAGCTTTACGAAACTCCTCGTCATCTTTAATCCAATCGTAAACTGTTGTCCTACCTACTCCTGTAATCTTACAGGCTGTAGTCTTTACTCCTAAGCTTTTTTCTAACGCTTCTAAGTATTGCTTTTTATTATGTTCGGTATGTTCGGTTTTCCTCATTTCTTTAATTTTTCAGATATTAATTTCGGTACGGCGTTATCCCATTTAATAGCGTGGTGTAATCTCATTCTCGTATCTCCCATAGGTTTTATAAAACAACTAGACGGGCTAAACATAACCGTATAAAAAGACTTTACGTAAGTTCCGCTATCTAAATAAATATCCGTCATTCCTCCACTATTTTTTTGAGTAGTCTTTTGCGATAACGATACTATCGGGATAGTTCCCATTAATAAACCTACGCTTTGCTTATAGGTGTATGTATTAACATCTTCGTTAATTCTCCCTACGAATTTAAAAGGTCTATCGGTACTACACAAAAACGAGTTCATACATTTACGATAAATAGTAGGCTTTCGAGCCATTCTATTTTGTTTACCTCCAATAAAGTCGCCCCCCTGTGCTATCGATATAGTACTAAAGGGAGTTTTTTTATAGAAGTCTATTAAGGATCTAAATACGGTATCTAGGTTTTTAACTTTTATAGGCTTTTGTTTCTTACTCGAATATACTCGGTAGTGAAAGCTCGTATAATCGTCGTCAAGTTCCATAAAGTACTTGTATCCTCTTTTTTCAGCAATCTCAAAACACGCATTTCGAGCATATACTATGGCCCTCCTATCCTCAAAGTTATCCGCCTCGTCGAAAGTTTTAGAGACAGCCAGTTTGTCAAACATTTCAACGTCGTCGTATTTATTATAATACTCGTCTGCCGTTTTATCCTCATTATCTATAACAACTATAACGTCTCCAGTATATCCGTGAGATCGTAAGGTTTTTATCGTACTTATATTTTTAGCCCTACCGTGAGACAAAATAAAAACTACAAAATTATCCATTCTCCGATGATAAGATTTCGAATGTATCGTATAACTTTACAAAGCCCTTTTCGATAGCTTTTTTATAATCGATTATAATTAGGGCGGAGTTTTCCATTAGTCCTTGCATTTCTTTACTAGAGTGAGCATAGTAGTCCGCTATTTTAGAGTAGCTAAACTCTATATGCCTTGTAGCCGTTAGCCTTAATAAAGTTTTTTCCTTTTCGCTTAAATTACTTTCCTCTATTTCTTTTATTAGTTCGTTATATTTATTTAAGTTATATAGATCCTCCTCATTAGGTTTATCTAATTTAGTCTCGTATATAGGGCTTTCGACTTTAGTGCTGTACTCCTCGTCCTCGTATTTCAAAGTAGGTAACGCTACGCTCCAGTCCTCTAGGTCTTTAATATCCCATTCGTTTGCCAGTACCTCAAAATCCCAGTCTCCGAAAGAAACGTTATCTTTTACTATAAACTCCTTTTGTTGCTCCTCGGTTAGATCTTTAGCCTGTACTATATATACGTCCTCTAACCCTGCCTCCACACAAGCCCTGTAACGCATATTACCTCCCAGTATTACGTTATCCTCATTTACTACAATAGGCCGTAGTTCTAGCATCTTTGGAAACTCCCTAATAGATCTTACTAGCTTTTCGAATTTATAATCCTTAATGACCCTTGGATTACTAGGATTAAGATTAATACTGCTTATAGGTACTTTAGTTGTTTGCATATCTATATAACGATTTTGTTATGTTGTTTTTACAGGATCTTCGTCTAGGATCTTATCGTACTCCCTTACTACTTCATTGTGTATTTTCTTTATCACTTCGCTAGGCATCTTTTCAATGTTCTGTTTAATATACCTAGTTTTATCACTATCCTTTTCGTAGTATCCTATAACGGCTTTTAAAACGTCATCTATCCTCCTATTAAATTTAGCGTACATATCATAGTTAACAGTAGCGTGAAGTACAGTAGCGTGATTTGGTTTCCACCCGCAATACTGCTCTATTAATCTTGCTATTTCGTATAGACTTAAATACCTAAACTTTTTAAGATAGAATATTAGTGCAGCTCTTGCCTCTACTTTTTCCCTCTCTCTTGTTTTCTTTAAAAATTTGTATCCAAACTCCAGTTCGAAACGTTCTGCTATTTTTTCAAATTCTCTTTTTCTCATCTTCCTGTTAATGTTCCTTTAATTATATAATCGTTTACCTCTACATCATTTTGCATAAAATAAGTAACGTAGGTATCTATTGCCTTTTCAACTTTACTTGCACCCTGCATATAAAAACTTTCATCGCAATCATATATTGCAATATCGAGTGTACCCTTATCTATCACTAGGAAACGAAACTCGCTATAAGGCACGTTAAATAGTTCGCAGTAAAGAAAAACTTGAATATCATAACCATACTTGAAACTGCTATAAGGAAAGCCCTTAATATCATTTGTAGTCTTAATATCTGTAATAGCGTTATCGCATAATATATCTGCTTTGCCTCTAAAGGGCATACCCATCACTTCGCCAATAACTGGCACCTCGTATTCGCAGTTCGTCATCAGTCTCAACGCCTGTTCGTTTTTTAGTACAGCGTCTGCCAGTCTCTCTGCATCGGATCTCTCTTTAGCAGTATATACCGTTCCGTGTTCCTCTACGGCCAGTTTATAGGCTTTAGAGTTCTTGCTTTGTACATCGACAAAGATCTGCTCGTTAAATTTTTCAGGCTCTAGCAAAAGACAATGCAACAGCCAACCGTCTCGCAATCCCTGTGAAGACCCTCCTCCGTATTTCTTAACGTAATAATACTTTTTAGGACTTTCGTATAGTAATTTAATTGCACTACTGCTCAAAGCTAAGTTTGAAAGATCTCCATAGTAGAAATCGTCGTCCTCCATTTTTTTTAGGAGTTTGTCTATTTGATATTCTTTATCGTCTAGTAGTGTTATTTTTCCCATCGAAAAATCTTTTTTACGTTATCCCACCAAACTAGGTGTTGAATTTTATACCATTCGTCTTCGGTGTACACGCTTACTATTTTTCCACTATGTACGATATATAATCCTGTTTTTGTTCTCATCTTAATACGGATATTCATTTAGCAGTAAATCTGCTAAAGCGTTCAACTCGTGATCGTGATCTTGCCAAATAGCTACTAGATCTCTATAAGGTAAACTCTTTAAATAGTTAAACTTTTCTTGAAAAGTCTCTAAATGTAATTGTTTTGTTGCTCCCATTATTTTTAATTTAGGTGTTAAAGATATTAAACTTTTTTAATTCCTGCTCTAGTTTCTCGATTTTTTTTTCGGCACGTCTTGCTCTCTCTATTGCTCTATTTCTATCTATCCTATATTCGCTCAAAGATCTATTGTACATTTTACGATCCTCTTGCAGATTATTTACGTAGAAAGTTATCTGACTTATAGCCTTACTCATCTCCACCAGTTTAGGTGTCTCTTGCTTTTTAATAGCCTCCAATACAACGCTTGACAATAGCTCTATATTTCCGTAATACTGAAGATCCTTTAAGTTATTTATTTTATCGTTCATATACTTTTGTTATACAAAGATAACTCTTTTTGAGACTTATCCAAAAAATTTAATAAAAAAAATGATTAACTTTTGTGAACTATACTAGCTTGATCCTCGGTCAACAGATAGACTTCTTTGTTTTTTTTATTGCTATTCCAATATGAAGTACTTGGGCAATTTTTTGAAAATACCTCCATTTCTTTTAATTTATCTAGCCAAAACCAATACGATCCTTTTAGATCACTAACGTAATAAATCTTCACAATATCGTCGTCTAACGCCATTAGCTTATCGTATTTGTATTTCTCTAGGAGTTTTGTCTGATACCATTTATTACGAAACTTAAACTCTATAACGCATTTTTTTCCTTTAGGAGTAAATCCCTTAGCATCGTAGCAAAGATTTTTATCGCCAACCCATTCCAGTTGCCAATCGTCAAAAGTATTTAATGCCCAAATTAGTGCTTGTTCAAACTTATTAGTTGTTTCTATCCTTGTCATAGATGTCGTTTAACTGCGCTATCCAAGTCTTGATAGTTTTAGGATTGCAAGTGCAGGGTTTATAAAAAGAGTGATTATAGTATTTAGCGTGTAAAGTGCAGACCAAGTTAAATTGATCTTGATTAAGTTTGTTTCTTACATCCGCTCTAAACTGCTCCCAGTCTAACCGATCCAGTTTTTCCATTTATCCCCTACATTTAATTCGATATCGTTCCACTCTTTACGCCTACGATCGCAACCGCAGTCCTTACCTCTCCACTTACTTATACGTTTTACTATCCACCTAACACCAGTATATCGAGTAATGGTATAAACTAAGTCGCCCAGTCTCATAACGTACTTATTGGATTAAGGTCTTTATTTTTAATCTTATAAAGATTAATTTTCTTTTTTCCTTTTTTAGTTTTTTCTAAAAGTTCATCTAAAGAAACCCATCCGAGTATAAACAGCTCTGACGTTCTTTGATTAAAACTAGTAAAAATATAAGTATATGCCTGCGTATTTTTTTCATTAGCTTTAAAACTATTTACAAACTCAGTGTCAGGATCTACATTAATAGCCATTGTTTTTACATCTATCTTACGGCCATAATAATGAAAGCTGCAATCCCCTTTGTCATCCAAAGGTTCGTATTTAATTTTAAAATAATTTTTTAAGGCTGTTTCTCCTAGCATACCGATATACTGATCCTTTTTAGATCCATTATCTGCATATCGCTTACCTGCGTTATTTTCTTTTACGTTTTTTAAAACGCTTTCTTTAAATTCTGCTGATAGTTTAATTCTCATTTTTTTAGTTTTTTATGTAGTAACTTATCTATTTTATTTTTAGTTCTATAAATAGAGTAGTAATCGATACCAGTCTTTTTTGATAACTCTAGCATTGAGTACCCCTCTTTATATATCAACTCGTATATTTTTCTATCGTATAGATGCCACGAGTTTATTTCGTCTTTTATTATTTCTAACTCTTGCTCATATTCTAGGCTATTAAAAAGTGTAGTAATTTTACTATACTTCTCCTCGACCCGTACCGTTTTTTTTTGTTTCTTACACCTATCTAAATACAGATTTCGTAATACCAAAAAAACGAAGTAATGATTTACCTCGCTTTTGTTAAACATCAAAGTTTTATTATACTTTCCTTTCCAGTCGTAGATCTTTAAATACATATCTTGGACCAAATCTTCTGCTTCCTCAGTCAGACCAAAAGACTTTGCAACTCGAACCCACTTACTATGGGATTTTGCCATTACCTCTAAAACTTTTACCACCACGTAAACTTTATACCTATTATCATTAGACAGAACGTAAGTCTTTTATACCTTACATTACTGTCATCGTCGTAGTCTTCATCGTATAATATACCTAGCATTACTCCGCTAATAAATACTTGCTCAATATGTAATCCATTCATTTGTTGTCTTTTTTATCTAACATAGCCTGTATAATCATATAGAGATTTGCTACTGCTTTCTCCAGTCTCTCAATACGTTGCATTTGAGTATATTTCTTTTGCTTCATTACTCTTACGTTTTACGATCCCTCTATATCAGACATATCAAAATGGTATGTTAGATTGTTCTCTTATAGGTTTATCTAGTAAAGGTTGTCCATCAATTTCAAATCCTACGTTGCCAATAATACTGCGCATCTTTATAGGATCATCAATAGCAGTTGGCCGCCCTCCTGTTTCTATTTCTTTTACTTTACGAACGTGTATCTGTGAGTATGGCCAATCGGTAGGGTGCTGTATGTAACGATGTATGACGATAAAGTCATCGGCTCGGTTGACAAACTTTCCGCCCCCCTCCACATCACTTGCCATTGGAGGTATCGGGTGTCCTGCGTACTCGTGACCAATGCTATGTCTATTTCGTAAGGCATTTGTATTTGCGTGTGTATTTAACCAAATTGCTATATTATATTTTTTACAAAATATCCTAAACTCAGTACAAGCTTGATAGTCATATTCGTGACCTCCAATGCTTTTACTCATTTCGGGATCCTTTACTAAACTATTATATGGATCAATTAAAAGCCCTTGATAATCCCACGCTTTTTTTAAAGATGCAGCAAGTTCAATTAATTGTCTATAAGTATATAACGAAGTTGCATCTACTATTTTAAAATATTCACTAACATAATTTAAGTGTCCTTCGTAAGTTTCTTTATCTATTTTATTAATCGGTGCTTGTTCTAAAAACTCTATAAGCTTCCTAGCAATACTATGAGCCTCATTCTCGGAGGAAAAAACAAGCCATCTTTTACCTAGCCTTTTACTTATTAATAACATTAGATAAAGCACCACAGTTGTTTTACCTACATTAGCGTGTCCTAGAATTACGTTAAAGTTTCCCTCTTTAAAACGCAAATAGTCGTCAATAGCATCTACGCCAACACGCTCCCCCTCTTTTATTTTTCCAGTTCTAATATCGTTTAGTTTGCTTTTTAAGTCTTGAAAGTTTACTAACATTTGTTTGTTTAATTTTTCTTAAAGTTATAATAAAATTTTTTAATAAAAAAAAGAGGGCAATTACGCCCCCTATTTTCAACCTAATTAAAATGGCAGATCATTGTCTGCCTCTCTCGATGCGAGATGTTGTGATACCTCTACTTTATCTTCGCTTTGCGTAGGCTTCCACGTACTTAAAGATGCGTAAACGTAAGGCTTATTAGTCTTAGGATTAATCTTTTTAGATTTTAAAATATTAATCTCTCCTTTACCATTATTAGCCTCGAATACATCCTTATAAGTAACTAGCATTTGAGAAAACTCAGCTACATCAAATTTAAGTTTATGCAATACAAAATCTACATTGCCCTCATTAACAAACATTCCTTTTATAATTTCACTCATTTTTATTGTTTTAAAAGATTAAAGAAGTTATTTGTATAGGTTTCTATTTCGCTTAAACCTATCTTACCGCTACTAGTTAATTCAATAGCACCTTTAAAAGCTACCTGTCGCAAAATTAACTCGTCTTTGCTACCAGTCATTGTACTAGGAGGGGGTGGCGCTAAAGGCTTTGCTTTAGGATACTCGTGCTTATCTCCATCTTGTACTAATTCGTATGTAACACTCCACCCGACTTGCAGCTCTTTTTTCTTACCTATATTTATTTTTTCTCCGTTTTCGAGTTCTAGGTTATGGTAATACAATGTACCATTGTCTGTTTTGTAAGGTTTAATACTTACGATTGTTTTTACTTTACTTGTTTTCATTATTTACTTATTAAATGTTACTTCTCTGGCCACCTCTATTTGTGCCTCTAAAAATTCTATCTTGCTTTTAAGTCTTTTAATTTCAGACCTTAAAGCAGTAACCTCGCTATTGCGAAGCCTCATTAAGTCATCATTATAAATCATAATCTCTGTTTTTATATTGCTCAGGGTTAAAGATCCTATGCCTAACGTAAGAGCTTACAGATAGCCGTTGCTTATCTGCCTCACGCTTTAGATAACTCTTATCCTCCTCGCTTAGTTTAATTAAAATTTGCTCTTTATACATATACTATTGTATTTATTATCGATAGCTAATATATAAAAAAAATATACCAATAGCAAAAAAAAAGAGGAACGTTTAACCGCTCCCCTTAATTACAACAAAGTTAGATAACTTAAAAGACTTACTCAAATATACGCTTTTATTTTAACTCCGCAAGTTTCTTTTCATAAAAACGTACTAACTCGATTAGATCATCGTTAGAAAATTTAACTATCTTTTTACTTAATATATCGAGATCCTCTGCGACTCCCTGCCCAAAACTAGCATCTAAATTTACACCAAACTTATACTGCTCTCCGTATCTAAATACATTACAACTTGAGCATTGTACTTGGCAATTAGTCTCATTCCATCGAGTAGAGTAATGCTTACGAGATTGAAAGTGTCCGCATTGCAAGTTTTTCCAGTGGTCTTGCTTACCACAAGTGAAGCACTCAGTAATACCGTTGTGATTAGCGTTTCTACGTCTTATATACTCACTAAAAACCTTATCAGCTTTAGCTACTAAAGACTTACGACTTGGTTTTCTAGGCATTATATTACTGCGTTATCTAATATCTGTATAATATGACGTATCTCAGACTTCTCGAATTTGCCTTTAATCTCAGAGTTATAGGTCTTAAAGGTTAGATTATACATATCTTTTTCTGTATCTCCTTTAACTTCTTTTTTACCTAAGTAGTCTATTTTTAAATCAAAATTCATTTGCATAGTTTTAGTGCCTAAACATATTTATATAACTTTTTAGCCTTTTTTAGTTGGCTAAAATAGTAGCCGTAGCAATTAACGTTAGGCAAGTTATATTAAATTTTTGACAAAATCAAGTTTTTGCTTTTATTACGTCTTTCGCAATCTTTTCAGCACTACGTCCAATAACGTATCCTCCAACGCCCAGTTGAAGTAAATTCCAAAATTCGTTTTCTAATTCAGCGTTAGGTAATCCAAATGCAGGTGCAAAAAATTTATTATACATTACTATAAAACCAAAGCCTAGCATTAATATAGGTCGCCAAGATCTTTGCAACCAATTCCCCTTTGCCTCCGTTACAATTACCTCGGTCTGCATTTTACGAAGTTCAAGCTCCTTTTCCTTTAGGATCTCAAAGACTTTATTTTTAGCCTCTATTCTCTCCTCGTCGTTAGTAAATAGGTCATCTATTACACTACCGATTGATTTTATAATATCCCCAGTAATAAACTCAAAAACTTTTTTCATCGCCCCTGCCCTCTATATTTCTTTTTATATCCTATCTGTCCTTTACTAGCATTTTTACTATGCACATTAGGTCTTTTCTTTTTAGGTCTTTTAACCCTTGTAACGATCTTATATTTCAAAACTGATTACTTACCCATTCGTACTCGGCTCTAGCATCAAAGCTTGGACACATCTTTTCGCTAAAGTCTCTATGGCCATATACTTTGCCCTGAGGGTATTGTATTTTTAAATAGCAAAGTAGATCTTCTAAAGCATTTTTTTGATCTTCGCTTCTAGTATCGTGCCACGCACTATCGCTACCCAGTCCTCCCGCATACGCTATTCCTATACTATCAAAGTTATGTCCTTTAGTATGAGCTCCAGTTTGCTCTATTGGTCTGCATTCGTGTACCTCTCCTTTTAAGTCTATAAAGAAATGGTAGCCTATGTCTTTCCAACCCCTCTCCTCAACGTGCCACTTTTTAAGATCCTCAACCGTTACGTCAAAATCTTTTTTTGTTGCTGTACAGTGAATAATAAATTTACTTATTTTTCGCATTGTTTATATTTGAAATTCTGCCCTGTGACTGATAGTTTATCTATCACATCACTTTGTAAGTCTCTTAGCAAACTTTCAATGTTGTCTTTTTCTTCTGCCAACTGCTTTACTTTTACCTCTAGGCTTTGGCTCTTTGCTTGTAGCTCTGAGACTTCTTCAGGATTCTTGCCGATGAAAGTGTAGATGACAACTGACAGGGAGCCAACGAGCATACCGACTATAACTTTAAAAATATCGTTATTTGTGTCAGGTATCTCATAGAACGCTAAAAACAGCAAGAGACCCATTACTAGGAAAAATATAATCCCAGCTCCTAAATACCCTCGTAAGTCTTTATCCTTAATCATTTCTTTTTAATCTCGTACCATTTTTGAATAGTGTAGCCGATAGTAACTACAAGCAAAAGTATTTTCAAAGCACTCTCTATTTGGT
>Ga0129351_1000375_pt1 | contig 16461 bp, 19 predicted proteins | sample CPBDNA_8_FD_94423 | JGI IMG/M metagenome (GOLD analysis project Ga0129351, IMG submission 94423) | Freshwater to marine salinity gradient microbial communities from Chesapeake Bay, USA - CPBay_Sum_27_0.2_DNA | ecosystem: Environmental > Aquatic > Marine > Coastal | place: USA: Chesapeake Bay... | reverse complement strand
GAAGGAAATAATTACACATTATATTCTGATGGAACTAATGTTGTAAAACTTCATGAACAAAGAAACTGGAGAGCAGTTTCAGCAGCAGAAACAGTTCAAGCTGGCGCTAAACTTTTAGTAAATACAAATGGTGGAGCAGTAACAGTTACGCTACCAGCCTCACCTGCTACAGGAGATGAAGTACATTTTGTAGATCAAGGTTATGATTTCAACACTAACGCATTGACTGTTGGTAGAAACTCTTCTAATATAGCTAATGCAGCATCTGATCTTGTAGTTAATACTCAAGGTGCAGCTTTTGGATTAGTATATTCAGGCGACGCTACAACAGGATGGACTTACACGGAGAAATAATATGTCAAATTACGAAGCAACTAAATACGATTTTGATGGAGCAAACCTTACAGGTATCGAAGGAATTCCTACGGCTACTATTGTGCCATGGTCTTCTGCATCAATACCAACAGGTTTTTTAGAATGTAATGGTCAAGCAGTTTCAAGATCAACTTACTCAGCTTTATTTGCTATTGTAGGTACAACTTATGGAGTTGGAGACGGTGCATCAACTTTCAATTTACCTGATTTACAAGATAACGTAGCTGTTGGAAAATCTAACAACAAAGCTTTAGCATCTACTGGTGGAGCAAACACAGTAACATCCACTGGAAACGTTGCGGGTTCTACAGCAAATGCAACTTTAACAACTGCACAACTTGCATCACACAGTCACTCTGATGTTAGAGCAGGACCTTTTGGTGGCGGACCTTCTGGTGCTGGAGATTTTAACCCGTCTAGATCACCTACAGGTACAGGAAGTACTGGATCTGGCGATGGTCACTCTCACAACATGAGTGCAAACTTTGCTGGAGATGCAACATCGGTTTTACAACCCTATATAGCAGTAATATATATAATTAAGACTTAGGAGAAAAATTATGGCAAATAACGCAAATTGGACAATAGTAATGGACGACAAAGTAATCATTAAAAAATCTGGTGATGGTGCAGGAAATGCATATACAATCAATGATGATGCTTTCTGGTCAGATTCTAAATGGTCAAACATTTGGGCTATTCAACATGGTTCTACTGTCTCTACTGATGAAGTAGAATATAGAGATGAAACTCCACATTCAGCTTATGATGCTTCTGTATTAGGAGACATAAGTCAATTTACTACAAAATGGGACGCAGCTCACTTAGCTAAATTACAAGCTGATTGGGATGCAGACGATAGAGATGAGTCAGAAAAAGGTTCAAGACCTACTTCTTATTCTTCATAATTTTATATTACCTTAAATTCATCCAAGAAGTTAAAATATATTTTTCACCTGATAAAGGCGGATTCCCTCTGTGAACATACGGAAAAGCAGCTGGCCAAATAACTATTCTACCTTTTTTAGGTTTTACTCTTTTTGAAAAATGTAAAAATTCAGTTTCACCACCTTCTTCTACATCATTTAAATAAATACTATATACAAAAGCCCTTGCTTCATTTTCATAACCTAATCCATGTTCAATATGCCAAACATGATAACCTTCAGTCGGTAGTGTTTTTTGAATCTTTACATTAGTAAAGTGAAATGAATTATTGTCGTAAGCTGTTTGAGCACCAGTATTCGAAACATAATGTCTAAAAGCTATTTCATAATTAACCATCATTGACTTAAGTTCTTGCCACCAAACATTTATGTTTTCTTGATTAGCAAAAAATTGTTGATCTTGTTTATTTAATATATTTGTTTTTTCTGACGAAAGACGATTGAATGTTTTGTTAAATTTATTTTGATCTTCAAAAAGTTTTATTGCTTTATCACATTCCTCAGGGGTTATATAATTGTCATATACTCCAATAAAGTTATTTATGTTAACTGTTTTTTCCATTATTTTAAATTTTTTTTATCTTCAGTAGTAAATTCAATGCCACTTTCTTTTCTCATTTTATCATAAGCATGGTGTTTAAATAAACCATTTTTATCTACATAATGAAAAAAAACTTGTGCCATTCCTTCTCCTTTATATATACCAGGTCTTCCGTGTTTTTCAAATAAACCATTATACAAAACAGCATCTCCTTCTTCTAATTCAAATTTTTTACCATCAATTATAATAGGCCAATTATCATATTTTTTTATACAAGAAGTCACAGATATTTCACAAGAGGGTCTATCAACATGATTAGATAAAGTAGCACCAAATACATAATACCTCCAGTAGGTATAGGTTGGAAAAAGTTTCAATTTACTTTTTTGAGATACTAAAGGTAATTTTATATCTAACAAGGCAGTCATTAAGGAATCATAATACCATGCAGGAGAAAATGAGGTACGATCTAAAACCCAATCTTGAGATGCATCTAATTTATTGTAACAATACTTTTGAAGTATTTGTAATTCATCTTTAGAAAAAAAATTTTTAATTAACGAAGCCATGCGACTATACTATACCTTTTACCTTTTGTGATTGGTTTAATTGCGTGTGGATACATAAAATTACTAGGAAAAAATACAATAGAACCTTTTGTTAATTTAACTGTTTTTATCTCATTATGTTTTTGATCAGTGAAAACTAAATCTCCTCCATCATAATCATCATTAATATTTAAAATAATACTTAACGCTCTTGGTGAAGACGTATCATCGTCTGTATGTATTTCGTATTTTCCATTTGGTTCATATTTTAATAAATCTACTTGATCTAATTTTTTACTTTTTAGTAAAGGAAACTTACTAGTATACAAAGGAAACAATCGTTCAATTTCATTCTTTATAAAATTCCAATAAAATAAATTTGTTGGAGTATTTGTATTTAAATAATAACCTTTTACATTTCTTATATTTATATTTGTTTTTGTGTTGAAACCTATTGTTAATTTATTTTTTGCTTTTTTATCAATAAAAATTTTTAATCTTTTTAAAAATTCTGGATTTACAATATTTTGTAAGTGAACAACAGCTTCTAAATGATCATTCATTCTTGTTCTTTCGTATTAAAAGATATTATTAATCTTTGTTCATCTTTTATTAAACTATCTACTTCATGTGGTATTGAAGAAGGAAACAATAATAAAGTATTTTTTTTACCTTGATATTTAAAGTTATTAAATTTTTTATCATAAAATATTGTAGGAGATTCAGAATTACTTAAATAAATAATTCCTGATAGATAAGAATATTCGTGGATGTGAACTGTGTGTTTATCCTCTTTATTATATAATTGTGCCCAATTATTCTCTAAATAAAGTTTATGTTTATTTAAAATATCTATAACTTGTTTTCTTAAATTTTTTAAAATAGGAAAATTTAATACATTTAAAGTTTTGTAGGTTGTAGATTGATTATTATTTTTAAATTTTTTATTTTTAACTAAAATTAATATTTGATCAATTTCTTCTTGTGAAACATTTAATGTGTATGTGTAAAACAAATTTTGTTTACTAAAAGGATCAAAACTATTTTTCATTTGTCTATAAATACCTGCACACTTATTCTAGGCATTGTTGATGTTAATACTGGATTAACTTTATGTATTAATGGTGATTTAATTATTACTAAAGAATTACCCACAACAGGTATATAACCATGACCATTTTCATTGGTAAACATAAATTCTCCACCCCATTGTCTATCCCATCTATTATTAAGATAATATGTAGCTCCATATTTCCATGTTTCATCACTATGCCAATTTATTCCAGAACTTTTTTGCATAAAATGAATAGTGGTAGACATGAAATTTAAATCAGGAACTTTAAAAAAAGGATTATGTCTTATTAAAGTTTTTAATTTTTCAAAAGGAGGGTAGTTCTTTACACCAACTCTTTTTGGAGTTACAAGATTTTTAACTAAATTTTTATTCCACACTTCATCTGCATCATGTAAATTTATTTTTTTTCTTTCTTTTATAACTGCATTGTGTATTCCTTTATACGTATCCTTATCTAAAAAATTTTGTATCCACCAAATTTTTCCAGGTATGCTATATATTAGTTTCATATTCTTCAATAAATAAAGTTGCTGTATATCTTCTAATACCTGGTTGTGTACTTGCATGTGGACTATGTGTTTTATTTGATGGAAACATCAAAGCCCTATTTTCTTTAAAACCTATGTGCATATCTAGATTATTATTTGTATAAAATACTGTTCCATTAGTAACTGCTGTAGATCCTTTGAGCATAATTAATATATTCATTTTAGATATTTTATCATCAGTGTGTGGTTTTAATATATCTAGGTTTCTTAAATCAATTCCTGAAGTTGAATGTATTTTTTTAATTTTAATACTAAAATTTTTTTCTGAATTTTTTATAAATATGTCTTGAAGAGTTTTATCTTGAATTAAATCATATCTATCCCCATAATAATTCTCTTTAGTTTTTTCTGTAGTGCCTTCAAAATATCTAGGTGTAAATTGTAATCTATTAGTTACGTGGTTTTGCACTTTCTTTAATAGATCCTCTTCAAAAAAATTATCTATGATGCTAATCATTGGTTATTTTCACTCTTTCATTCTCTATAAATCTGTTATATAAGCTACTATATGCTACAAAAATTAAAATTCAAGCCTGGCTTTAACAAACAAGACACAGAATCTGGCGCTGAAGGGCAATGGACAGATGGTGATTTTGTAAGATTTAGATACGGATTACCGGAAAAAATAGGTGGATGGTCTCAACTTACAGCTGCATCTTTAACTCTACCTGGAGTAGCTAGAAGACAACATGCTTTTACTTCTTTTGCTGGAGAAAAATATACAGCTATTGGAACGTCACAAGGTTTATTTTTATATTACGGAAATGATTTTTTTGACATTACTCCTTTAGATACCGCAATTACAGGATGCACTATAACAACTGTTAATGGTTCAAATACTATAACTATAAATAAAGGATCTCATGGTTTAGCCAAAGGAAGGTACGTGACTTTATCCTCAGTGACAGTGACAGGTGCTTCTGATTATACGGCAGCAGAATTAGAAAAAGTTTATGAAATACAAACAACTCCAGATATAGACAAGTTTACTATACTAGCTTCTAGAAATGAAGGAGGCTCAGGTATGACTGCAGCGGGCGCCGCAACTGTTAATCCTTATATTAATGTTGGTCCTACTTTTCAAACTGCAGGTTATGGATGGGGAACATCTACTTGGGGTGATTCTACATGGGGAACTGAAAGTGCAACTAGTGATGTGATTCTGGATCCAGGCAACTGGAGCCTAGATAACTTTGGTGAAGTATTAGTTGCAACTATATTTAATGGTAAAACTTTTACTTGGAATGCAGGTGCATCAGGACCTAGAAGTCTTAGAGCCTCTCAAACAACAAGTAATTTTCAGACAACAAACAATCCAACAGCCACAAGAATTTCAATTGTATCAGATAGAGATAGACATGTATTTCATTTAGGTACAGAAACAACTATAGGTGATCCTACTACACAAGACCCTATGTTTGTAAGATTTTCTAATCAAGAAGATTTAAATACATATGCACCAACAGCTACTAACACTGCAGGTACATTTAGATTAGATACTGGTAATGAAATTAGAGCGGCCATACAAGGTAAAGATTATATTTTTGTATCAACTGATTTAGCTGCATACGTAATTCAATTTGTTGGTCCACCTTTTACATTTAGTGTTAGACAAGTTGGTACTAACTGTGGATGTATTGGTCAACATGCTATGTCTTATGCAAATGGTGCAGTATGGTGGATGTCAGCAGAGGGTGGTTTTTTTGTTTATGATGGTACTGTTAAAGCTTTGCCATCACTAGTAGAAGATTTTGTATTTAGCACGGATGGAAATAATCTAGGCATTAATTTAGATTCAAGAGATGTAATTTATTCATCTCCTAATACTTTGTACACAGAAATAAATTGGTTTTATCCAAAAGACGGATCTAGTCAAGTTGATAGATGTGTAACATATAATTATTCAGAAAATGTTTGGACAACTTCATCATTAGCTAGAACTACATATCAAGACCAAGGGGTATTTAATGCTCCTTATGCAACAGAATATACTTCAACATTAACACCTGTATTTCCTGATATATTAGGTATTACCAATTTATATGGGGCTAGTGTTTACTATGCTCATGAAGTAGGAACTGATCAAGTTAACAGTTCAGGTTCAACTTCTATTAATGCATTTATTAGATCTGGAGATTGGGATATTACATCAAGAACAAGTGGATTAGGCGTTCAAACAGGAGTTGCTGATTATAGAGGTGATGGTGAGTTTTTTATGTCTGTAAAACGATTTATACCTGATTTTAAATATCAAACAGGTAATGCTCAGGTAACTTTATTTGTAAGCAGCTATCCCGATGATGTAGCGGTTAGCTCACCACTTGGACCCTTTACAATAACATCTTCTACTGATAAAGTAGATACAAGAGCTAGAGGCAGATTAGTCTCTGTACAAATTGAAAATACTGCAGTAGGTGAATCATGGAGATATGGTACACTTAGATTAGATGCACAACCGGATGGAAGAAGATAATGGCATATTTAGGTAATGGTATATATGATTTACTAGATGTAGTAAGAGCTTCTGCTAATCCTCAGATTACTTATGAGGGGCTTTATCAAGATCCACCTAGAGATGATACTACTTATTACGATGGAGATTTAAAAAAATATCCTTATGGTTTAACTAATGAATATGGGACTCAAGCATTTACGTCATCTGCTTTTCCACAAAGAAGACTCGGTGAATATTTTACTCCAAGGGTAGGAATTTCTCCTACATCAGGAATCATGAGTGTAGATAATATACCTACAAATTTAAATAGCTTACCTACAAACATGGGTGTTGCTAATGAAGCTGATGTTGATGAAGAAATTATTGAAGAAAATAAAACTAAAAAAAGTGGAATAGAAAGATTATTTGAAACAATAATGGGTATTAAAAATAATATTCCTTTAACAAGTTTTCTCCCTCAATTAAATTTTTCAGGTAATCCAACTCAAAGATTTACTCCAGGTTTTAATTACAGAGGATTAAATGAATCTATGATTAATGATGCTTTTGATCCTGTTACCGGCACTACAAGATTTGATAGAGCTGTACCTGGTTCATTTAGATCTTTTAGAACTTTAAAAGATTATTTTGATTCTAAAAAAAATAAAGCACCTACATTTACACCTACACCTACACCTACACCTACACCTGGTGATGGTGATGGAGGAGGATTTACTTCTCAAGATGCAGCAAGAGAAGAATATGGAGCAGCGGGTCAATACAGATAATGGCTAAAATAACTAATTATATACCTGAACCAAAAGAGGATTATGATGTAGATAATCAAAGACAGATTATGGAATCTTTAAATACAATGAAACAACAACTTAATTTTTCTTTTCAACAAGATTTAAAAAACGAACAAGATACGTTTAATTACTTTTTATCATGACAATACAATATAAGAGTGAATCATTTGATTTAACTACTACCAATTTAACTACAGTATTAACTATATCTACCTCAGCTGTAGCGATTGTAAAAACTGTACAAGCTAGCCACATGGATGCATCAAATGTAGATGCTGATTTATATTTAAAAAAATCTGGAGGCAGTGATGTAGAAGTAGGTCATGCGCAGCTTAATAAAAGTATGACAAATATGCTTGTAAATACCTTGAATTTAGAAGCAGGGGATGTTATAAAGATGCAAGCGGATACAGCAAATGAGATAACTGGTTTTGTTAGTTATGCGCTTATAAACAGAGAGAATGAAAACGGATAATATACATAAGATCGATTGTACAACTATAACAATTTATAGAAATACAAAGACAGGTGAGACTTCTAAAGAAAAAATAGAAGGTCCTGATATTGTAACAGATGTTACAGTGCAGGTATCACCGAAAGGTTTAGATGTATTCCAGAAAGTAATGAACAATGATAATAAGAAACCAAAGTCCTAAAGGCGGAACAGAACTACAATTCAACTATTTAGAAAAATATGTTGATAAAAAATTACTAGATCAAGTACAGATTACAACATCTGTGCCGGAAAAAATTCCATTACATCCAACAAAGATAAATATACTTTGGCAAAAAAATTCATACGATCAACCTAACTTAGCTCCTTGGTTTCAAGATAAAAATAATCATCACAAATACGATTGGTATGTATTTAATTCACATTGGACATTTGAAAAATTTAGAGTGTTATTTGATTTACCATTAGAAAAATGTTTAGTAATTAAAAATGGTGTAGAAAAAATACAAAAAGCAAAACCTTATGAACCAGATAAACCTATTAAAATAATTCATCAAAATACACCTTGGAGAGGATTATCTGTCTTACTTGGTGCAATGCAATTGGTTAAGAATCCATTAATTACTTTAGATGTTTATTCATCAACCGAAGTATATGGTAAAAGATTTTTTGATCAAAATGATCATGAGTTTAAAGAGCTATACGAACAAGCAGAAAAATTACCTAATGTAAATTATATTGGTTACAAGCCTAATAGTTATATTAAAGATAATATGCATAAATATAATATGTATGTATATCCAAGTATTTTTGAAGAAACATCTTGTATATCTTTGTTAGAATGTATGGCAGGTGGCCTGTATTGTATTACAACAAATCTTGGTGCATTGTTTGAAACAGGTGCAGAGTTCCCAATGTATATTCCGTATGATAATAATCATAGAAGACTTGCAATGAAATTTGCTTCTGCAATAGAGGCTTCAGTAAATATATTACATGAACCAATGATACATAAACATTTAGAAACTCAATCTGATTATGTCAATGCTTATTATAATTGGAATAAAATAGGTACGTCTTGGACAAGATTTTTAACAGGAGCAATTAATGTCAAATCCAAATAAACCTATTTGGTTTACAGAAGATAAAAAAACAGAAGCTAATAATGATACCTATCAGGCTGTTAAAACTAATAAAGTTGAAGGTGATACAAATGTTGTAGAAATAAATGTAGGGGGTGCAAATGGTAGATCACCATATAAAATTATGGTATGTACACCTTGTCATAGTGATGTAACTATGCATTATTGTCAAGCTGTTTTAAAGTTTCAAATGGAATGTTTGCAAAGAAACATACTAGTAAGTTTTACTTTATTAAAATCTTCTTTAGTTACACAAGGTAGAAATTTAAGCGTAGCAGAATTTTTAAATCATAAAGATAAGTATACGCATTTATTATTTATAGATTCAGATATTGATTTTGATTTTTCTACTATTGAAAAAATGTTAAAAGCTGACAAAGATGTTATTGCATGTCCTTATCCAATGAAAATGATGGATTGGAATAAAATATGGAGAAGAGTTAACAACAAAGAAGACGCTATTACCTCTGCAGAAGACATGGCAAGAGCCGGTTTTACTTACCCAATTAAGGTAGAGGACCAATACAATATTGTATCTGAAAAAGGTATTATAGAAGTAACTCATGCTCCTACTGGATGTATGTTAATTAAAAGACATGTTATTGAAGATATGATTAAGAATTACCCTGAGTTAGAGATATATCAACCTACCTATATTAATGGAGAAGAAGAAAGAAAAGAAAACTTTTATAACTTTTTTGATACTTGGCATGATCTTAAAACTAAAAGATACTTTGGTGAAGACTTTGGTTTTTGTCAAAAATGGCGAGATATGGGAGGTAAAGTTCATATATATGTAATGGACACTATTACTCACGTTGGAGAGTTCTTATATCGTGGTCGTTTCTTTGATGATTTATATCAAGGTACACGTCCTGCTAAGCTTGCCAAACCCCTTGACGAAGATAAAAAAATCAAATAAACTATTATATTACAGGATTTCTACGCCTGCCCAACAGTATAAAAATATTTAAATTATGGCAATATCAAGAATGCAACAACCCAGACAACAATACGGATTAGGAAGTATAGTTAAATCAGCTAAAAAAGCTGTTAAAGGTGTAACTAAAGGAGTTTCAAATGTACTTAAATCTGACGCTGGTAAATTAGGTTTACTTGCTTTAGGTGGTTTTGGATTAGCTGACAAAGGACCATTAAAATTTTTAAGTAATGTAGGTTTTAATCCAATATCTTCATTTAGCGATATGGGTCCAGTAGGTAAGTTTGGAACTGTTGCAGCAGCAGGAGTAGGATTAACAGCTCTATTAGGTGCAGCCGAAGAAGGTGATGCAGAAGCAGTTGCAGCTACACAAGATGTGGGATCATTAAGAAAATACTTAGCATCTTATTATTCTAATTTAGGATACACAGCAGATCAGATAGCAGAAAATGTAGAGAGAGATACTTCTGAATATACACAAGATATGGCTAGAGGAATGGCTAGTGGTGGTCGTATTGGTTATGCTATGGGTACAGAAGACAAAGTAGAAATGGCTGCAGGTATAGAAGGACTTCCAATTAATGTTAATCCTAAAGGTATTAAAGAATTAGATCTTAGAGAAACAGGTGGATTTATTGCACCAGTTGGTGTAAAAGAAAAAGCAGATGACATCCCTGCAATGTTATCAAACAATGAATTTGTATTTACTGCCGATGCTGTAAGAGCAGCAGGTGGTGGTAGTGTAAACAAAGGTGCTCAAATTATGTATGACACCATGAAAAAATTAGAATCGAAGGTAGTATAATGGCTGAAGTAGTACAACAACAAATTTTACCAGCTCCGTTTATTGAAGCGGCGGCTAAACCTTATTTACAAGAATTAACCTCAGCAGTTGGTGGTTTTAAAGCAGCTGATCTTTCAAAAACTTTAGGCTCACAATTTATAGCTGGACAAGATCCATTACAAGCACAAGCTCAACAAATTGCAACACAAGGTATTGGTGCTTACCAACCTTTCTTAACTTCTGCTCAAGCTTCTGCCGGACCAACAGCTTACCAACAATTTATGTCTCCATATCAACAAGACATAATTGATACAACACTAGCTGAATTTGATGTACAAGCACAAAAAGGAATTCCTGGTATTGCAGCTCAAGCTGTAGGTAGAGGTGTTCTTGGTGGTGGTAGAGAAGGTGTTATGAGATCAGAGTATCAAACAACAAGCGACAGGAACCGGGCAGCATTACAAGCACAATTATTAGGCCAAGGATTTAATCAAGCACAACAACAAGCACAACAAAATTTACTTAACCAAATACAATTAGGTGGTGCTCAACAAGGATTCTTAGGTCAAGATGTTGGAGCTTTATCTACTTTAGGTGCACAGAACCAAGCTTTGGCTCAACAACAATTATCTGCTAATCAACAATTAGCACAAGCACAATTAAATCAACCTTTACAGGCAGCACAAACTTTAGGTGCAGGTATTACTGGTTTGATAGCTGGATACCCAGGTCAAACTCAAACTCAAGTTTCGCCATCACCTAGTCTAGCTCAAACAGCATTAGGAACTGGAGCAACGCTTGCAGGTATCTATAGAGGTTTCGGGTTAGGTAAGGATTAATGAAAACATTTAGAAGACCTATGTTTAGAAAAGGTGGTAACGTTGGTTCAGGCGTTATGACTGGTATTGTAGACAGAGGTAATTATAAGTTTGGCGACAGGGTTCAGGAACAAGATATCACAGATTACATTTCTTTAGTTAAAGGTGGAGATCAAGCTCAAAGTTCTGATCCTTTAACAGATTTTTTATTACAGTTTGGACCTAACTTATTATCTCAAACGCCTACAGGTGGTGGAGGATTAAAAGGTTTATTATCTACAGCAGGTGGTGCAGCAAAAGAACCATTACAAGATTTAATTAAAAACAAACGAACACAAAGAAGTGAAAATCTTGCACTAAGAGCTAAAGCTATTGACACATTAGGTGTTGATGATCTTAAAAAAGTAAGAGCACAAGCTAGAATGTCTGTAGGTCCACAATTAGAAAATGAAACTTCAGAGGAATATGCAGCTAGAGTAGAAACTAAAATGGGTGAGTTTATTGATTCTACTTACGCTAAGACACCATTTTTAAAAACAGATTCACCAGAAGAAAAAATATTTAGTTATGCAGAAAGTATGGTTAAGTCAGGGGATTTACCAGACATGCCTACTGCTAAAAATAGATCAAACTTTGAACTAAATAATTATGATAAATTAAAAGCTGCAAATGTAAATATACAATTACCAAGAGCTAAAAAATTATATCGAAAAGGTAATCTTAAAAAGAATGCTAACCCTGGTTATTATTATGATGATGTAACTGATACTTACACTAAGGTTGGTGTTAATGAAAATGGTACTCCATTTATAGAACAATCTAATATCACATTTGAAGAATTAATACAAAACTAGGAGGCTAAATGGCATACGATACAGATTTCGATCCAGAAGGCTTCATGGGTTTAGGTGATGAAGAATTAGGTAATGAAAGAAATGCTTTTAGTGCAGCCGCAGCAGGTTTAGTATCCGGTATAATAAAAGTACCTGAAGGTGTAGTTTCATTAGGAGCAGAGTTAATTGACTTAGGTGCAGGTACAGATCTTGCAGCTGATGTAGAAATATTTTTTGATAAAATAAATCCATTTGAAGAAATAGCACAAGAAAAAGCAGCGGGTAGATTAGTTGAAGCGTTAGTACAGATTGGTGTACCAGGAATGATTGGTTTTAATGATGCACGTAATATAGCTACTAAAGCTTTGCAAGCTAATAAAGCTAATAAATATTTAGATCTAAAGATACCAGATTTAATTAAAGGTGCAACTAAAGCAGATGAATTAAATAAATCAGCTAAGAGATTAAGATTTGCAGCTGCAGTTAGCGGCGGTGCAGCGGGGGAAACGCTAGTAGCAAACGTTGAAGATATAGGAAGTATTGGAGATGTATTAGGAGGACCAACAGATTTAGATGATGAAGCTTTAGCAGACCCATCAAAAGATGCTGGTAGAAAGTTATTAAACAGAGTTAAGTTTGGTGGTGAGTCTATGTTTATTACACCTATTGTTTATGGTGTAGGTAGAGGAATTAAAGAAGCTGCCACTATGGGTAAGAATATTGAATTTAGTAATTCAAAGTTAAGTAGATTTTTTAATAGTATATTTGGTGCAGTAAGATCTAGAGGTGCTAAGCCACAAAAAATATTTGAAGAAAAGATGGCTGAAAAAGGAGCTACTATGGCTGATACAAATGAAGCTATGCGGTTAGTTAAAGAAATAGATAAACCATTAAATAAAATGTTTCCAACTGTAAAAACTATTTTTAATCAGTCTACAGGTAAAGAAAAATCAGAAGTGCTTGAGACTATTAATGATGCTATGTTTTCTGGTGATTTAACTAAAGGTATTAAGGACGATATAGTAGTTGATCTTACAAAAAAATTAAAAGTAAAAGGATTAAAACAACCAGAGATTAATCAATTATTTGGTACATTAGGTAAAGCAAGAAATGCTTTTACTACTCTTATTTCAACAGCTACTAAACTAGGTGGTGATATGACAAATGTTACACCATTAAAACAAATAATGGGTCAAAGAGTAAAAGATTATTTAGGTGGCACGTATAGAGTCTTTGAAGACAAACCTATACTACCATTTGTTAGATACACACCTACTAATGAAGCTTATAAAAATGCTAGAGATTTATTTGTAAGATATGCAGCTAAAGCTGGTAAACCTTTTGAAAGTGTTAACCAAGTAGATGAACAATTAAATAGATTAGTAGACACTGCATTAGCAGCTAAGAAACCAAACGAATTACCTTTCTTTAAATACACATCTAAGACTGCAGAAAATGATGATGGCTTAACTAAAAAATTTTTTAAACAAGTATTAGTAAAAGATGCTGAAGGTAAAATACTAACCGGTAAAAGAAGAGCTTCTGCATTAAGAGGTGCAGGTAAAAAAGGAGACATTATAGAACCTATTGGTAAGGGTAGTAAAATATTTAGAGAATTTTTTGGCGAAATGTCTGATCCTAGATTTTCATTATATAATGGTATGACAAGACTATCTACTGTTGCTAGAAAAAATCAAATGTTTCAAAGATTAGATGACCAAGACTATTTTAGAAAACAAGCTGTAAAAGAAATAGAACAAGGTGGAGGAGTCGTTGCACCAGGGACCAAAGGATTCTTTTTTGGAACTAGAAACGCAGCAGAAAATTCTTTACCTAATCAAGAGATTGTAAAGTTAGATGATTACGTAGCCAACGCATTTAAAGATGACTATGCTGTCAATCCTTTGGCTGGTAAATATACATCAAGAGCTATTGCTGATGGATTATCAGAGAGTGGTAAGATTTTAAAATTTTTATTTGAACCAAGAAAAGATGCAACAGGCGTCGAGAAACTAGCAACATGGGGTTATCGTAATTTAATTTTATTTCCAAAAGCTGCATCACAAATATCCAAAACAATTCTTGGACCGGTAACTCACTTTAGAAACATATTTTCTGCAACAGGATTCTCTGCAGCTAATGGTATCTTTTTTGAAAACCCTGCAGTAGTTGCTAAAGCTTTTAATGAAGCTCTTAAAACAGTAGAACCAGGTGCAGGTATTAAAAAGTTTGCATCTAAATACACACCTTATAAATATAGTGAACAAGACTTTAGAGATTCTTATAGAAAATTTTTAAGACTAGGTGTTGTTAACTCAACTCCAAACATAAACGAATATAAAAATATATTAGGAGACTTAGGTTATGGTGGTAATTTAAATTTAGAAAAACCATTAGAGTCTATGGGTAGAAAACTTTTAGGTTCAGTTGGACGTGGAGCTAAAGCTTTTATGAAAGGTGCTGAAGATTTATACACAGCTGAGGACGATATGTTTAAAATAGCCAACTATGCTGTTGAAAGATATAGATTAAAAAATGCATATACTAGAGCTGGTAGAGAATTTACAGAAGATATGTTAGATAATGAAGCAGCGGATATTGTAAGAAACACAGTTCCAAACTATGCTTATGTATCAGATACTGTCAGAGCATTAAGACGTTTACCTCTTGGTACCTTTATGTCTTTCCCATCTGAAATATTAAGAACAACAACTAACATTGGTCAAAGAGCTATTAGAGAAATAAAAGATCCAGCGTTAAGAAACATTGGTATTAAAAGATTGTTAGGTATGACAACTGTATTAGCTGCAGCGCCTTATGGAATACAAAAAGGGTTCCAAGCTTTATATAATGTTACTAATGAAGAGCTTGAAGCTATTAAAAGATATCTACCTAAATGGTCAGAGAACTCAACTATCTTGCCTATCAGAGATGAAGAAACAGGTGATTTAAAATATATAGATTTTAGTCATGGTAATGCATACGATGTAGCTATTAGACCATTACAAACTTTATTAAATAATATTCAAAATGGAATAGAAAATGAAGAAGTTTTAATGAAAGGTTTATTACAAGGTATGGCAGAAGCTGCTGGTGAACTTGCATCACCATTTATATCTGAATCTATTTACACAGAAGCATTAACAGATTTAACATTAAGAAATGGAGTGACAGATGATGGTAGAGCACTATGGAATGACAATACTCCAGGTGGTGATAAAATTAAAATTGGTATTGATCACCTTGCACAATCAATGCTACCTTTTTCATACCCGCAGTTAACAAGATTGTATCAAGCAGCTGTGGATAAACCATCTAAACGTGGTGAGTTTTTTGAATTACCAGATGAGCTTTTAGGTTTTGCTGGATACAGAGCTGTTAAATTAGATCCTGTCCGATCAATGGGATTTAAGATTGCTCAGTATCAAAGAGGACTTAGAGAAGCTCGAGGTTTATTTACAGGTGGTGCAGACTCATTATTATCTGGAGGACCTAAAACTCCTGTAGAAGTTGTTGATAAATTTATTAAAGCAAACAAAGCAAGATTTAATGTACAAAAAAATATGTTAAAAAATCTTCAAGCTGCAGACTTATTGGGAGCAGATGAAGATGACATATTTACAGAATTTAAAGATAGACAATTGAGAGGAGATTATAGAGATTTAACTAATGATAAATTTGATCCTTATTATCCATCAAGAAATATTCAAAAAGAATTTGAAGAAATTGCAGAAAGAATTGGAGAAGAAAATCCATTTGAAGAAGTAGAAGATATACTATTAGATATAAGAGATGATTTAAGAGACTTATCTTTTGAAGATCAATTTGATATTGATGTTACAGATTACATAACTGAAGATATGTTTTCTGCAGGACTACAAACACCACCTCTACCAGGTGCAGTAACTTCAGCTATGCCCAACCCACAGGTAATACAAACAGCTCAAGCTAACTTAGGTAATGTGCCAAATAATGGGGGATTGACAGCCACAGAAATGGCATTATTATCTCCAGAAGAACAACAAATAAGGTTAAGACAACGTGGAATGATTTCATAATGATTGAACCAAAAACTCAAAGAGAACATATTATTTCGTTACAAGGACATATGACAGGTATGAAAAAAGATTTAAAACATCTTCACTCAGATGTAGAAAAATTGGGCGGCAAGATAGATAAAATCTATTGGGTAGTTTTAGCTACGGTGGGGGCT
>Ga0129351_1000364_pt1 | contig 16647 bp, 16 predicted proteins | sample CPBDNA_8_FD_94423 | JGI IMG/M metagenome (GOLD analysis project Ga0129351, IMG submission 94423) | Freshwater to marine salinity gradient microbial communities from Chesapeake Bay, USA - CPBay_Sum_27_0.2_DNA | ecosystem: Environmental > Aquatic > Marine > Coastal | place: USA: Chesapeake Bay... | reverse complement strand
GGAGCCTCTACCGCCCCCCACACAGTCTATGGAACCTTTACAGGAGCTTCTGAAACTAACTGGACTTTAGAATGTTGGTTTAAGACTTCAGAAAACGACACCGACACATGGGGTACCCCTATAATAGGTAGGGATAATAATGATTTGTTTGGACAACTTACAGTCAAGGATAATAAAGTACATTATTTACATGCAAATCCTAGCTGGTTATATGTAACAAGCACTTCTAATGTTACAGATGATACTTGGCACCACGTAGTATTAGTTAACTATTCCAATGCAACTATGGACCTATGGTTGGACGGTGTTAAAGAAGTAACAGCAGCTAACAGTACCGTTTACTATAGTGCGAATACAAGGTACTTTAAACTTTCACATGTAGCGAGAGGGTACACTGGTGACTATACAGCATGTGAAGTAGCTCAAATACGTCTATATGATACGAATCTTTCAGATGCAGAAGTACTACAAAACTATAACGCAACTAAAACTAACTTTATATAATGAAATACGGTAACATAGAACTTACAGGATCATTAGATGTATCTGGATCATTTATAGTTCCATCAGGTACTTCCTTACCAGATGAAACCTCAACACCAGATGGTAGTTTATTTTATGATACTACCGATAGTGTTTTATGTGGATTAGTATCAGGTAGTTGGAATACAATGCCGACAGTTGCAGGTTCTAACCCATATACAGTACCTATAGAATACCTATTAGTAGCTGGTGGTGGAGGTGGTGGTTCATACGGCGGCGGAGGAGCAGGAGGTTTGTTATCTTCATCCCTATCTTCTGCAGACTCTGGATCGACCTTTACCGTTACCGTAGGTAGTGGAGGTGCAGGTAGCGGTAATACATATTCTGCAGAAGGTACTGCCGGAGTAAACTCAACTATTGCTCAAGCTTCAATAACTACCATTACCACACTAGGTGGAGGTGGAGGTGGAGATAATCTTGACGGTGCAGATGATGGAGGATCAGGAGGAGGAGGATCAGATGGTCCTACTGATGCTACCGGTGGTTCAGGGACTGTAGGTCAAGGTAATGATGGAGGTAGCGGTACATATACATCCAGCCCTGAATCCTATCAAGGAGGAGGAGGAGGCGGTGCAGGAACAGCAGGAGGTAATGCATCTCAAGCAACTGGAGGAAATGGAGGAAATGGTTTACCGTCTAATATTACTGGAACATCTGTCACAAGAGCAGGTGGAGGTGGTGGAGTGGTCTTTATTTCTGGACATACCCCAGGAACTGCCGGTTCAGGTGGAGGTGGAGCAGGAGGTAGTTGGAATACAGGTACTTCAGCTATATCAAGTGCAACTGCAGGTACAGTTAACACCGGAGGCGGTGGAGGATCTGGACAAACAGGAGGATCAGGAGTAGCAATCTTTGCTTATGATAGTGGATCATTTAACTGTGCCGGAGGAATAGTCGGAGATGCAGGTAATGGTAGAAAATACAACCAGTTTAACGAATCAGGAACTTTTAAGGTCGGTAACACTACAACAGATTTTCAGATTGTTTCTTCAAATTTACTTTTAAATTTTGATGCCGGTAATTTTGCTTCAAGAGGCACTTCTACTGCTACTGATTTATCTGGCAATGGTAACAATGGTACTGTTGGTAATGCAACATTAAACAACTACTATTACTCATTTAATGGAAGCAATAGCTATATTACAGCACCTCCTACTAGTTTTGTGAGTAGTGCATACAGTGTTGAGACATGGTTGTATAAAACTAGTATAGACAGTACTTACGATTGTATTTTTGCTTTTGGGTATGAAATGCAGTCTTATTTCAGAAGCAATTTTATAGAATTTTACATAGATACAGGTGGAGGCGGAGGTTACGAAGTAAGCGGACTACAGTTGACAGGGTTATCAGCAGCTACCTGGTACCATTATACTGTTACAGACACCGGAAGTGGCACAGTAAAAATGTACTTAAATGGAGGTACTGGAACTAACACTACCACTTATACAGGAAACCCTGGGGTTTATTCAGGTACACCTAGAATAGGTGATTATCCACCTTCTGCAGGTTCTTATCCATTCAATGGTAATATAGCTCAGTTTAGAATATACACTAAGGCATTAACAGATGCAGAAGTACTACAAAACTACAACGCTACAAAAACAAACTTTATATAAAATTTTAACATATTTATAAACATGGGACATTACGCAAAAGTAAATCAAGGAAAAGTAGTTAAAGTGATTGTAGCAGAAGCTTCATTCTTTAACAACTTCGTAGATGATTCACCAGGTACGTGGTTACAAACATCCTATAACACCAGAGGAGGGGTACATTATCAACCAAATTCCAATACTCCCTCCCCTACAATATATTTCGAAAATAGTGGTTCTTCTTACGCAACTGAAGAATTAGCAAGTGCTTCAATAGCAGCAGGAACAGGTTCATTACCTATAACAGCTTCTGATACAAGTAAAACATTAGCGTTAAGAGGTAACTATGCTGGAGTGGGATATGAGTACGATTCAACTCTAGATGCATTTTTTTATCCTAAATTACATGATAGTTGGTTAAAAAATACAAGTTCTTTTTCATACGTAGCTCCAATAGACTATCCATCAGGAGATGCAACCGGTTCTTACACAGGAAGTTATAGTTGGAGTGAAAGTGCATATATTGCAGATAGTGGAGACCCAAAAACAGAAGGCTGGATAACATCATCAATGCCTATATAAAAAAATATTAAATGAAAATACATAATCCAACATCAGTAGGTACAGCAGATGACTTTAGTGGAGCTTTTACAGGTTCCTTTTCAGGTTCCTACCAAGGTATTAGTTATACGGTATTGGAAGATATACCAGGTAGTATAATTTCATCATCACAACAATTACCAAGTAATATAATTTCTTCATCAGCACAGATTAATTATTCTGGTTCCTACGATGAAATATTAGTAAAAGTAGTAGATGATGGGGGTAATAAATACCAAATTGATGGTCAAACAGCCCCTAAACTGACCCTGCAGAGAGGACATACGTATAGGTTTAATTTATCTGATAGTTCAAACAATGGTCATCCACTTGCTTTTAGAACACCAAAAGACGTTAGCCACACAGCAGGAGTAGTAGCAGCAGGTACACCCGGTAGTGCAGGAGCTTACACACAGTTCCATGTAGGCTATGATACTCCTCTAGCTTTAAAGTACTATTGTACTAGTCACGGTAATGGAATGGGTAATTCAGTAAAGGTACTTGATGGATTTGGCACTGAGCTATCAGATGCAGTGGTTATAAGTGGATCACTTAAAGTAACCGGCGATATTACTGCATTCTCTACGTCTGATGAAAGGTTTAAGACAAACGTAACACCTATATTAGATAGCTTAGATAAAATAGGAGAGATCAAGGGATATGAATATGATTGGATTGAAAGTGAACATCACGATAATACAGGACATGACATAGGAGTAATAGCACAAGAAATTGAAAAAATAGCTCCTGAAGCTGTAGTCACAAGAGATGGTGGGTATAAAGCAGTAAGGTATGAAAAATTAATACCTATCCTTATACAGGCTATAAAAGAATTGAATAAAAAAATTGATAGTATAGAATAAATTACTATATTAATAATAAAGTTACAAAATGGGTTTACGTATAAATGTTGATTTAGATACTAACAGAGGTCAAACTAATGAGGCTTATGTACTATTAGAAAGCATAAGATTCAATAGAGTTAATACAAGGGTAGAGTTTACTACCTCGTTATGGTTAAATAGAGAAGCTGCTTTAGCATTTCAAAAGAAATACATAGACAGTCCTCTTGGTAGTTCTGAAGGTATGTTACAAAGAGAGGTAATTTATTACAAAAACTCTAAAGATACCAAAGGAACAGAAATAACACTGGATAACTACTTTTTAGTAGATATTGCAAGAGAAGAAGAAGTAATAACTCCAGTATATGACGAAAAGAAAGTAGTCAAAAAAGTTCCTTTCATTTCTTTTGACGAAGAAGGAGAAGAAATAGTAAAAGAAAAAGAAATAACTAAACTTGAAAAAGTAAAAGTTGGAGAAAATAAAGAAATAAAGAAAGTGTTTGATATAAGTTTAGTGCATAATATATTTGAATTTACTTATAATGAACTAAGAAAAAAATTATCAGAACACTTTCCAATCGAAAAATTAGAAATAGTTTAAAATGGCAGTATATACTTATTCCACTACTAACATAAATTTTAGCACATTTGATGTCTGGTCTAATGCTGGCTTCACTGATGATACGGATATCACACTATCAACAGTACTAACTGATGCATATCCAGCAGCAGCCAACCCAAGTGGAGTGGGTGAAATCTATAATAGAAGCTGGTTTTACGGTAATGTTATCGCTACAGCGAATGGAACAGTACAAGTAACAGCTCCTTACACATCAGCTACATCTACAGGTACTTTAGTTATTAAAAATGTAGATTATAGTGTACATACCACTGTTACACTAGCAGCAGCAGGTACATATCCATACAACTTTTCGGAGTGGAGAACAGCATCAGGTGGAGGAGGATCGCAAATAAGCACCAGTGCTAACTTAAACTTAACAGTCACTGACCAAACAAGTCAGTTAAATTTTTACGCTTATTTCACATAAAAATAGTTATTGAAAACAATTTGGGTTTTAGAAAACATAAGGGGAGATAGAACCTTTTATGAAAAGTTTGATTTACAAATGATGTTTGCTTCTGTAATACAATGGAAGAAACACCATCCTACTTTTGAATGCAGTTTATATGGCGACAAAATGACACTAGAGGTTATAAACCAACTAGGTGGAAAGGACTTATGGGATAACCAAACAGTTCTTAAAGTCAACAAAAGTATAAACAAAAATGTATTCTGGGCATCATCTAAACTACAGGTATTAAGAGAAATACAAGAACCATGTATTATAATGGATAATGATTTTCTGGTATACACTAGTTTTAAGAAGTTTCTTAAAAATAAAGTAGTCGTAAGTCACATTGAAGATGGGTTGAACTACTACATCATGCCAACTGATCATTTTGCTAAAAAAATTAAACACCTTATCAATAGGTATAAACAAACTGCTGTAAATTGTAGTTTTTTATATTTTCCTGATCATAAGTTTATGAACTATTATGCAATGATTAGTTTAGATATAATGGCTGAACTTACTAGAATAAAAGCTCCTAACTCAAAATATTTAATTTTAGCAGAACAATTACTATTAAAGCATTTGTTGGACCTGAATGAAGTAACTCACATACCATTAGTAGATAGAGAATACGTTTGTGTAAAAGATGAGTTTGGTAAAAGAATAAAAGGGTTAGTCAAATACGAAAAACAACATTTGTACTTCAGACATTACTGGATGCAAAAAGATAAAATAAGAAAGAATAAAGATGGTTTTTCTTTAAAAGAAGAATCTAAAAATTTAGACAATTTAATAAGGTCTAAAAAGGTTATAAACTGGGAACAACTATGACAGGAGTTCATGCATTTTGGTCTCAACCTACTTTAACAGGTACACAAGGCCATCATTTGAAAGGTGAAAAGAAGTTTAAAATGTTTGATTTTGAACTACTACACTTTGTATTATCAGCTTTATTTTATAAAAAGTATAATGGTCCCATACACCTATATACAGACAATATTTTTGCTACCTATCTAAATGAAAATAAACTACTCAATGTGTGGGACTTTGTAGATGTAGGTAAATATAATGAATTCACCAGTCTTAATATAAATCCAAAAAGTAACTGGACTGGTTTTAAAACATGGTTATTAAGTCAAATCCCATCTCCTTTTTTACTTATTGACCATGATAATATAGTTTATACAAAAATACCCACTGAATTATTTGATATATCGGTAAGATTTGCCCATCTTGAAAGTATAAACCCTTACTACTACCCAAATAGACAAGATATGGAGTGTGGTAATTTTAAGTTTAACGATGAATGGAACTGGGATTTAGATGTTGCTAATACTTGTTTACTTTATTTTAATAATGAAAAATTTAAAAATGAATATTCAAATAAGGCAATGGAGTTTGAAGTTAATAACTCTCCCACTAACAAACATTTAGCTGAAGTTCAGTATTTATTTGCTGATCAAAGATTATTAGTTATGATGCTAGAACAAGCAAATATAGATTACGGTACTTTTTCTAATAGAAAGTTTACCCCTGATGGAGATAACCCTGATTGGACTAATGTAGGTAGTGATAAGTTGATTGATAAAGTTGGATTCGACCACACCTGGGGGTATAAACACCACCTTAAAGAAAATAAAATAGCGAGGAAAATATATATGCAACGTCATATACAAATGATTGAAGATAGTTTTGATGATTTTTATGATTTGCTTTTACCTCTTTTTAAAAAGTATATATAATGGTTAATTTAGTTACAATAGTTGGTAGAAATACCCATATACTACCCCACATGTTAAAGCACTACGAAGGAATGGTAGATAAGATACATGTAGGTGTGTACAGACAATCTGAAGATGATACTATACTTCAGGAAATAGAAGAATTAGGTATAGAACCTTTTATGGTTTTCACTGATGAAAAGTACAATTGGGATAGAGTTACTGAAATGTATAACACCATTAAGTTAACTAAACCTGATGAATGGTGGATAGTCTCAGATGATGATGAATTACAGGTTTATCCATATGACATCAAAGAGATAATTAATGAGTGTGAAACTAAAGGATATACTTTTGTAACAGGTGGTTTTTTAGATAGAATAGGTCCCGATGGTACATTTCCTACAGTTACTAAAGATATGGATATTCATAAAGCATTTCCATTGGCAGGGTTTTTTAGATACCCAATGTCTGGAGCCTGTCCTAACAAAGTAACATTATGTAAAGGAAGTCAAAAAATTACATCTGGTCAACACTATGCTCAATTTGAAGACGATGAAAATAGCTGGGGTAGATGGCATAAAAAACGTATGCCTGTAGATGATGTATTTACTCAAGTACACCACTTTAAATGGGATTCAACTGCTAAACAAAGAATAAAAGAAGTATCTCAAACTATCGAAGATTATTCTTGGTGGTGGGAATATAAAAAACTGTACGATCAATTGGAAAAATCAAATTGGAAGGTAGATGTAAAAAATCCTTTGTATAAAGTTGAATCTCTGAAAGAATTTTCCTATATTAATTATGCAGATTATAGACATTGGAATGAATTAACAGATTTAATAATAAGCATATGAGTGCAGATTTAAACAAAATTGAAATTGAAGAACGTAAAGCAGCAGCCCTTGAAAAAATAGCTGATTCACTTGATTCTCTTACTTTATGGTTTGAAGAAGTTGATAAAGAAGAGTGGGGAGATAGAGTACAATACTATTTAGGAGAGTTCCACACGTTACTCAAGAAGAAATATGAATGAACATAAGTTAGGTATTGTAGTACCTTACAGAGATAGACCTAATCAGTTAAAGACTTTCACCGAAAGAATAGCTGATTCAATAGACCTACCTTATGAACTTATTATTGTTGAACAAGTAGACGATAAGGAGTTTAATAGAGGTAAACTGCTCAATATAGGTTTTATGAAAGCAGTATCGTTAGATTGCGATTACGTTGTCTTTCACGATATAGATATGATACCTATAAAAGCTGATTACTCTTATTCTGATATACCAGTACACCTTATATCTGAGTTTAACCTACCAGATGGAGTAAGTAGAGAGTTATTTGATGATTATTTTGGTGGTGTTACTTTATTTCCTACTAATATATTCAAACAAATTAACGGTTATACAAATGAATACTTTGGTTGGGGATTTGAAGATGATAATCTCTTACTTAGGTGTAAAGAAAACCATATAAAGTTAGACAGTAAAAAAGTAGTACAAAGCGCTAGAGATGGTATAGGTTTACAGTTTGATGGAAGTAAGTCATATGTTGGAGTTAAAAACATATTTAACATGGTTAGAAACTTTACAATAGTTACTAACTTTACCATAGATCAAATAGTTAATAGTAAAAAGGAAATCACTGATGAATTTGCTATATTTTCTATACCTGGTTTTGATACTACATTTACATACAATTCTTTTAGAAACTTTACTTTTCAATTTTGGGATAAAGATCAATCATCTCATTCTATAACTTCAGAACATTTTCCTGAAGGTACTTTTACTGCTGCTATTACCATTAATAATAGGTCTCCTAAAAAAACTGTAGCACTATACATAAATGGTAAGTTAGTAAAAGAAGTTGAACATAAAAGACTATCAGACATTAAGACTCCAGAGTATTTTTACCTAGGAGTTGGTGATCCTGAAAGAACTAAAAAACCTAACTTCTTCAAAGGTAAGATTAATACGTTTTGTATATACGACAAACTACTTAACGACTTTACCATATCTAACCTGAGTAAAAATACTGAATTTAGTGCATTTAACTTTGGTAATTCTAGTGACCTTAAACTTTATTATGATGGTAAATTTGTAAAAGGTAGTACTTTATTAGATTTGAGCGGTAATAATAATAACGGTACAGTAATGGGTTGTGATCAAGTAGTAACTCAACAATCTAAAGAAAAATTTATATCCATACCGTCTAGAAGAGAGGGTAAGTACGAAGTATTACCTCATGATGAAAATGGGTACAAAGACGGCTATTGGGTAAACTGGGCTAGTAGAGAGAACCAAATGGACTACTACAACAAATACTACAGTAAGAAAACCAATTACCAACAAGATGGACTAACTTCTTGTAGATTTAAAGAAGTAGAAAATTTTAGTAGTGGTAATTTACATAAATTTAAAGTATCTTTATGAAATTAGGAGTTTGCGTACCGTACAGGAATAGAGAAGAACACTTACATCAATTTATACCAAGAGTTGGTAAACATCTCAAACAACAAGGTATAGAGTTTCAAATGTATTTTGCTCATCAGGTAGACGACAAGTTATTCAACAGAGGTGCTATGAAAAATATAGCAGCTAAACATGCTTTTGAAGAAGGTTGTGATTACGTTGTATGGCATGATATTGATATGATACCTGAGGAAGGAGTAGATTACTCTTACAATAAAGATAATCCAATCCATCTTGCTACTAGAATATCTCAAATGGAATATGGTTTAAAGTACCACGAATATTTCGGAGGAGCAGTTTTATTTACTAAAGAACAAGTAGAAGCTACCAACGGTTACTCCAATGATTATTGGGATTGGGGTATGGAGGATGATGATTTATTTTGGAGATGTCACTTAGAAGGACTAACTAATGATTCATTTTTAGATATACCATTTAAGAAAAAGAAGGTATTAAAGTTTGATGGAGAAAGTTCATGGGCTAAAATACCTAAATCTAGAAAACTTAAAGATTTTAATTCTAAATCACATACTTTATCTATACTATGTAAAGCATACCAACAACCTGATAAGATTCCAATTCACTTGATAGGTGCTAAAGGCACACAGTACGTTGAGTTCCCTATTTTGAGAGTACCTGGTTATGATTATGGTATATCATTTAACAATTCAAGAGCACTGTCTTTACAATATTGGAATACATTTAACCAGTTAAACTATATGTGGTTAAAAAGATACGATGGTCAGTGGAGTTGGGTGACAGTAGTAATAGATCAAGATAAAAACTTATCACATTTCTACCTTAATGGCACTGAAGTAGATAGTAAAGCAGGCTTTGGTAGTGAATCACCTTGGAAGTTTAGTGGACACTTAAAAAAATATGGAGTAAAAGATATTTACTTAGGAGTTTCACCTAAAGAGGATGAAGAACACCCAGCCAAGTACCTAAAAGGAGATATAGCTGATATCAAAATATGGGATTATGCATTATCAGAACAAGAGGTTACCAATATACATAAAGAATATCCTTTAGAAGGCCTTATTTATAAACATAGTACAGATTCCGTTGAAAAATACGAATGTGAAGAAGTTGTAGAAGAAATAACAGTTCCTAATTCTATCATCCCTCATAGACGTATTGGCAGATTTGAATGTTTACCACATAAAGATGAAGGTCTAGTGGACGGTAAATGGGCAAAAGGAGAAACTACTGCTAGAAACGAAAGAAGATACGTGTTAGAAATGCAAAAAGGATCTTGGGAGTATAAACAAGACGGTATTAAACAGGTAAAATATAAATTAACCAGTACAGAAGAGTTCACTCCTTGGGCTAAGATGCTAAACGTAGAATTATAATGTCAGAATTTAAAGAGTTAATAGATATAAACAAAGAACACGTTAGCGAGTCTTTTTGTGTGTTACCATGGATGCATTTAAATGTGCAACCTAACGGAGAAGTATTTCAATGTTGTATGGCACCGCATGATAGACCTGTAGGTGATGTAACTAAGAACACTTTACCTGAAATATGGAATAATCATTCTATGAAAGATATTCGTAGAAAGATGATGAAAGGTATTAAACCTAAACTTTGTCAAAGATGCTATATGATGGAAGATACAGGAGTAGCATCTCCACGAAATACCTTTAATGAGTTTTTCAATAAAGATATAAAGAAACTAACACGACATACTGAAGAATCAGGACATAATAATAAGTTTATTTTAAAGTATTGGGACTTTAGATGGTCCAATATATGTAACTTTAAATGTAGAATGTGCGGTACCTTTGCTAGTTCAAAGTGGGAGGATGATGAAAAAGCATTACATGGTCAAACATACGGTGGATTAAGGAACTTTAGAACAGAAGCTAAAGAAGACGTATTTAAGTACGTAGACCAGTTTATGGACGATGTTGAAGAAGTTTATTTTGCCGGTGGAGAACCATTGATGATGGATGAACACTACATTATATTAGAAAAACTAATTGCTGCAGGGAGAACTGATGTCAGGTTACGTTACAACACGAACTTTAGCCATATTAAGTTTAAAAAATGGGATTTAGAAAAAATGTGGAAACCTTTTCTAGAGAACCCTAAAGGAAATATTCAATTATTTGCTTCTTTAGACGCAGTTGGTAAATTAGCAGAAGTAGCAAGACACGGTACAAAGTGGAATGTTGTACATAATAACGTAAAAGAGTGTATTGATAGAGGTATGGAGATACATTTAGGTCCTACTTTAAGTTTACTTAACATACACCACCTAACGGAGTTATTAGACGTATGCTTTGAATTAGGAATACCTGAAGATAGGATTACAATGAACAATTTCTTGACTTCTCCTGGATGTTACGATATTAGAATACTTCCAGACCACTTAAAAGAAGAAGTATTAGAAAATTTAGCTGAATATATAACCAAGTTTGAGGATAATGAATATAGAATGAGCTTTCTAAACTTTGTGTATAATGCTTGGACTAGTTTTCTTTATTCAGACTTCCCAGGTGATTTACAAGCTATACAGATTGCTAGGTTAGAGTTTTTAAGAGCTACTACCATTTTAGATAAACGTAGAAAGGAAGATTTTTTAGAAGTAAATCCACAATATACAGAGTGGTTTGATGAATTAAGAGCCATAGTACCTAATTACCACGATGTAGATACTTTCTACAACGAAAGAACATAGATGGCTAAAGCGTTAGATAAAAAAGATTGGATTTGTACACAACCGTTCGAATTTGCAGAGATATTCGATCACACTATGTATATGTGCTGTCCTCAATGGCTGCCTACCAATCTTGGTAACCCTAATAAAGTGCAAAAAAACTGGACATCAAAAAAAGCTGATAGAATAAGAGAAAGTATAGTAGACGGTTCTTATAGCTTTTGTAACGAAAATAGATGTCCTAAACTAAACGGTTTAAAAGAAGGTAAATCTCATGGGTTTATTTCAAGAGAAGAATTTAAAAACAACTTAGATAGGTATGTAAATGCTCCTATTAAGTCAGTTAAGTTTAATTTTGATCAGAGTTGCAATCTAATGTGTCCTTCATGCCGACCAGAAAAAATTAACTACGAGGGAGAGCAAAGATCTCGTACCGAAGAATTAATAAGTAACATAGAAGAACAAATGGGTGAAGGACTTGAGAGAATAGAGTGTACTGGTTCAGGAGACCCTTTCTTTTCTAGAACTTTCCGTAAATGGTTAATGAACTTTGACTTAAGCATGTACCCTAACCTTAAACACATACATTTACATACCAATGGAACGTTGTGGAATAAGTCTAATTGGGATAGAATGAAAAAAGTACATCCATTTGTTAAAAGTTGTGAAATATCAGTTGATGCTGCTTATAAAGATACATATGAAACTAAGACTAGACTAGGTGGTAAGTGGGATGAAATAATCGATAACCTTCATTACATATCAGGACTACCTTTCCTACATGATGTGGTACTATCATTTGTAGTTCAACATGACAATTACAAAGAAATGCACGATTTTTATAAGTTAGGTGAGAGTATATTTGGTGACACAAATAAAAACTGGAGGATATTTTATAATAGAGTTGTTAATTGGGGTACATTTACCAAGAAACAGTTTAATGAGGTTGATATATGTGATAATAATCACCCAGAACATAAAGAGTTTTTAATAGAATATAATAAACTGGCTCATTTAGAAAGAATAAGTCATAACATGCCAGTGAATGGGATATAGATGTGGTAACATAGAAGGTGGTTTACGTATAGGAACAGATGGTAAGTTTTATCCATGTTGTTTAGCATACGATTACCCGTATATGAATGATGAAGGTAGGTTACTGAAAGCTGATGTAGACACATTTGAAGATGCTCTTAACAGTAAATCAGCAACAGACCTTAAACAAGCTTTAGCTAGAGGAGAAAAACACTCAGCATGCCATGTATGTTGGGAAGCAGAAGAAGCTGGCTTTGAAAGTAAAAGAATAAGGGATACTCAACGGTTTGATAGACAAGAAGATGATAAAGAGTTAATATTTTTAGAAATAAATCTAGGTAACACCTGTAATCTTGCTTGTAGAATATGCGGTATTCATGCTTCTTCTACTTGGAGAAAAGATTATGCTAAAATATACGATAACTTAAAGAGTTGGGAAGTAAACGAAAGAGTAAAAGAGTATAATAAGTCTTTTCTTGACGATAGTTTAATATGGAGTGAATTAGATAAACATATTTCTAAGGTACGGATATTAGACCTATATGGAGGCGAACCAATGTTAATGAAAAAACAATGGGAGTTACTTCAATATTGTGTTGATAAAGGATATAGTAAAAAACAGTTTGTTCACTTTAATACAAACGGTACGATATTCAATACAGAGTATGCAGATATACTTAAACATTTCGAACATGCTAGAATATCATTTAGTGCAGACGGAGTTAACGAAGGATTTAATTACACCAGACATCCTGGTAAATGGAATGAAGTAGAAGCAAACATAAAGAGTTGGTTACGTTATACTAAAGGTTTAAAAAACTTTTCATATGAAGTAACTTATACTACTTCCATACTTAATGTACTACACTGTCATGATATGGCAAAATGGATATTAGATCATAATTTATCCACCCAGACATCTGGAGACCACATAATTACTTTATATGTTGCTTTTGTTTTTGGACCACCTTCATACTGTATAAAAAATATACCACCTGAAGCTAAGTTAGAAGTAATACAAAAAGTAAAAGAAAAAGCTGAAGTACTAAAACAACATCCAGCATACAAAAATCATTCTTACGTATATGACGAATGTATGAAAATATCTCAAACGTTAGAAAATGCTGATGAATATAGCGAACATGAGTTTGGAAAGTTCTTTTATGATAATGATAGATTAGATAAGTGGAGAAAAGAAGATTTTTCGTCGGTATTTCCAGAACTTTTTACTATATTAAATAAATACAGACCACCGTTTAACTACACAAAAATAGTATAATATATGTCTAAAAAATATTTAGATTGGAGAGATGAACATTTAAACTCAGTTAATCATGCATTTTGTGCTGCTAAGTGGTATAATGCAACCATTGACTTAGGAAGTGGTTTTACTAGATCATGTTTCTTACCTTTACCTCACCCTATAAACGTAGAAGAATTAAAAGATAATCCTTCTGCTTTACATAATACCAAGCATAAAAAGAAGGTTAGAAAGAATATGTTAGAAGGAAAACGTCCTGCTGAATGTTCATACTGTTGGAAAGTAGAAGATATTGGACGTGATAACGTATCAGATAGGGTATATAGAAGTATGGAGTATGATACTGATGATATAGCAGCTCTTAAAGATATTGATCCAAATGCTAACGTTAATCTTAGAACAGTTGAACTATCGTTTGATAGGTCTTGTAATTTTTCTTGTTCTTACTGTAACCCTACCTATTCAACATCCTGGGGTAAGGATATAGAAAAGAATGGTCCTTACCAAAAGTTTAAAACACTTACTGCAGGAGCATATCAACAAGACGGATCATGGGCTGATCCTGAAAATAAGTACATGGATAAAAATCCATATGTAGATGCTTTTTTTAGATGGTGGCCAGAGTTATCAAAAGATTTACAGACACTTAGAATTACAGGAGGAGAACCTTCTACTAGTCCCAGTTTTTGGAAGTTCTTAGATAGGATTAGACACGAACCTGTTCCTCACCTTAATTTATCAGTAAATTCAAATTTAGGTGTTAAAGATGGGTTGATAGATAAGTTAATTGAAACTACCAATGTATTGGAATTAGGTTCATACGATATATATACTTCAAATGAGTCTTATGGAGCTCATGCAGAATACCTTAGAGATGGAATGGATTATGAAGCATGGAGAAACAATGTAATAAGAATGATTGAAGAAGCTAACATAAGACAGTTAGTAGTTATGATGACAGTTAATGGATTGTCTCTTATGTCTATTACAGAGTTTATGGACGATATGATGGTACTTAAAAAGAAGTATGGTAAAAACATGCCTACTATGGACTTAAACTTTTTAAGATGGCCAGCATTTATGTCTCCTCTAAATCTTCCAGATGAAGAAAAAATTAAAGCAGGTAAAAAAATACAGGCTTGGTTGGATAAACATAGAGACTCTGGATTGTTACTAGAACACGAAATTACACAAACACAAAGAGTAATAGATTACATAGATGTGGTAAAGCAAGGTCATGCTAGAGCAGAAGAAGATAAAGAAAAACATTTCCACGATTTTAAATCATTTTACGTTCAGTACGATCAAAGAAGAGGAAAGGACTTCAAAAAGACATTTCCAATGTTAGCTGAATGGTACGACAGTATTGAAGTAGACGAAACAATAGAAGATGTTAAACTTACTTCAGGTGGTATGGAAGGATGGGAAATAGGTGAATATAAACCAGATATACTTAAAAAAGCAAAAGCATCAGCAGGTAGCTGGACTAAAATAGTTTAAAAATGAAACTTACAAAAGAAGAATTAGATATAATAGAAGGCCTTAAAAAAAATAAAGATAACTTTCTTATAGAATTAGGTCAAATAAAATACAATGAAATTTTACTCAACGAAAGAAATGAAAATGCTTTAAGTTTTTTACAAAAACTAAAGGAGCAAGAGGTATCTGTTATGAAGTCGTTGGAAGACAAGTACGGAAAAGGAACAGTTAACGTTGAAACAGGAGAATTTACTCCAGAATAATTTACACTTTTTTTAACCTATTTATTTACGTAAGTTAAAACCATCAACTTAAAGTTGGTTTTCGACTCTCTATTCATATTTATTATAGAAAAACAAACATAACTTAGATAAACATGGCAGAAACATTAATCTCCCCAGGCGTTTTAGCAAGAGAAAATGATATATCGTTTATTGCACCTGCACCAACTGAAGCCGGAGCTGCTCTTATAGGACCAACTGTAAAAGGTCCTGTTGAAGAACCAACAGTGGTTACTTCATACGGACAGTACCAAAGACAATTCGGTACGACTTTTGCATCAGGTTCAAATAAATTCGAGTACATTACTTCGATTGCTGCAAAGTCTTATTTTGAACAAGGAGGAAATTCAATTTTAGTAACAAGAGTAGTATCTGGATCATTTACCAGCGCTACAAACACAGCATTAACAGCTTCAGCAGTGGCAACATCGCCATTTGCTTTACAGACTCTTTCAAAAGGTGCATTGCTTAACAACGCAACAGGTTCTAACCCAGATACAGCGGTCCATAACTCTGATGGAAGTTTAACTTTAGGGACGGACGATAACTTAAGATGGGAGATTAGTAACATAAATAATACTACAGGTACATTTACGTTATTGGTAAGAAGAGGTGATGATAATACTAAAAATAAAATCATCCTTGAGACATTTAATGACTTATCATTAGATCCTAACTCTGAAAATTATATTGAAAGAGTAATAGGTAATCAAACAAAATCTAAAACTACTGATGGTGAAGTAATATTCTTAAATTCAGTAGGAGAATACGTTAACAGATCTAGATACGTCAGAGTATCAGCAGTAAACCTTCCAACACTTAATTACGTTGGTAATGATGGACTTACTGTAGGTACAGATGCTGCTAGTGTTAGCTTTTCAGGATCCTTACCAATTGCACAATCTGGTTCATTCTATAATGCATCTGGTGTATTGTATAAGAATGATGCTGCTAATAACCATTTTGGTGATATTACAGCCGACAATACACAAGGATTACCAGCAAGTGCTTATGCAGATGCTATATCGATTCTAGAAAATAAAGATGAATACGGATTCAACATTATTTCAGCACCAGG
>Ga0129351_1000359_pt1 | contig 16735 bp, 23 predicted proteins | sample CPBDNA_8_FD_94423 | JGI IMG/M metagenome (GOLD analysis project Ga0129351, IMG submission 94423) | Freshwater to marine salinity gradient microbial communities from Chesapeake Bay, USA - CPBay_Sum_27_0.2_DNA | ecosystem: Environmental > Aquatic > Marine > Coastal | place: USA: Chesapeake Bay... | reverse complement strand
TTTTATTTCTTCCTTACGCTCTCAGCCAGACCGCCGCCGAAGTAAAAGCCGACGATGCCAAGCATGATTTCGCCCAGCCACATCTCCGACGCAAAGTCCTTTGCGGCTTGGACGTTGCTCATGTCGATCACGCCGTACAGTGCGCCGACGACGCCGTTCGCCATAATGAACAGGAACATCGCCGTGAACATCAGTGCGATGTATCGCTGCGCCAGCTTGAAGGGCTGGTAAGCCGCGAGAAGGTCAGTCTTCGCCTTGCTCTTGGCTGCGACCCCTTCTGCGTCGCTGGTGTGCATGTCATCGATCAGGTCCATCCCCTTCGAGATAACCGCTTCCGATCCTAGTATCTTTCCAAGTATTGCCAGCATTATTCCATCACCTCAAATTTCATATCCGTTGCAAAACAAAGCATGTCCTTGTTCACGGGCATGCGCTCTTCCCAGTTGATATACGTCCCGGCGACGTGGCACTCGGCCATCGTGTCATGCGCCGACAGGACGTGCGACGTGATCTGCCCGTCCGCCTCCATCACCAACAATAACAGCAGCCACTTCATTTGCTTTCGTGTCCCATCCAGATCGCGAACGCACCAGTGGCAGCGCCGACGATGGTTGAGACGAAGGCGGTCTGCTGCGTCGTCGCCTCAACGCCCAGCCCCATAAACCAATCGCACACATTCCACGCCATCAGCGTGAACGCCAGCATCATAAAACGCGGGATTATTTTGTACTCAAGCAGCGTCTTACTCATTGCGATTTTTCCTCGCCTGCTCTTCGGTGGTGCGGTTGTGCATATCCCACAAGATCACATCCACTCCCCGCTAATCATCATCGCGGCGGTGTCCTCAGCGCGTTTTCCGACCTGCTTGGCCCAGCGGCTGTCGAGCAATTCTGCGGCGCATTCGGTGTACGCCCCTTCTGCCAGCCTAGCCTGAGCCTTGACGAATTTATCCCAACGCGGTTTGCCGAGATTAAAGAGCAGCCCAATGATGCAGGCTTTTCGCGGCTCATTCAGGTCGCTGAACCACGGGTACGTCTCTGCCTCCGCCTGACAGCGCTTCAGATCATTCGCCAGCAGATAATCGATCTCGTCATCGCTCAGGCCATTGTCGTCTAAGTTGCGCCCCACGCCAATGGTTAGCTTCGGCGGCGTGGCCGTGTCGTAATAAGGCTTGTGACGCACACCCTCGTGGTGCTTGATCATTTCAATCAGTTTATCCATTTCTCGTCTCCATAACGATTGCGACGGCGCGCTGCCAACTGTCCTCTTCAAGATCAGGCCGGGCGTAAAACTCCGGGCTGCGCCGCTCTGATAACTTATTTATGCCACACGCCGCAGAAAAAAACACGCGCCGCTGATCAATGGCGACGCGGGCGAGGATATCATACACACGCTGATCGGGTCTGGTCTTCTTATCGCGGCCCGACCCAAGCTGGTGGTGGTAGGTCAGCGCGCCGCGATCTCGCTGCTTCCGTAGCCGGGCGCTCTTGACTTGCACCCGCATGAAGTCGTTGTCGTGCCACGCGACCACATCGACCCCGTCCATCGGCGCATGCCCCGCCTTCCATCCAAGATCAAGGATTGCGGCCAGCGCTATGTACTCGCCTTGAAGCCCCGTCGTTGTGGCGGATGGCGGCACGTTACTGATTTTTGAGGAACGTCACAAAAAAGTAGAGAATGCCAGCACCGGCAATCAGGATCGCTGGCAGCACGGTCCACAGAATGATTGCGTCGCGCACTTTGGCGCGGCGTTCCAGTTCATCTTTCTGCATCTGACGCTGTCGTGCGATCTCAGCTTGCAGCCGTTCCCACGCGCCGGGCTTGCCGTACAGTTGGAAGATCGACCGCATCTCTTTACGCAGATTGTCAAGTTCCTCCTTGCGGAAAAACTCATCGATGCCTGACTGCTCTGCGCCGCTCATCTTGCTGAAGATGCTTTTCTTCTTCCGCGCCGCGCCGAAGTTCAGTTCCGCCTCAGCCTTCGCATAGCGCGAGATCGGACCCGAAAGTGACGACAGGTCTTTGCCCGCCTTGATCGAACCACTGATGGCCCCAGCGGCGCTGCTGATCATGCTGAAAGCTGAAATGGGATCGATCATTACCGCCTCGCCAGCATCACGATTGCAACGACTAGCAACGCGGTCTGGATAACATCGATCATCGGAACCTGTATCACTTGTAAATCTCCTGCTCTGGACCCACCTTAACTGGCAGGCACACCGCTGTCACGTTTTGGCCTTGCGCGTGGAGCCGCTTTGCGAAGTAGACGCAGCGGTCCACGCTCTCGAAAAACATATCGTCGCTGACCTTCCTCTTGTCGTCATTGAGGCCGATCCATACCGTCAGGACAAAGGCGTGGACAATCTCCACATCAACTGCGCCCCGTCAGTCGCTTCACCGTCTCAGTTTCCCAGATGCGGATTAGCACCCAGACGCCAGTGATCAGAGCCACGGCGTTCGGTGCCATATCCATCATCGCAGCGGCGGTGCCTGTACCCGCCGCAACATCAACAAAGATTTTCTGCTCTTCTGGCATTAGCTTGCTGTGTATCCCTTGCCAGCAGTGATGGCGGCATTGACCGCAGTCATGCCTTCACTGCCCCAGTCATCCTTTGCCACCATCAGTTCGAGATGCTCGACATTGCGGTCAACTGTATCCTGACGGGCAGCAGCACTATAATCAGCCATCTGCTCTCCAGCAATTACTGCATTGATAAGGTCAACGCTGTGGCCCATAGCTGTGTAGTCTTGTGCGAGTTCTTCTGCTGTTCGTGCCATTATTCTGCCTCCAGTGTAGCTATACGAGCCTCAAGTGCTGTGATTGTTGCTTGCTGTTCTTGAATAGCTTTGATGCACAACGACACCATATTGCCGTAAGCCAACGCATCCGGCTCATCGTCATCGTTGTAGGTAACAAACTCTGTCAGGCCAGCATCGTGTACCTCTTCAGCAATCAAGCCGCCGAATACAGCGTCCCCGTCATTGTTGCCCTTGTAAGTCACAGGACGCAGTGCAAGCAGTTCAGTCAAGCCGTGAGTGGCGTCGGTTATGGTGTTCTTATAGCGGCGGGATGATGTGGAGCGTCTAAATATTCCGTTTGAATCAACCTGCAAATTGGCACCGCTTCCGGTGGTATCACTGTATGTTTGTGGGACTACAAGTGTGCCACTATCGCTGAGATAAAGACGAACAACGCCATCGCCATCTGACAAGAATATATGATTGCTAGCTGTGCGAAAATCGTACTGACCATTGTTTCCGTTGTAGCTACCGATGATGGTGTTCTTGGAGCCGGTAGTAATAAATTCACCAGCACCCTTGCCAAAAAAGGAATTGACAGTACCTGTGGTAATTCTTTTACCGGCATCGACACCGAAGGCACTGTTGTAACTTCCGGTAGTCACACCCCCAAGTGCCGCATAACCAAAAGCCGCGCTATGGATGGCTTCAGTGCAAGCATCCAAAGCTGTTGCACCTACAGCAGTATTCAAAGTTCCTGTTGTATTTGCACCTAACGCATCGTGGCCTATGCCGACATTATAATCGCCTGTTGTGTTGGCATCCATCGCACGATTGCCAATTGCCACGCCACCACTTGCTGTAGTGTTAGCAGCAAAAGCAGTGTACCCCACAGCGGTGTTTGCTGCGCCAGTAGTGTTTAACGTAAGTGCGTTATAGCCAACGCCTGTATTGTTGTTTGCCGTAGTATTCGCCGACAATGCCTGATAGCCCAACGCAGCATTTTGCGCGCCAGTGGTATTGGCATCGAGTGAACGACCCCCCACAGCCACGTTGCTAAATCCAGTTGTGCTTGCGGTCAGGGCTTCGTGGCCTACAGCAGTGTTGTTATTGCCACTTGTGTGAGCAGTCATTGCGGCAGAGCCAATTGCCGTATTGTTCGCACCACTCAAGCTACCATCATCAAGCGCAGTGTTGCCCAACGCAACATTAGCTGTGCCTGTCGGGTAGTTACCGTCCAGCTTGATGGTGCCGCCGTCCACGCTGACATTGCCAGCAACAGTGAGGCCGTCAATCGCATCCGTGCCATTGGCAAAAGCGCCAAGCTGCTTGGTCAATTCTCGCATTGAGTTATTGACGGCGCTGGGGAGCATGCCTTCGGCAATGGAGATGCCGCCGATGTCGGTGTTGTTCCCGGCGGTGGTGCCGTCGTAGTCGGCGATTTTATCTTTCGACATTATGCGTTCTCCAGTGCCGTTAAGCGTGTTTCAATATCTGCCAGACGCTGCTCAGTAGCTGCGCCGACAAACGCCAGCAACTCAGGGTAGCGGATGCCAAGCCGTGTGCGCTGCGTTGCGCCTTCCGGTGCTTCGTCTGCTGTATGGTAAGTGTCGATGCGGGTGTAAGCGTCCTGCGCTTCAATGCCAGCTTCTTCATCAGCCTCAACAGCCGCAACATCTGTGCTTGTTTCCCACCACGTATTTGAACACCAGAAGGCATAGTTGCTTGCGTCTAAGCCAGCGTCTGTCATTGCAGTCTGCACCTCTTGTGCAATATGGCCGGTATGTGTACGGGCCGCATCGCCTTTAGCTGCGACTGCGCTGTTCCACTTGAATGTTTTGAACAATTTGCTTAGTGCTTTTGCTGCTGTAATTTCAGCAGTGGTCAGGCTGGCAATCTGCTGCTTTTCGTTTTGGTCGGATGTTTGAATGCTGGTGTTAGTAGCAAAAATGTCATCAAACCGGGCTGACGCAACTCCTAAATCTATAGAGTTGTCAGCCGTAGCACCGGCTCCGTTGCAAGGCAGGATATTATCAGTTCCGTTGTCATCAAACCTAAAACCTACGTTATTATCAGCAACATAGATGCCACCGCCGTTATGTGAACCAATACTTCCCACAGTGCCGTTTGCTTTTCTAAGTTCTAAAATGGTGCCATCGGACGTATTACGGTTCAGTACCAGAGCCTCTTGTCCATTAGACGTAAAGAAACTTTTGTCTGCACGAATGTTTGCACCAACATCTGTTGAGTTGTTTGCCGTCTTGCCCACCAACAAGTTGCCGCTGCTGTCGATACGCATACGTTCTGCATTGCTTGTAAAAAACCGCATCGGCGTGGCTTCATAATTGTAGAACGCCATCCCGTCGCTGCCATTAAACAAGCCAACAAAAGAGCCATCACTGCTACCTGTTCCAGTTGTGTCATTTTGGAACCTTATTTTTACTTCGCCACTGCTTTTGAATTTGCCGTCGCCAATGACGTGCAATGGACTTTCAGGGGACGCAGTGGCGATACCCACGTTGCCCGACGCAATAATCGTGTCGCCTGTCCCATTCGGGTCGAGGGTAATGTCGCCATTCGTGTCGGTGCTGCTGATGGTGTTGCCGTCGATGCGGATGTTGTCCACGTTAAGCTGATCTGCCGCTGGCGTCTCAAGCGCCACCGCGCCGGTACTCACCTGCTTAAGGTCGGTCATAATTTCCCGCAGCGCGTTATTGATCCCGCTCGCGGCGCAGCCTTCGGATATGTCTACCGACTGCACGTCGGTGTTGTTGCCGGACGTTGCGTCGTAATCGCGGATCGAGTTTTTGGCCATCAGGTTGTTCCTTCGTTATCGTGCGTGCAGTTTATCACGGCTCGCGGGCTATGGCACTATGGGGTGACGCGGGTCATGCGCGCACCGCCCTCAGTGACGGCATACGTTACGGGTTTACCGAGACGGTCGCGGACGGTGCGGTACTCGACGCCCTGCTCAGGGATGCGCGCCTCACCTGCGCCGGGCAGCATGCCCGCCTCAGCGGATGGGATGCCGAGCAGGCCAGACGCCGCCGGGGTTACCATTGGCGCAGCCTCAGCGGCCAGCAGGCCAGCGGGGGCGGAAGAGCGCATGCCTGCGCTTATAGTGGGGATTACTCCAGCCTGCCTGCCGCCCATTAGCGGAACCTTAGACGGCACAGTGAAGCCGCCAGTGACGGCTTGACCGATGGGCGTGTAAATACCTTTTCCGACGCCCAGCCCCACGCCGGTTAAAACTGGGTCAAGATAACCGCTTCCGCCCATCAGCATCATTGTTGATGTTCTTAGCGGCGAACTTTCGGGAACCTTTGAACCGATAGCTTCTATCGCAGTTTCTGCGAACTTTTGAAGCCGTCCCTCGCCCTGTGCAAGTCGGGATAGTCCGGCTGGTCCAAGTCTCTTTTCTTGCCTGCGAACAGCAGACAAAAGTTGATTAGGGGTAAATGCACTATCCGTGGCAGAAGCAGCGGCCTCTCGGATTGGATAATACATTGAGTAGGCTTTATTGACCTTTGTCAGCTTTTCCGCCTTTGCGGGGAACTGTGCCGCAACGATTTCCAAAAGTTCCGCGTCAAGTTCCCTCAAGGCTTCGCCTAGAGCCTTTTGGTAGGCGTCAGTGGAACGAGAAAAGCCAGCGGCAATCGGCGACAAGCTGGACTGGGCTTCCTTTATGGCCGCGCCCGTAAGCCTATCATTAACGGCCCTGCTAATTATCTGATCGACGGCAAACTGCTCTAGTTGCTCGGCCTGCTGCGGCAACACCCTAGCCTTATATGGCTCAATTATCTTCGTTAATCTGTCAAGAACTTCATCCGTTACTTCTATGTCAACGCCCTCAAGGGCATCATCGTAACTTTTATTAAATATCTCTTGCGCTTGCGTGGCGGCGGCCCTTGGGTCTGTTCCGCGCTTAATGGTTTTCCCCAGAGGCTCAAAAGCCTCATTATAAGAAGCAGTGGCAAATTGCTGAACGGCTTTGTATCTTGTTGGCCCTATCATCTCCGCCCCAATAGGCAGCCTCGACGCACCCTCCTCAAGCATACCAATAGTGCCGCCAAGACGCTGGCCCACAGACAGCGGGATGCCGCGCTTGATCAGCGCCTTTGCGCTTTCTGTAATCGCGGGGGCATACCTAGCGCCCGCATACCCCAGACCAGCACCGAGAGCCATAGAGGCCGGTATATCTCCCGCAGTCTCAGCGGCACCGGCACCGTACAGCGCACCGCCAGCAGCGGCCCTGCTTATCGGGGTTGTGGCCTGCATGCCTTTTTGCGCGACCTTAGCAAGCCCCGGAACCTTAGACGCAACCTTCAATAACCCGCCCGGCGTCATAATTGCTGCGCCGATCTCAAGGCCAAAAGACAGGATTGGGTTCTCGCCGCGAAACTTTGAAAGTTCGGCACTTGTCGCCTTCTTTGCCTCTTCATATGTCTCGTCGCCAAGGACGCTGCGTACATACGCCTCAGCCTCGTCAGCGAAGCCGAAGGTGACGCCCTGCCCTATGGAGCGAGCCACGCCAGTGGCAAAGCTAACCGCGTCCCAATCGCTTTTTTGCTTTTCAGATTTTCCAGCGGGTTTGACGACAACTGCGCCGGGAAGGTTTGAGAGATCGTCAGACATCATCTTTCCTTATACACAATTTCGCCGTTAGGCAGGACGGCGTATCCGCCAATAGGGACGCTATCCCACTGATCCCTGCTCGTAATCTCTACTGGATTAAGATAAAGGCCCGGTATAGCCGCCTGCTCTTTTTCTTTTAGCTTGTCTTGTACGGTTCTCTCAAGCTGGTCAAGCTGAAGAAGCAAGGCTGTCTTTCCAGCTTTTGCCGCCTTTGCGGAGTTTGGTGAAGTCAAAAGGTTGTCAAGGATTTGGAAGTCACCGCCCACCAGAGCGCCAAGTTCATACAGGTTTTTCAAGTCAAGGCGAAGCACTTCAGCTACAGTTGATGCCTTAGCCATTTCGTCCGTTGGAAAGCCACCCGCCCCAGAAAGCATGTCTTTCCGATCAAATGTTTCGGCCATCAAAAGGTTTCTGTATTGATTTAGCCTCATACCCATCGTCCCAAGTTGAGACGCGAACTTAGATGTTTTGACCGTCTCCGGGCTTGGCCTTGTTGTTACTTCCGGCTCAACGTACCCCGGAGGCTTGGGGAACTGAGACATGTTTGCGCCGGGGATGGTTTCAATCGTTTCGTTGCCTTGGTCGTCAAAAGACCTAATCGTGCGCGGGGCGGCGGCCTCTCCATACGCGAGAGAATACGCCTGCATCTCTGGGGCGGTAGCTGTGCCAGCCTCAACCTTCGGTGCAAGATCAATGAGCATGTTAAATGCGCCAGCCTTGAAGCCAGACCCTTTGAACATGCCACTGCCAGCGGCCTTCTGCGCTTTGATTTGCAAGTCAGCAGTCTTGTACGCACGCTCAAACTTGGCCTGCTCCGCTGCCGCCTCAGCCTGCTTGGCCTGCGTAAACGCCTGCAAACCAGCCGCGCCCATACGCGCCAGACCCTGACCTATTGAGGTGGGCTGAAGCTGAGGGCCAGCGTAGTCAAGCCCGGTCAGCGCTGCCGCCGCGAGACCTTGGCCTGTCGGTGATGTCAGTGGCTGACGGAAGGCGTCGCCGATAGCCTGCATCGGACGAGGCGCAGGCGGCGCGAGGCGTGGGCCGGGCGGGATAGACGCGCCGCGCATCGCCGCCTGCTCAAGTGGCATGATCGGGCCAGCCGTCGCACGCTGTTGTGACCTTGCGGCGGAAAGCTGAGAAGGCGACAGGGCCATTGGCGGCACAGCGCCAGACGGCGTCGTGTACTGCGGGATGCGTTGCGCCGTGGCTGCTGGCTGCGGGAAGCCCTGAAGCAGCAGTTGGTTCGCTCGCGCCGGAGACATAAACCCAAGCTGCACAGGCCGTGTCATTCTGTTTGCCATATCTTACCCCAACAATCCTGCGACTGCGCCTAAGCCAGCGCCAAGTCCGCCGCCCATACCCGGTATCATTCCGGCAAGCTGCGCGCCGCCCATTGCACCAGACAGCGCCGAAAGCGCAGGCTGGCGATACACCGGCTGCATTGTCTGGCCGCCGACCGTGCCGCCCGCCACCGTTGCCATATAGTCCGCCAGAGCCGCGCGAGGTGCCTCCTGCTCGAACTGGAAACGCTGCATGCTGGCAGCAAGTTCTGCCTGATCCTGAGCCTCGCGTGCCGCGCCGACCTGCGCCAGCGTCTGAAGGTCAGCCTGACCAAACTGACGCGCGCCGGGTGCCTGTGCGATTGCGGTCTGCTGCGCCTGATACGCCATCGGCGCAAGTGCTTGGGTCAGTGCCGCCTGTTGGTAGCCTGAGCCGTAGCGCCCAGCCTTTGATGCCTCGGCCTGCACCGCCTCAATGGCTGGCCTGAACGCCGCCGCCATCAGTGGGTTTGTGCCGGTCAGGTTCTGCATCACCACGTCCTGAACCGCGCCGATGAAGGGCGAGCCGGTGATTGCCTGCTGCCGCAAGCCGCCCAGTGCCATCTCGCTTTCAGGAGAGAAGCCAACCGTTGTCGCGCCGGGGTAGAACTGCTGCGGCGAGCCGTACATCTCTTTGGCCTCAGAAAGACCAAACTCCAGAAACGGCTGCGCGTACTCCGGCGCTCCGGTCTGGCTCGTCACCGTCCTTGTCGTGCTGCCGCCTTTACTCATCACTAAAATCCTTCATCAGTACCACCGCGCTTTCGCGGTAATCTTTTAATGTGCGAGACCAACCCCTACGCCCGATGATCTCCATCCCGTCGCACCCTTGCGTCTTGGCCCACGCACTGAGTGCAACCTCCGCTTGCATTAATTCGTCTAAGTCGCCGCCCGCAAGCCAAATCCGGCACATCGCCTTCTGCGGGTAGTCGACTATCTCAGTCACTATAGCAGACCTTGACAGAGGAAAGAACTGGGCTTTCCCCTCGGCTATAGCGACGGCCACGTCGTCTATCGTGTGCGACCCGCCAGCATACTCCAGCGCGTCCTCAATGTAGCGCTTGCAGCGCTGCCAGTGTTCACTCATACGATACTCACCCAACAATAAGGTAGGCGAATTCCTGTGCGTGGCCGTGGTTCTTGTGTCCAATCTTCATCGTCCCATCAGTGGAGGTCGATTTGATAAACGGCTGATGATGCTCCGGCGATCCGTTGATCGCCGTAAAAAACACCACGCTTTCCTTTGAGAAGCGCGGGTCTGTCTTTGTTGTCTCGGTAACGCTGGCAGACAGCGTCACATAATCCCAGCTATTCAACCCGCCGTTAATCGTGCGGTTAAGCAGTTCGGCGACCTCCCGCGTTGTCGCGAGGATCGGGTTGAGGATGCGGAAGTTACTGACGCGCGTCGTCATCGCCTGCCCACCTGCCTCGCCTCGACGTCCATACCCTGCGCGAATGACCACTGCCCGCTCAGGTTCATGCGCGCGCGGTGATACCGGCCCTGCGCCCTGAACGGCGCGAAGCCGTCAGTGTTCGGTGACTGCGCCGTCGTGAATGTCGTTGTATCGGAGTGCAGCCCGCGCGTGCCGATCTGCATCGTGACGCTGCCGCCCTCGTGATACGGATAGACGCGCGTGATCATATTGAACTTGCCGGTCGCCAGCCCGGCTTCCGCCGTCTCAATGGTTGCCGCGAGCGGGTCGCCGGTGAAGGTGTGTATTTTGTTGCCGACTGCGCCGCCGAAGAGGAACTGCCCGCCCTTGTACAGCGCACTGTCAAGCGACGCAGGCAGCGCGTCGATGCTGGTGTTGATCGTGTCTAGCTGCTCCAGCGTGTAGGCTGGCGTAAACATCGGCGCAATCAGACCGGCCTGCACGTTGGCGGTGGACCAGCGCCCGATGGCGTAGTTGTAGATCAGCAGCTTGTCGGGCTTGGCGTCGATGCTGCTGTTCGACACATAGGACCAGACCGCGATCTGGTTCTGCGGGTCGACGCTTGATGTCATCCGGTCCTTGTGCGCGATATTGAAGTCGTCGAAGAAGAACTTGTCCACCTTCTCGGCGCCGATGTTCTGAGACCGCTGGCCGTCGAAAGCATAGAAGCCGTCGTCGCTCAGATAGAAGACAGTGTGGCCGATGTTGCAGACCGACCCCGGCACCTGACAGCCGCGCGCCGTCTCGACCTTGTCGAACTGAAAGATCAGCGGCGGGCCGGAGTAGGTGGCGCGGACAATCGCGCGCTCCATCAGGATCGTGCAGTATTCACCGCCGACCATCCCGGTAATGTTGCCAGCGTCAGGTATGTCTTGGAAGTCGGACTGCTCAGTGCCAGCGGTCCAGCTTGTGATGTCGTTGAAGCCCGACCACTGGACGCGGTACGGCAGGCGGTTGCCCGACCCATCCTCTACGTTGCCCAGCCACACGAAATCGCGCACCACCGCAATGAAGTCAGCGTCCGGCGGTGAGCCAGCCAGATCGGCGAAGAGGCTGCTGGTGCCGAGCGTGTAGCGCTGCGGCGGCACACCAATGCCGCCGACTGCGATCACGTCAGTGCCAAACTGCACGAACCGCCACCGCTCTTCCGGCGCAGTCAATGTGTAGTTGCCGGACTTTGAGATATTGTCGAGGCTGCTGTCGCTGCTGTCGAACTCATAGATTTTGGTTGTGTCGCCCGCAAACAGCTTGACGTTGCCGGTGTTGTCTTTAGCCGCAAACACGCCGTTTATGTCCGCGTCTGCCGCGCCGGAGTACGCAACGAACTCAGGCAGGCTGCGATAACCGCCAGCCGCAGGGATGACGTTCTCGGCCTTCGTGACGCCGGGGTTCGAGTAATCGGGCTGATCTGGTAGAAACTCGCCAAACTGTATCATTGCTGGTGCCAAACCTCGCTGCCTACAGATACTTGCGACCAGACCTCAGAGCCTGCCGCGATATCTGTCCAAGTCTCTGTGCCGTCGGCGACTTCTGACCAGTCCTCGCCCAACACCTTGCCGCGCATTGTAGCAGACATTGATGCGTCAGCGGAACCGGACATGACGAAAACGCCCACAGAAGCGCCTGTGGCGTCCACAGACACGCTTGCGCTACCTGTATCGAAGAAGACGGCAAGGCACGCGCCAGTGGCCGTCACAGCGACGCTGGCGGCACCGTCAAAGCCGCGTATGCGGTCGCTGTCGGATGTCACCGTGATTGCGACGCTTGCGGCTCCATCCATCCGCGCGATAAACGCTGCGGTGGCGGCAACAGACGCAGCGCCGGTGACTGATGCGTCGAACGGCCTGACGCGCCCAAAGGCTGCGGCGGTGGTGGCGGCAACAGATACCGCCGCATCAAAGCCGCGAAGCCGGTCAGCCCCAGATGTTGCCGTGACCGCAGTGGAGGCCGCGCCGTCAACAAACTGGACGCGCTTGGCGTCGCCCGTTGTCGTGACCGCAACGCTGGCGGCACCGGACATATGCTGGACGCGCTGCGCGTCTGTGGACTGCGTGATTGCAATCGCCGCAGCGCCGTCAAACGGGACGCTGAACTGGATTTGCGCGTTGACGCTCGCCGCGCCGGTTACGCTGGCCGCGACAGAGAAGAAGTCGAACGAGAGGCTGTCGAGATCGCCAAAGGTGTCGGCGTTGTCGAGGCTGCCGACAATGCTGTCCAGTTCTTCAAGAGTCGGCTCTTTGGTGAAATCCGCACGAAGCAGATCAGCGTCCGTATCGAAAGAGCCGACAAAGGCGTCAATCGATCCGGTAAGCTGATCTAGGTTCGGCTTCGTGATCGCCATAACAGCACCTACGCTGCTGTAACGTCGAGATCACCCGCTGCGATTTTCAGAACGTCGCCCGATGCGATTGTCTTCGCTGTGGTAAACGCGCCGTGAATAAGCAAGTTCCCGCTTGACGCCGCATCGAATATACCAAAGTGCGAGACGCTGCCCCACGACCCTGTCGCCGCAGCAAACTCAATCGCCGAGGTGTTGTCGGTCGTGCCAGACGCTGCCGCGTCAAACGCAGCCGCCACACGGCTGTAGTTGCTGCCGCTCAGTTCGGTGCCGCTGTTGTCGTCAGCAAACGACCCGGTCGAAAGCCCGATGTAGACCGTCGATGGGTGGGTGTAAGCCGCTGTTCCGAGAACGTGATCTAGGATTTTGTTCTCTAAGTAATCACTCATTGCAGACATTGTTTAACTCTCCACTGCTGCGTTTTGACGGGCGTAAATACTGCTGATTTGCAGCGAACCCGTGCCGTAATGCGCGCGCTGCTCATCGACCTTGATCTGCTCAAGGGCGAGGTTGAAGCGTTGCAGATACTGCGACGCACGCTGTTCATCAAGCAGGTAAGCATACGCCTCTGCGAGTGATCCGTATAGGTAGGCATCCGGCGAGCGGGTCAAGATATTATTTGTGGCGTTGCTGTCGGACAGCGCCGTGATCGACCCGATATAGATAATCTCGGCGGTGTAGCTGTCGTCCGGCACAGGACGCATCTTCATCTCGTCGCCGATGATGCTGAAGCCCTTTGGCTTGCCGACGCCGCCAGATGAGAAGTTGCTGTCCAGCGCGACCGGGCTGTAATAGGTCAGGACCGTCAGCGGTGTCGTGTTCAGCTTGACCTCGCGCACCTCGCGCAAGTCTGTTGGCAGCGCAATGTATTCGTCGCCGCTGGTCAGCGTTGCCGTGGCGCGCTTCTCCTGAGACCGTGTCTCCAGTTCGCGAGACATCGTCGCCTCGGCAAGTTGGATAAAGTCGGGGATGACGCTGGTCAGATCGTCACGCGCGAGGAAGTTGGCTATTGCCGTCTTCAATTCGGTGTAGGTCGAAATCGCCATTATAAATGTCCGCCGCCCGTTCTGAATGCCCGGTTTTCACTGTCGTTCAGCCAAGCCTTCCACGCCTTTGGGTTTTCGCGCATCGGGCCAAACTTCTCCAGCAAGTGATTGTACACCACGTTTGGGATTTCCGCCACATGCTGCATGTGACGCTGCGTGTTGCCGATCATTGAGCCGGGCTGGTAGTCACCCGACATCTGCTTGTTAAGTTTCAGCAGGCCGCCAAATTCCTGCCGCTGTTCAATAACAGAAGACCCGTCGCTGTTCTGTTGCAGGGTGACTTCCTTGCGGGTGCGCGGGTCGGTGTAAAGGTATCTCTTCATTTTGCCCTCATAGAGAAGGGGGCAGCCGAAGCCGCCCCCTTGCTAGATTAGGAACCGCTGAGATCGAAGATCGCGGCGTGCGCCTTCGGAGCAGTTGGCTTGAGCGCCCACTCGCACAGGATGTGCGTGTCGGTTGCGTCGCCAGTCTTGGCCAAATCTTCCTCAAGGAAGTTACGACCGTTAAGCGTGCAGAGTGACACGAAGTCCGGGTCGATCAGGAAGATACGGTCATTCCCAAGCTGACGAGACGGTGTCGCCTCAACGGTACCGAAGTCGCCCATAAAGACCGAAGTCGAGCCGACATAGGAGACCTCTTTGGCAGCGGTCATGTTCACGTCGTTGCTGACAAGGTTACCAGTCGCGGACAGGTCCGAGAAGTTCGCCTTGTTAGTGGCCGACATGACCATCATGCGTGGGTTACCACCGTCGGTCCAAGCGTCCTGCTGCGCGTCCTCAATGAGGGCGAGCGTCAGTGCGCGGTCGTCACCGTTTGTGATGGCGTCAGTACCGTCGCCAGTGGCGAAAGCACCAGCACTAGCACCAACAGAGCCGTTGGTGATCCAGCAAGACAGCGACGCCGACTTGCGTGGCTCAGAAGAAGAGCGAGCAACGTCTGTGTCGCCAATCATCTTTTCGATGTCGCGACGCAGTTCCAGTGCCTTCAGCACCTTCTGGTAGTTGTGTTCACGCTCACGACCGGCGGTGTCTACCGCGTCAAGTGTACCACTAGTAGCAAATCATTTACCTTCGCTTGAGGGCGCTAACCCCAAACCGCCTTTCGGCTGCTACGCCTTTCGACGCAGATGAGACTATATCTTCACCCTCTAGTGAGGGGCCGGGCATTTCCCAATCGCTTGATCGGTACGGCTTGCGCCTAGTCGTTGAACCTTCCCCCGATTTAGGGGGCTTGGCTGCTGATTACCCTCGGCTTTACGTTAGGGCTTCCCAGCAATTAACCCGGTTTGCTGCTGATCCTTACGGACCAGTGAGGCTATTGCAAAGTAACCTTCTTGCTGATCTGGTGGTAGTTACCCACACGCGCTGTCGGCGTGGCCGCAGCGGTTGCCGTGTCTGCACCTTCGTTGTGATAGTTCGAGGTGCTGGCTGATGCCAATTCCTGAACCTGCCACTCGGTGAAGATGCCGTTAGAAGTTTCCTTCTTAACATTTGAAAATATTGGCGTTTCTGCGGGATCGATCCGATAAATTACATCGGCAAGCTGTTCACGTTCGCCGATTGCTGCGGCGGTTGCGAAGGTTGTCATAACCTTTTCCTTTCTTTGCGGGCTACTTTCGGCCCATTAGATACTCAACAGCAGCGTCCACCGTTCCGGCGCTTTCAAAGCGCTTTCGGGCATCACGCTGAGAACGGGTAGCAACTTCGCGCTTGGTCTTTGGTCGCCCTGCCTTGGCCATCTTCGGTGCTTTGCGGGTGCGTTTCTTGGCGGCGGGGGCTTTGTCTTGAAGCTGGTCCCAACGCCACGCCTTGTAGAGAAGTTCGATCGCGCGCGCATCAGATGCGTTTGCAACCTCCTCTTCACTAAACCCGATCCGCTTCTGAGCGTAGGAAATCACTTCCTTGCGCTCTGCGTCGCGAGTGTCCTCATCCTGCCACGCAGGGATGCGGTTAAGCATTTCGCCACGCTGCACTTCTAAGTGCTTGCGTAGGTTCTGCTCTTGCTCGCGAGATTGCTCCGACGCAATGCGCTGACGTTCGACCTCGACCTGCTTCTGGTATTCCTTCTGCTGGTCCCAATCGGTCTTCGCCAGAAACAAGTCACGTTCGGTCATCGTCTCGGCCAATGCTCTCCAGTCAGGTTCCTGATGGGTTGCCTGATGGATTTGGGCAGCCACTTGATCAAGTTGCTGCGCGTAAGCGTCTCGAAGTTGTTTCGTCTCAGCCTGCTCCACCTCAAAGGCTTTGCGCTGCTCGGCTAACTCCATCGAACGCTTAGTGTACGCCTGCTGCCGCGAGTAACCACTCCGAAGTTCGTCAAGGTCTACCTCTAGTTCCTGACCGTCCACTTTCACGGTGTAGGTCTGGACAGGCTCCTCTTCGTACTCGTCATCGTCATCCGCCTCGTAGGCGTCTTCGCCCTCATCGTCCTCCTCGTAATCCTCTTCGACGGTCGCGTCTGCGTTCTCCGCCTCCGGCTCATACGCCTCGGTCTCAGGCTGTTGAGGCTCTTGTGCCTCGACCTGCTCTTCTGTCACGGTGTCCGGTGCGGGTGTGTTCAGAAGAGAAACTGCATCATTAAAAGAAATCGGGCCGGTTCCTTGCGGATTGTCGGACATAAAAAAACTCCTAGTTTACGCGGCTGTACCGCTTAAATTCGTCAAGCTGCGCCTGTGCCAGCTTACCATCCTCGACAACGCTCTGGAAGTACCCCTTGACTGCGTTAAGTGCCTGCATCAGTTGGAATAGCTTCTCGCGTGCCTCTTCATCGTCGATGCCGGATGTCTTCCAAGCGTCGACAAACTGCTCGTCGAGGAACTCAAACGCCTCAACAAAAAGTTCGTTTCGCAGCAGTGCCGCGGCTTTTTCGGCGCGAGCCTGTCGCTGCCGTGTCTTGCCCTCGTTCATCCCAGCAATGTGTACCCTGTCAGTTTCGGGGGTGTCTGATAATATTCTGGAGATATAGCACCTTGCTGTCGGAAAGCAAGGTTCGCCGCACCAAAGTCTGACGGTGTGCCGAAGCCCGCGCCGTAGCGCTCTTGGAAGCCCATCAAGCCCTCTGGGGCCACGTCTAGCAGTCCCATCCTCGCATACTGCGCGCCGGGAACACCGGGCGCTGCTGGTGCATCTGGCGCTGTCGTTGTGCCGCCGCGTGTGTCGAGGCGGCAGGCGTTCAGGTCTTCATCGAAGATGTACCCGTCGGGACACTCCTCGCGACCCGTCGCCG
>Ga0129351_1000357_pt1 | contig 16807 bp, 24 predicted proteins | sample CPBDNA_8_FD_94423 | JGI IMG/M metagenome (GOLD analysis project Ga0129351, IMG submission 94423) | Freshwater to marine salinity gradient microbial communities from Chesapeake Bay, USA - CPBay_Sum_27_0.2_DNA | ecosystem: Environmental > Aquatic > Marine > Coastal | place: USA: Chesapeake Bay... | reverse complement strand
CGCGACATGGGGCGCGGTGACGGAACCATCCTGCGGGAAATGGCCGTGCTGAAAGCGTGCGTGAAGCGGTACGCCAGCGACGCGGGTGCGGTGTTCGAAATGCCGTCCAGCCCGCCGCCAAAGAACCGATACCTGACCCGCGCCGAGTTCCGCGCGCTGATCGACAACGCCGGAGAGCCTCATATCCGCCTGTTCCTGCTGCTGGCCCTATCGACGGGCGCGCGGGCCGGTGCCGTGCTGGGGCTGACCTGGCATCAAGTGGACTTCACCCGAGAGCAGATCGACCTTGGCGTGGGCCTGAAGAACAAGGGCCGATCCGTGGTGCCGATGACGCGCGGCCTGAAAACCGCCCTCCGCGCCGCATCGCAGCAACGGTCAACACCGTTCGTGATCGAATACCGGGGTCGCCCGGTCAAGAGCATCAAGCGCGGGTTCAACCGAGCCTGTCAGCGCGCGGGCCTGGAAGACGTGACACCGCACGTCCTGCGCCATACCGCCGCCGTCTGGATGGCAGAGAGCGGAACCAGCATGGCGGAGATTGCACAGTTCCTCGGGCACTCGTCGGAAAAGGTCACGTTCAAGATCTACGCGCGGTACTCGCCGGACTATCTGCGGCGCGCGGCTTCGGCGCTAGAGGTCTGAGATGATCCGTACAGTTCCCGTGAGTTCAAACTCACTCTCGGGCCGGAATTTTCCGGGAACAGATGGTAAATATTCTGGCAACAGATGGGAAGACGGGGTATTATTTACCATGTACTTACCAACAGACCACTGTTTTGGTAAGGGAGAGGCCGAGAGTTCAAATCTCTCCGGCAGCACCAGCTTTCCCGCCAATTTCGACATAGCCTATACAGTGCGCGTGCGTTCAACTGAACGCGGCGTCGTCTCTGCTTTTCCACGCGGTCCCCAGGTGAACGGTGACAGCAAATGACCAAGCTGCGCGTCTTGGACCTGTTTTCGGGGATCGGAGGATTTTCGCTCGGACTTGAAAGGGCTGGAATGGAAACAGTCGCGTTCGTTGAGCGCGAACCCTTTTGCCAAAAGGTTCTGGCGAAGCATTGGCCAGAGGTTCCGATCTATGACGATGTGCAGGAGTACCAGGGCGATGAACACGAATGCGATGTCGTCTGCGGCGGCTTCCCATGCCAAGACATCAGCCTTGCTGGACGCGGGGCCGGTCTTGCCGGGGAGCGCAGCGGACTTTGGCGTGAAATGGCTCGCATCATTGGCGTGGCTAGACCGCGATACGTCATCGTGGAGAACGTGGCAGCGTTGCTTGGTCGAGGGCTGGGCGACGTTCTCGGAGACTTGGCCGCGCTCGGGTTTGATGCGGAATGGCACTGCATACCAGCTTCCGCCGTTGGTGCCCCTCACCGACGAGACCGCGTCTGGATACTGGCCAACACCACTGGCCAGAGACGCGAGAACGGTGAAGGGCGGCAAGCGCAGTCCGAATGCGACCGGATCGGAACCACTTATCACCGTAGCCGCAGAAGCAGAGGGGCGAACAGATGGGCGCCTGAACCCTCACTGGGTCGAGTGGATGATGGGCTACCCGGATGGATGGACAGAACTAAAGCCCTCGGAAACGCCGTCGTCCCCCAAATCTCTGAAATGATTGGCCGAGCAATAGTTGGTCCCCAGGTGAACGATGGAGGCAAGGATGGAAATGGTTGAGCGCGTTGGGCTCGCTATTTGCCGTAAAGCCTGCAAGCAGAGCAATGACCTTGACGACCCGTGCGACGCAGCTTGCGGAGATTGCGCAGGCCAAGCCCGCGCCGCTATCGAAGCGATGCGAGAGCCGACAGAGGCGATGCTGACTGCGGGAGGCTACGAATTTGAAAGCTGCACAAGCGACCCCGGCGAGCGTTGTCATACCGGAATTCATGTTTGGCACGGGATGATCGACGCGGCCTTGTCCGGTCGTCAGTCGGACGATCCGTCGTGAGCAATCCAGCCGCCAAACAGACGGTGCAGCGTCGGCACGCTCACCCCGTGCCGCTCGGCAATCTCAGCCTGCGACCCGTTCTGCGCGTGCCAGTCGGCCTTAGCCGCCGCCAGAGCCTTGCCACGCAGCTTCGGTGGGCGACCACCCCTCCCCGCCGCCGTGGCCCGTCCTGCGGCAGTCTGACGGCGTTTGAGGCCATTCAGCGCGAGGTCGAGGAGGGCCACCACCGGCTGCGCGTCGGGCGACCACGACACCTCTTCACCAGTCGCCAGCACCAGAACGGACGCGCCACCACCGGACGCCGCGTGCATCTCTTGCAGGCCCGCCATGATCTCGCCCGCGTTCCGACCGAACACTTCCGGCTCCACGATGACGAGCTTCCGGCCCGGTCGCGTGGCCTTTATCGCGAATGGCCGCTGATCCAGCGGCTCGGACGCGGGGCGCATATTGTCGGTGTAGATGATCTCGCATCCCGCCTTGCGAAGCTCGATTTCCTGACCCTTCGGACCCGAAGGCCAATTCCGAACGTACCCGATCAACATTTTCTCGAAACCTGTTGCAATGAGAATTGAACAGGATTATTATAACTACAGAAATTGAGAACAGCAACACCACGGAGACAACCGATGGCCTTTAACGCAAACACATACAAAGCAAACCAAAGCGCAAAATCCGCTTACGATACGCTCTCAAAAGCTCGCGACATTAAGGCCCGCGCCGCCGTCGGTGACGCTTACGACTGGGAAATCGAGCGCATTTCTACTTTAGTGGCCCAAGCTCGCTTCCACATGCGCTCTGCTTTGCATCATCGGGCGATGAAAGACCTCACCAACTAAGGAGCACCCGATGACCGATCGCACCATCATCGCCGGCCACGACGTGTTCGAGGCCCAGCGCGCTCGGAAGATCGCAGCGCTCGGCGACAAGCCGCTGTACGACAGCGAGGCGCTTTGCCGGTTCCAGCAGACCGAGGCGCGGCACTGCATTGTCGAGGCGGAGATCGTCAAGTCGTTCTACGGTTACACGCTGCGCTATGCCAGCGGCCTACAGAACTGGGGGCTGATCGCCGGGTGTCGCAACGGCGAGCTGGACGGCTCCTACGAGGACGCTGTTCAAGCCGCGCAGGACTGGCAAAGCGCAGACCCTGAGCGCCGCTACGTGACCGCGATGGGTATCCCCGAAATTGCCGCAGTCGCGGCTGAGTGACAGAGGAGGCGCGCCTAGCAAGCCGCCTTCATCCCCCTGTTCAACCGGATCAGCCCGTCTTGCGTCTCCGGCGTATCCGCCCGTGATGGCTTGACACCGTATTCCCGCCATATCTGGCACCCAGCGTCAGTCACGGTACTCCCTGTCGTCTGGCACGCGCTGAGCGTCAGCAGCAGCCCTGCCAGCAGCAACGCGACGGTCGGTGTCTGTGTGGCCCTTATCACGCTCCACGGCCCTCCCTGCGTCGATGAGCTGCTTTCTGTTGAGGTATTCAGCGACGGCATTCACAAACCGGAGAAACGCCGCCGCTATCGTGGCCCAGGTCATTCGCTGGAGCTGGGGTCTTTCAGGAACACAGCGACGGCACCGAGAACGGCGGGAACAGCGGCGAGAACCTGCGTCCACTGATCTTCGGACAGACCGGCGAGGCCAATGGATGCGAACAGCGCGGCGATACCGGCATAAGTGGACGGCTCACGCAGGCGGGCAATGATCTTGTTCATGGTATTCTCCTGTGGTTAAACGCTGATTACTCGTTCAAGGTGTTCGGCTTCACGGTTCCGCCGTGTCTTGTACCGATCCCCAAAGTCCCGAAGTTCGGCAAGCATCGCGGTCCAGTCGTTGTTGACCACCGCTCGCCAGAACTTTGGCGTTCGCACCGACAATGCAGGCCCATACTGAAACGCGACGGACGTAACGACGGTTGCGGGCGCGGACGGGAGATAATCCCACTTCAGCGTTCCGGCCTTTTGCGCGCGTCCATATCTGGACTTCAGCGCGTCCACGATGTCGCCTTGGATGCAGGATGACAGAATCTCCGCGTCCAGTTCGTGAAGCATCAACTCGCCAGCCACTTCAATTGCATCATCGCCGCGCAATCCGAGATAGGGCGATACCTTGCGGATGACCGCATCCGGCACCCGGCGACGGCGTAGCTGGTCCGCAGTCCAATGGCCTAGATCAACGCCCATGCCGATGGTCACGCCAGACTGAGAAGACCCCTGATCTGGCACATAGCCTCGCGTGCGAAAGCCCTCTAGCTGCCCGATAAACGTCCAGTCAATCATTACACCGTCCTGCTTGATAACCCGTGCGCGAATGGCGTGATGCCCCGGCGCTGGTCCGTTGTCGCTCCACCCTTCTGGGATTGGATCTTCGACGCGGTGAAACCTGAAATAGCCAACGACGCTCACGCAGCCCGCCTGCGCTTCCACGTCAGGAAGTCCGCCGCCTCGCCAGGATCGGAGAAGCATTGGACGAAGCCGCTTTCCGACACCGCGTGCGGGTCAAAGATGGAGGTTATGGCCGCACCCTCCATCTGCGCTTCGTGCCCAAGGTTCTCGCCGTACTTGTCGATGTATTTGTAGCCTCGACACCGCGCAAACCATGATACCCGGTTTGTGTCCGGGTTTTCTTGGCTCTGGATCGCCCAATTGTGCTTGTGTCCGCAGACGTACAAGTGCGCGTCGTTGCCCTTCAGTTCGGCCCGCTTGGCACCGTGCAGCGGGTTGAACCACGAGTGACCGGGGAAGTCGTGCGCCGCCCATATCCGCGCCCTGCGCCCGTTCGGAAAGGCGAGACAAAACCGCGCCTGCCAGTCCTCCATCGGAGCGCCGCCGCGCTTGAACCATGACAACGGGTCTTCACGCTTGGAGCCGGTCCACATATCGTGATTGCCCCGCAGGATCAGCAGCCACTCAATACCCATGCGGGAGATGAAGATTTCAGCGAGCCGCAGCCCCCGCGTCTTCGACTGGTTGCTTTCCGAATAGAGCCGCGCCAAGCGCCCGACCCAATTGTCTGTCGTGTCACCGATGTTTGCGCCGTACATGCCATCAGTGGCCGCGCATATGTCGGCGTGCTGTTTTAGAAGAGGCCAGTTGCAGCCGTTGTTATCTACGTGCGGATCTCCGAACCACATGACTCCGATGGGGCCGGGGTCGTTGACCTTCACGTCGAACCACTTGCGCGCCCGGTGCGCTTTGTGGATGCGCTCGAACTGCTTGGTCATCAGTTCGACCAGTTCGTCATCCGGCAGTTCGTCGTCCGGAAATTCGGGGAATGTCAGCGCCGGTTCCAATGTCTTGTCCGTAACGCGCCGGGTGTCGCCGGGCGATTCAGGAACCGCATCCATCAGCCCGCGTCGAGCTGCTTCCTCCAAATGGCGGCGGACTGTCGTTGATGCTATTTTCAGACGCCTTCCCGCTTCGGATCGGTTGTATCCACACTCTTCCGCGACCTTCATGGTGCGCTGAAGAGTGCTATTCGGAATTTCCGGAGTTGCCATCAGTGGCTCCCTGCCTCAACGGTCGTGCCGTGTGTAGCGAATGGGTAAATTGCTCAGGTATTCACGAAGGGTCGCCCGCAGGCGGTAGGTCCATCTCCGTCCATGCGACACCGGACGCGACCGGCGCGGCGCAGGTCATCGTTTCGTCAATGACAAATGCCGTCCAAGCGCGGGTTTCGGGGTGGGTGTAGATAATCAGCGTCTTGCCGTGCATCCAGCCCATGATGCGAGGATGCTCGCCGTGGCTGCGCTCCATGTACTCTTTGAGAGGCGCAAGCGGGCGTGTGTTCAGTGGGCAGTTCGACGCCCACGCGCCGCCGCTCAGAACCACCATTAACGCCAGCGTCAGCGCCAGAATAACCATCAACCAACGCCACTCACTAAGATCGGATTTCCGCATGGCTAGTCTCCCGATACGACAAAGGAAACGGACGGCTGCTGCACCGGGAACGATTGGCGGGGGCAGTGATACATCAGCGAGTCGTGAAGCGTGTAAGATCCAGGCGGCAGCGCCGTGGTATCGTACAAAGCGTCATAATACTTTTCGTCTTTTGACCCACCCGGACCCTGTGACCCCGGCATGACATATGCCCGCCCGTTTTGATCACTGGCGTATGGAAAGCTGACAACAGGACAATCATCGCGGTATTTTTCGCGCCACACCCTCACCATGATCTTGCCGCCGACAGGAACAGGGCTGTTTAGGCTTTCCACCCGCTGCATATTGACGGGAACGCGGTGGTCGATTGTGAGTACGTCTCTAATCCACAACAATGACGTGCCGAGTAAAGCGCCTGTTATTGCTGCGACAATGAACCTAAGCCACCATGTGCATTCAACCGTCCGCCACGCGGATGCGATTTCAGTCATGTTGGAATTCCTGCTGCCGCTGCTATCATCTTCCAGACTACAATTGCCGTACCGATGCCGATGGCGATGATGCCCATCTCGATGCGGGCGATCCGGCGTTCTAGCCGTGCATCTGTTTCGGTGTCGGACTTGCGATTGGCTTCCAAGGTTGCGACGCGCTCGCGAAGATTGTTGATCGCGTCGTAAATCGGGGCATGGCCCTTGTCATCATGCACCCAGCCTCTCCCCAGAGTCGGTGACGTGTGAAAACGCACAAATGCCGTTTAAGCCTTGGCGGGAGGCCAGAGCGTGATTACCTTCAAGCTATGCGATACTTGATCGTCCTGTTCGGACTGCTGGTGGTGACCCGTGCGAACGCAGAAAGCACACCGGAAAATCAAACGGTTGGCTTTTATTACGCTTCTTGCTTGGCTGCCGATGCTGTCATCTACAGAAACGCCGCCGACCTTGAGCCGGAAGGTGCCGCTTGTGTTCATTTCTTTGGCGGCGCTGTATGGGCAGGCGTTGTAATCAACCGGGATTGTGTGCCAGCACAGCGGGTCGGAGACCTAAGTAGAATGTTTATGATATGGGCTTCCGCTCAGCCGGAAAGGCACGGAGAGCATATTGTCAATGCTCTTAGGGAGATCCTTCTCTGTCCTGAGAGCCAATAGCGGCACCTGCGCCCGCTGCTCCGCTAGACTGAAGAATTGCTCGACGAATCACCGCAGCCGCACGACTGTCAATTTCTTTCCGTCGCGCAAGCTCCGTTAACTTCCGAACCGCCACCGTTTTGTCAGTCTCAAACAATATGCTGGCAATCTCGTCCTGAACGTTGGGGCGCATTCCAGTGACGGCATCAATCACTGTCTGACCAAAGCGAGACACAGCTTGCGCTGCGGTGCGGGTAAGGGGTTGACGCGCAATCTCAGTGGCAAACTGCGCCGTATAGCCGGGTATACCAGAATCCGGCCCGTCGATTTCAGCAAGCTTGTCTTGACGACGGGCTGTGCGCGAATTGACTGACACGTCAGATGCAGTTCTGCTAATCCGCGCCTCATTAATCAAGTCACGTTGTACGTTTTTCCACTCCGGACCAAAAACCGCTTCAAGTTGCTGCCTTTGATATGGCGTGCCGACAATGACCTTAACGCGATCAGATGCAGCCCCTTTTTTGCTAAGTATGTCCTGTCGTAACCGTTCAATCACCTTCTGACGGAAAAATGCGACTTCATCGTCAGTTTTGTCTGCAACCCATGAAGCAATCTCAGCGGGCTTCATTCGCTTGAACCGATCCCCAAGTTCAGCCGCTTCCATCAAGCGGCTATCCGAGGCAAACCGCCCACGCGCCGCCGCATATTCAGGGTTAAGATCATCCACAATGGAGAGTAGTTCGCGGCGTGCCTGCGTAGCTAGAGACCCCTCATAACCACCGACCTTTGCCCTATCACGCAGAATTTTTTGAATTTCGTCCACGGATTGCGTTGTAATCGGACCATCAAACGGGTCATCAAGCGCAGCGCCAAATTCCTCCATCAAATCCCGCGCCTGCTCAAACGATTTCCGATAAATGGGGCGGCTTTCAAGAAGGGTTTTAAGATCGGGGCTGTCCAACGTCTGAGACATTGTTGGGGCGGTATAACCGCCTTGCGCCGCCGCTGATCGAGCATCTTTCAGTTCATCAACAGTTTGCCCGTACTGCCCACCCGGCGCAACTTGATCAAGGTCATCAATAATCCGCCCTGGTTGGCGAGACTGTCGATTGGTCACGGCGCGCGCGCCTGCCTTTGCAGAACGTCCGCCACGGGTGACAACCGCGTCCGCAAGGTCTCTTGTGTTTTCGCCCGCAACATCTACAGGCATAAGCGGCTTATCAGAACGATTGATGCGGCGCACCAAACCTTCTGGCGTTTTCATGTCGTCAAGCACGTCTTTGATGACTTGCCGTTGAGCGCGGGCCGTGGGGTTACTAAATCGGCTGGTTACGGCGGACAAGCCTGCTTGACCGGCAGAGAGAGAACCGGCAAGCAAACCACCGATGGCGGCAGATTGACCAGCATTTTGAATGCGATCCGTAACACCCTGTCCCTGCCCAAATCCTGCAACAGCACCTTCAGCAGCCCCAATAACAGGAGCCGCTGCCAATGTGGGAACACGCGGCATTGCGTTTGCAAGCAACCTACCAGTACCGCCGCCCGTCATTAGCGCGCCAGTAATTTCCCCACCGTAAGCGGCAATCGGCATTTCTTCTCGAAAATCTGCAAGCTGCTGGCGTTCATTCTTTAACCGCTGCTCATAGATTTGATTCCACGGTTTGCCTGCGTCTGCCTCACGCACGCTGACCTTCAACGTTTCCGGAGAAACCCCAAGATAATCAGCAACTTTGGCAACGGTTGCATCACCGGCTGCGGCAAGCTCGTCGCCAAAGCCAAGAGTTACGCCCTGTGAAATTGCGCGGACGATTCTGTTGGCAAAGTCTTTCCAGCCAGTTACCGGATTTGACCGACGCGAAAGAGACGGATCGTTGGCACCAAAAGCGCCGCCGTCAACCACCGCATCATCGCTTCCAAACGTAGCATCAGTCATTTTTTCCGCCTAACATCGCCAAATTTCGGATGCACGTAATACGAACCCGACGGCAACTTTTCGTAATCAGATTGCGTTGCGGGTTGTGCTGGATTTGTAGCGGTGAATTTTTTAGGTTCTTTTGGCATAGAACCACCGCCTCGAAAATATTCTTTCCAAGGAACGCGGCTTTCGTTCAGCGTGAATTCTCCCGGTTCATCCGGATTGATGGACGGATCAAAAATTGGATTGTCATTCATATAGCGCCGCCACGCATCTTCAGCGCCATCTGTTGTCCTGTTGACCGCCCAATAGCTTTCGAGAAACGCCAACTTTTCAGAGTTACGCTGTTCGAGTGCCTCCCATGCTTTGACGATATTTGCATTTGCCTCGTATGGGCGTTCTACATTGACATTCGCACGCGCAAACATTCGCCCTTCAAAATCAGATGTGCCACCAGATCCAGGTTCGCGCATTTTGGGCGTGATAAAAGCTTGTAGGCTCATCATCTCCGAATATTCACTGCTCGCATACAGCGGCTTCAAAGCGTCAGGAATCAAAACATCGTCAGCCTTGCCAGTAGGAACTTGGCGGTTCAATTGCGCAAATCGCTTCATACTTGGCAACAATTGACCCGTTTGAGCAAGGTTTTCGCGAATTGCCTCCCTTTCAGCATTATAGGTTTTAAGGTTTTGGCTAAATGCTTCGTCCGCCTGTCCTTCAGTCAAACCTGCGTACGGATTTCCATTTAGGACAGGAACACCCAACCTTTGCCCCAAAGGCTCACGATCAACGTTTGGAGATTGAAGGCCGGGGTTGCCGTCTGCGCCTGTCGGTGCGTTATTCACAGAAATGTTTGTTTGCGGGCGTCCTGCGGCTCGCAACTGTTCGTTGGCCCGCACAACATTAGGATCAACAGTATGGCTTGCCGTGCGCGGGTCGAAGGATCCTAGTGTAGTAGCAGTCGGGCTGCGATAATCCCCGCGCACAATAGGCCCACCTTGAGCAGAAATATCGACAAGTTGCCCATTGACCTCTTTATATCCCGCAGAAGGTGCCGCTGCAATTTTTGAGGCTGCATCCGGTCCATAGGCCGCCGTCACAATGGCGAAATGGTTTGGATTTCTCGGATCAAATGCTGTTCCGTCTGGCGTGTTCCCAGCAAGAAGATTATCGGCCCGCTTCTTTGCTAGTGCAGACTGCTCCTGCGCCTGCTGTTGCGCCCGCATCTCTCCGATAGCCGAGAGCCCTTCGCCAAGCCCAGCAAGCCCAGCGCCCAAGCCGCTATCCTGCCGCACGACACCGGAGGGTGCGCCCATCATGCCGCCCTGCCCACGCGGGAGCATGGCCGCAAGCCGCTGCTGTTCTCGTGCGCGGACGGCGTTCGGACCTCCGGAGAGAAGGCCCGCAATCACCGGGTTGCTGAGTAGACCCATCACGCCGCCTCCAAGATACGATCAAACACAGCGCGGTATTCCGCCTTGCGATCCGGGTTGCCGCGAATAGCTTCCGCGACCTTCGGGCCGATGCGCTCATACGTCTCGCGAAGTTCGGCGGGTGCCTTGGTCAACATCCAGTCACGGACCTTCAGCCACTTCGGATCGTGGTCGTATGCCTCGCGAGCGACCCAACACATTCCGCCGATTGACGCGATACCACTCAGCAAGCCCCCAAGCCCGCCAAGCGCGCTACCTATGCCACCACGCTGCACCGGCTGGCGACCGACCGACCCCATAGGCGTCTGACCGATAGCACTCTGACGGATCGAAAGCGCCTGAAGCGGATAATTCAACTGGTCAAGGAAGTCACCATATCGCAGGTCCATGCCGGCCTGATTGAGCCCCTGCTGCTGCTGACCGATGCCGGAAAGCATGTCGGCGTACTGCCCGCCCATCTGTAGGCCCGTGGTGCCAAGCCCCAGCGCCCGATCGCCGCCCGCAAACATCTGGTTCGTGGCCTGCTGACCAAGCCCCGCCGCCGTGCGGAAGCCGTCCGACCGAAGCCGTGCGCCCACGTCCGCAATGGCCCGCCCGCGCTCGCCCTCGATGGTCCCTTCCCTCACCCCCAGCCGCTCGCCGCCGAACGGTGAGTCAAGGCGTGCCTGCTCCGATGCACGGTCAAACGTCCGGTTAAGGTCCGTTGTGGTCGCGTCGATCACCTGCTCTGTATAGGGGTCTTGATACTTCGCCATCATCACGGACGGGTCAGCCGCGGAGTTCATGGCCGCCGTGTATGCCGCGTTGGCGTTGTTCAGACCCATGCTCAGAGGCCCGCCAAGCCCGCGAACGGTGCCGAATGCCGCCTGCTGGTCTGGCGTGAAGCCCGCAATCCGCTGCCCCTCATAAGGGATATATCCACGGTTCGCGATGGTTCCTGCAATCGCAAGGTTCTGGTCAACGAAATCGCGATACCGCTCCGGAATATCGGACGATGTTTCAACCGTGCCGCCGCCGCCCTTACCCATCACCTATCTCCTTCATCAACACCGTGTGAGGCTGACGATAATCGTCAAGCACACGATCCCAGCCACGCCGTCCGATAATCTCAACCGCCGCACAGCCCTTGGCTTTCGCCCATTCCTCGACTGCCGGAAGCATTTCGTGGTGAAGCTCGCCAAGCTCACCGCCCGCCATCCATATCCGGCAGACCTTCTTGCGCGGATACACGACAAGCTCCGTCACCAGCGCTGATCGCTCGCCGCACCACAACTGCGCTTTGCCGCTTGCCACAGCGTCTTGAACGTCTTCCAGGCTGTGCGTGTCCTGTCTGCTCACCGCGCGGTCTATCAGCGACCACGCCATGTCAGGCGTCACCGACGCGCCCCTGTGGGCAGCACGTCGAACATGATCCGGCCCAAGCGCCCCTCGGTCGGCACAGACACCCAATCAAAGCGCCCGCCTACCTGCCGAGCCGTCACCCGGAAATCCAGCTTTGTGGTGGAACTGTCGAACGTCCCAATTTCCTCGGTCGTTTCCGTTCCCTGCGGCCATAGCCGATGCTTTAAAGTCAGTTTCACGCCGCCCGACAAATCCGCCACATCAGGCACGAACCGGCGAACCATGATGAGATTTTCGCCTTCGGCAACGTCCATCAGCCCAAACTCGACAAACGCATCAAAGCCGGAACCGTTGGCCGTGTTGCCCTTCTCGTGGATCTTGATCGTTCCATCCGAGTGAACCGCCACCGGGAATTCGTACACCCCCCGCTCCTGCCAAGCGGTTATGGGAAATGTGCCTGTGGTCCAGTGAAGCTCAGCGTAGTTGAACGCCACATATCGGGCGTTCTCGTTGTTGTCCTTGTCCGGGTAGAACCACCAGACCTCGTTGAACTTGTCGTTGATGCCCGCGTAGATCAGGTCTTCCTGCAACCCGGCGAGGTTATCGAAGAAATCATCGCGAACCGGGCACTGGATCGTGACCGGCGCACCGCCCTGCCACATCATGAATTCACGGCTGGATGCGAGCCAAAACACCTGCCCGCTATCGCCCGCCCGCGCAAAGGCATTGGGGCCGATCAATCCGCATGACGTGCCGACCAGCGTGGGCCGGTAAACCGTGTCGATGTCCGCAAGATACTGCATCTGATACAGCGCGGTATCGGTCCAGACCAGCGACACGAACGGCATCGAAACGCCGTTTATGATCCGCGACCCCTCCGCAAGCCGGAAGCCCCCGGCAGAATTCGTGCTCGTCGGTGTCCAGTCGTTTGTCGTGAAGCCGCCTTCGATCTTCGCCCACGCCACCCGCATCGGATCGAACGTGGACGTGGACGCATCTTCAGTCCCGAGAGCCACAAGAAACCGCTCGGGCGTGACCATGTGGGCAAGGTTTTCCTGCGGCGCGTCCGTGGCCGCGATTGCCGCCATCTTCTGCGACGGGACACCCTGCCAGCGGTAAAGCACGCTGTTGCGATAATTCGCCACCAGGTCTTCACCGAAATTGTTCATGACCCAGATGCGGGCGCGGAGATCCGTCTCACCAGACGGCAGAGAGTACGATCCACCGGAATACGTCCCGGTCGAATAGCCCGCCTGCGCCGTCGTGTTCTCTCTGCCGGGGTTGATCGCGTATTCGTATGTGATGGTCCCGCCGCCCGCCGATGCCGTGGACGTGGCCGCGCTCGCCGCCTCGATGGTGTAGGTGTCATCGTCAACCACGGTGACGGAGTACGCCTTCAGCCCGGTATATGTCGGCGTGCCGCCACCCGTGGCACTCGATGTTGCCGCCGTGGCCTGCGTGATCAGAAGCGTATCCACGTCGAGAACAACGACACTGTGGGTCGTGTTGATGTTGGCCGCGGCGACCCCGCCCACAGCCGTCGCGCTGGCGAACGTGATCCGGTCGTGCGTATCAAGACCGTGCGCCGTCTCCGTGACGATGAGAGCCTTAGACCCTTCCGTGGTCCGGATGCTGCCGGATGAAAGCGTGCCATCAACGCCAAAGTCCAGCCCGCCTACTGTCGTATCGTTCCGAATGAACGCCAGGGCGCCGTCAGAGAGCCCATGAGCGGTATGATCGACAGTGACCGTAGCATCACCGTCCGTCGTATCCATCTTGTTAGTGAGCGTCGCAGCGGCGCGGATGGGCGTTATGTCCCACAGGTACGCCTCGGAATAGACATAGCAGTTCGTGTGCGTGCCGAATGCGATGGGCTTTTCGCCGTCCTTGCGCTCCCATGAATGGATGCCGCGCGATTTACCGGAAAACGTCTGTTCCGTCAGATCCTCATAACCGCCAATCACCTGCGGGTGCGACTTGCCGCCGACATTCCGGAAGCGCACCTTGTCCGCATCAATCCACCGGCCTTCAGAGAGAAGCGCGGTGTTATCTTTGATGACACCCGGACGTATCGGCAGTTCGATCAGCATTTAGACCGTCCAGAGCATGTTAGAGCCGGAATTGGCGGGCGGGAATGTGCCAGCGAAGCCACCTTGGGTTTGTGGGCCGACAGGAGCGCCGAACGAAGCCCCGCCGTAGCCGAAATATCCGCCCATCGGCTGATAGCCGCTCAGAAGGCCCTGAAGCGCGGGCATGGTGCCCCATCCGCCCTGCTGCGGCATTGGCGGCTGCTGCGGCTGCTGCGGCTGCTGCTGGCCCATCCGGTCGTACATATTGACCAGCGTATTGGCATCCCAGCCGTTCTGTTGCCCCCACTGCCCAAACTGACCGCCGCTGAAATCGCCGCTGTAGCCGGTCACATTTGCGACCCAGCGATTTCGCTCAGGGTTTGCTCCCCAATTGCGGTCTTGGTTCTGGACCTGCATGTTCTGCATTCCTCCGGACAAAAGCCCGCCGCTGTTGCGCGCCGGATTCATGCCGCTGTTGTATGTGTAATAAGTCACCGACTGCCCTCCATTTCTCTAATCATTGATTCGACCTGTCCAAAATGGGTGGTCATCGAGTTGCGGAGCGGGTCGATCTTGCTGTCCACCCAATGGTCAATCAGGTAGCCGCCGCCGATGGTCATCAACGTAAACAGCACGAACACCAGCACGACAGATCGCGCGATAGCCTGCCGGTCGCCCGGTATAATGCGGGACATGCGACCCTCCCAAAACGGAGCAAAGGCTGTCAGGCAATTGAACAGCGGCGACCACCTACGCCCTTCCATGCGGCGCAGCGCCTCGATCTGATCGTTTGAAACTTCACCGGCCCGAACGATGCACAGTTCGGGGCGCGTCTCGGCAACAAGTGCGTCCGACTTTACTAAGCCCCTACCCTTGGTAAAACGGAACCACTCACGCCCGACGATGATCGACCGTCCCGCCGTTCCGAATACAACTTTGACAACCGTTCCCGCCCAGGTCTGAGGCGTGCGGGTTACGAGCCGTTTGACGGCCATCCGCCGCTGCTGTCGTTCGTCCCTGCATCAACGTTGATCAGGTTGAGCGCGGAGACATTCGCCGCAGTCCGAACCGCATCCGACAGAACAACAGCGTTTCGAATGATGCCCATCTTGTAAGCGTAAGCCGCATCAAAGAACGCCTGCACTTCAGCGTCCGACATTGTGACGTTGTGGTTAGACGTGCATCGCCAGAAGCCGCCGTGATGGTTCGTGCCGCCCTTTGCAAAACGCACCTGAACCGCAAGCATGTTCGCCTGATCGTTGTCCAGAATGGCGTATGTGTGCGGGTCCAGCGGATCTTCTCCAGGGATGGCATAGGTAAACCCGGCTGCGACCAGAGCATCGGCTTTGCGCTTGATCGCAGCCGCCTTGTCGGCCTTCTGCTCGTTCAGCGTCTTTGTCGGCACCGACCATGCTTGCCCGTTCCATACAGGCGGGTTCTGCGTTGTCTCGCTATGTGAAGGCTTTTCCTTCCACTCGCCGTCCGCCGTGCTCCACCGCGCATCGTTGTTTGGCCTGTCCGGCACCTCCGCCCATCCAGCAGCGGCCCCGATCAGCGGAAACCACTGCGAAGGATCAGTGTATGTTCGCCCGTTGTATCGTTCCGCATTAGGAAGCTGCGGCACAGGCTGGCCGTTATTCTTCGAATACATGACCATGCTTCAACCCCCTATACGAACGATATTGCCGTCCACGCGCCCGTGGACGACGAAGAAGCCGCGCTAACACTTGCTGCCGCATCATTTTTCGTGGTCGTGGGATTGGTTGACCGCCACAGGCGAATATCGCAGGTTGAAATCTGCTGTTCGGTATTGTCGCCAATCGACTGCCGTATATGCGTCGGCGTTACGTCGCCTTCATACACAAATACCGTATGCTCCGGTCCCGCATTACCGTTAATGACAGGATCGCCGGAAGTCGACCCGTCCATAAGTTGGTTGCCCGCGTTCGATAGGGACGACATGCCGCCAATAGGGGTGAGCGCCGTAGACCCATCGGTCGAAAACTCGATCTGCGTGAGTTTGATCTGTGTGCCGCCGCCAGGCGGAACGATGTTGTCGATAGTGACGATAGTTATATCCCCGGCACCTCCTGCGGGAGCGTAAACGCCAGGGATCAGGTTTGTTTGTGCGCCGATGCCCCTGGTCATGCGCCGATCACCGTCCAAGTCAGCGTAATCGCCAAGTCATTGGCTGCGCTTGCCTGGATCACAAGGGATTCATCTTCGTGCAGGTAATAAGGGCTTTCTGCGCTGAAAACCTCCTGCCCGCCGCCCGCCTCAATGCTCAGCGCCTCCGGGAAGCAATCGGCAATGACAGACCCGGCTACCACATCCGACCCGATGGCAACCTCGTTGCGCCCGTCGTTCGAATTCATGCCGGTGCCGTCCTGATCGTACCGCCACCCGCTGATCGTCGCTGCATTCGACCCGTCAACATTGTTGATCCGGAGCAAGTCAATCCGGATGATCTGACCGCTGCTCGCCTTGTTCGCCAGAATGTTTTCTGTCGTGGTCGTGCTTATGGCGATGTCGGTCGAAAGCGGTGCAACCGGTGTCGCAAGATTGAAAGTCGGGTCAGCCATGGCGGATCACCTGAACAGCAGTTGATAAGATAGAAGGGTGTTTGTGGTGGCTGAATCAAAAGACACAGTGCCGACGTTCGATAGGTTGTTGCCGTTCATATCGACGGCAACGTCCATTGTTGCACCAGATCCAGTAATGACCGCCGCCGTGACCCCGTTTACAGCGATGCCGATTTCACCAGACCCACGCCGAAAGAATCCGGTATCTGTGTCGCTGGCAAACGCAATTCCAGGGGCTGCAACCGTGCCGTCACCAGCAGCCGTCACCGCTCCCGTGGCACCAGTCGCACCCGTGTCGCCCTTATCGCCGTTAAATACAGGCGTGACCATAATAGCGTCGCCGTTTGCGATAGTGCCGTTGCCATCAACATAGGTGACGGTGAAGTCCATATATCCTGAGTTGTCCGTCAGGGCCGACACCGCGAAAACATGGAACGTGGCCGGGGTTGCCTTAGACCGGAGGATGATCCGGCATGGCACATCCGACGTACTGTCGTCCCATGTCAGCAGGAACGCCGACACGT
>Ga0129351_1000355_pt1 | contig 16837 bp, 28 predicted proteins | sample CPBDNA_8_FD_94423 | JGI IMG/M metagenome (GOLD analysis project Ga0129351, IMG submission 94423) | Freshwater to marine salinity gradient microbial communities from Chesapeake Bay, USA - CPBay_Sum_27_0.2_DNA | ecosystem: Environmental > Aquatic > Marine > Coastal | place: USA: Chesapeake Bay... | reverse complement strand
CTGTCGTTAACATATGGAGTAATGAATGTCGACATCTGCATTAGAAAAAGAAAGTTTAGAAGCACACGTTGATCTGTGCGCACTACGTTATGAGCAGTTTGAAAAGCGTCTAAGCACCGTTGAAACAAAACTAGATGGTATTGCAGAGCAAATGGCAGCAGGACAAAGCAGTCTTACCAAAGTAATAATAGGTGCCGCTGGCACAATAGTTGCAGGATTACTTTCAACCATAGTTGTGATTATACTACAGCTTTAACATAAATACTTACATGTTAGTAAGAGAACTCATATCCGAAAAACAACAAATAGATGAACCCCTTGATGAAAAGCAAGTATGGGCTCGTAAAGGTAAGAGTGTGGTTCGTAAGTATCGCTGTGGCACAGGACGCCGCAAGGGTCGTGTTGTAAGCAAAATGAGCCAATGTTTTGCACCCTTGAATATGAAACAAAGTGTAAGATTCAAACAACTAAAAAGAAAAGTAGGCGGCCGTATGGCTCGTAAAGCAAAAAGAACTAAAAAAATAAATCCAGCCAGCCGTAGACTACAAACTTTAAACAGGAGACGCTAATGAAAATCCTTGAGGTTGTAGAAGGCTATAAAATGGTTTATGCAAGAGGCAAAGGAGGTGTTGTTCGTAAATATAGATGCACCTCTGGACAGAAAAAGGGTAGAGTAGTTGCTAAACCTAGTACGTGTTTTACCACTATTAAACAGGGTAAAAGCACAAAACTAAAAAAGACTCGTAGATTAAAAGGAATAAGTCAAGCGCAGAAAAGAGCACTTACAACAAAACGTCCAACATTCAAAAGGATTAAAAGTGCAAATAGGCCAAGACCACGCAGCAGGAGTAGAAAAAGATGAGAGCAGATGAATTCATTTCGGAAAAACAAAAACTAGATGAAATACTTCCTTTGATAACTGGAGCCGCAAGTCTTGCAGGCGGAGTTGCTCGTGGTGCTGGCGCTGTAGCAAGTGGTGTTGGCAAAGGTGTAGGCGCAGCGGTCAAAGGAATAGGCAAAGCAGTAGGCGCTGCAGGTAGCGCAGTAGCAAAAAAACTAGGTCCTAAAGATGACGAGGAAGATAGTCCAGAATTAGATCAAGCAAAAGATCAAATGTTAAAACCAGGTAACGATATTGAGTTACCAACTTCAACTACAGGAGGTCCTAGTAAGTTTAAAATTACAGGACGTAGAGGACCTGATGTTGAACTTCAGAATCCAGACGCAGCGACAAATGCGCTAGAACCTGCTAAGATTGTTTATAAAGCTGATGCACTCAAGAAAGCAATGAGCACAAAATGAAAATAAACGAACTTATACAGGACTTTACAATCTTTACAACCAATGAGGAAAAGGATTTGATAAAAAAGATCCAAGGAGAGTGTTGTATTGATTTGTTTACTGAACGAGAAAAAGTATTGGTTGACAATCTTGTAAGAAAAGCTATAATGTCAAAGCGTGTGAGCAATGGAAGCGAAATGGTTTTTCTCAATGATAACACAGGAACAGGTTAAAGATCTAGAAAAGTTTGTTAGTGAGCAGCTAACAAAAAATCCTTTACCTATTGTGAAAGGAAACACTATTTTTCTAGGTAATATCTTAATCAGGGGTAGCAAAACAGGCTACTCAGTAATAGATAGAGTAAACAACTTTAGTGTGATAAAAACTTTTACAAAACGTGCAGCATTAGCAGCAGCAAAATCCTACATGAAAAATAAAACTTTAGATAAAGTTGAGCATTTAGATAAAAAATACGAAAAGTTTTACAATGATTGTATTTTTTATAAACATTCTCTAGCAAACACTATAGAAAAAAACAGGATTGATATACTCACTACAAGATTAGAATGTGCAGAGATAGATATAGATTCTATAAAACTAGATCTAGATAGACTTATATTATTTGAAAAGTGATAAATAACTAAAACGACATAGGAACACAACCATGATTATTTCAGAGTTTGGGAAACCAGTAACAGCAAAATCTTTAAACGAAAGCCTTGCAAAACGCTTTGGCTCAAAACTAAACTTGGATAAGTTTACACTCGAGCAACTACAAGATGCTCGCAACAAGATTCGTACACAACTATTTAATGTTGAAACAATGGAGAGTTTTGATAGTGTACAAAACGATACATATCAAAAGTCAAAGTTAATGTTAGATGTATTGAATGCAGAAATTTCAGAACGTGGCGACATTGAAGAAGAAGCAATCGAAGAAAAGAAAAAACAAAAAGACTGGAACAATGACGGCAAGAACGATTGGGAAGATGTAAAAGCAGCACGTATGGCAGCCGCAGCAAAAGCATCAGGTAAAAAGAAAACAGACGAAGGTTCCTATGGTAAAAAGAAAAAACGTAAGATGTCTGAAGGTGCTGAAGATCATGCAGAACTAGTAATGGCTGCAAAAGATATGGTTGACCGTCTTACTGGTTGGATGGAAGACACAGCAGAAATGCAAACAGAGTCAATGCTAGAACTTGCAGATGCTATCCGTGACGAACTAGGCGCAGAACAAGCCGAAGGTTTCACAAACACAATCAAACCAGCACTAGATAGTTTATATGCCGCTATGGAAAGTGCTCGTGTATCTTTAACTTCGGGTGTCGGTATGTTAACAGGCGAAGCTGAAGCACCGATGATGGGTGATGACGACATGGATATGGACATGGAGCCAACAACAGACATGGACGACGGATCAGACGATGGTGATGTAGGTATGGACATGGGTGCTGATGATGATGAGTTTGGCGCAGGTGAACCAGCAGCAGGTGGAGATGAACCAGAGGAACGTGCAAAACGTGAAAGTATTGATCCACGTAAACTGGCCGGCATTCTTTCAAAAAAAAAGTAACTGAAAACGTAAACACAACAAAACTCTACCAAGTTCTTAACTTGTTAAAAGACAGAGGAATGGTAGAGTTTTCTTTTGACCAGTTGGATCAATGGATGTCTAACATGGGAGAAAAAGTTTTCAGTTATGAAACTTTTAAAATGGCTTATGATGCTGATCCAAAAATCCAAGAGATTGTTACAGATTTTAATGAAGAAACTATCAGTTTAAAAGATAGCGAAATGGATGACATCAAACGTAAGCGTAAGAAGTCTTCTGACGATGTTGAAAAAATGGCTAAACGTGCTACCAAGGTTGGCGATATTGGTTAGTAGCAAAATACCAGTTGAGGTTACTATTACTGAATATACTGGAAAAAGCAATAGACGTCATTTTCTCAACTGGTTTATAAAAAAACACAACATAAAAATCATGGCAGAAGTTGGTGTTAGAGATGGTAGAACTACGTTTCATTTATTAGATCAAAATCCTAATCTTATCATTTATGCAGTAGATAAAAGTATCACAGGTTTTTATAATGCAAATATAAAAAAACGTTATGGTAACAGGCTAGTACCTATACAAGCAATAAGTAATGTTGGTGCTACATTTATAGAAGATTGCAGTCTTGATTTGGTTTTTATAGATGCAGATCATAGTTATGATTGGGTAAAAAAAGATATTGCTGCATATAAACCAAAACTTAAAAAATCAGGTTGGTTAACTGGACACGATATAGATTATCCAGGAGTGCATAAAGCAGTAACTGAAATTATAAAAAACTTTGATGTTGGAACCAACAACGTTTGGTTGACACCTAACTAATATTGTAATAAAATAAAACATGACATTGATAAAAACAAAGTATAACTACGAAAGATTAAAACGAGTAGAAGTAAATGGTAAACGCAGATACGAAACTCCTAACGGTCCTCCAGTAGCAAGTGTTACAACCATCCTAAGTGAAACTAAAGACAAAACACATCTACTAGAATGGCGTAGGCGTGTGGGTGAAAAAAGAGCACAAGAGATTACAACAGAAGCAGCTGGTGTAGGCACCAGGATGCACCACTATTTAGAAAAGTATGTTGAAACAGGAGAGTGGCCTATAGCAGGCAGCAATCCTTATGCACAGCAAGCACATACGATGGCCACAACTATCAAAGTCCACGCTCTTGACCATGTAGATGAGATCTGGGGAAGCGAAGTGCCATTGTATGTGCCAGGCATATATGCAGGAACAACAGATTTGGTAGGCACTTACAAAGGTAATCCAGCAATTCTTGACTTTAAGCAAACAAACAAGCCCAAGAAAGTTGAATGGGTAGAGGACTACTTCTTACAACTTACTGCCTATGCCATTGCCCACAATGAGATTCACGGAACAAACATACGAGAAGGACACATCTTTATGTGTAGTAGAAACTTTGAATATCAACAGTTTGACTTATGGCCAGATGAATTTGCCGAATGGGAACAGGAATGGTGGAATAGATGCCATCAATATTATGAAAAGTTCGGCTAAATACTTTAAATAAGGAGTAGGTTGTGGCTATTATTCAAATCAGTAGAATACAAAACAGACGAGGAAGAAAACTTACAGATGTAGGTATGCCTCAGTTGTCTTCAGGTGAACTTGGTTGGGCAATCGATACTAGAGAACTCTACATAGGTAATGGCGCAGTAAGCGAAGGCGCACCTGCCGTTGGTAACACAAAAATATTAACAGAGCACGATGACATTTTTTCTCTTGCTAACAAATACAAATATAAAGAAAATAACTCATTATGGGGCAACACTACTCCTACTGCTCTTACAGTGCAAGAAAAGCTAGATCAATGGGTAACAGCAAAAGAGTTTGGCGCACTTGGTGACAGCACCAATCAAACAGCATTGCTACAGAATGCTATTGATAGTTTGTTTATTAGAGCACCTAGATTGTCAGATAACGTAACACTTTTTATTCCAGCAGGAACTTATGTTATTGATCAGCCTTTATATGTGCCACCTTTTGCTAGAATAGTAGGCGAAGGCATTGGTAAAACAAAGATTGTTGCATCAAATACTGCATTTATTACGTGTAATGGACTTAGTGCAACAGGTGCATATGTTACAACAGGCAGTGTGGGTATTAATGAACCTGATACTGATCAAGCTAGAAACATTCTTATTGAAGGAATGACAATAACAAACGATCATGTTAATCCTTGCATTATACTAAATGATACGGCAAATAGTACATTTAGAGATATCGAAATGTCTAATACTTGGGCAGTTGGAGAAAACGAAGCATTACAGGTTGGCTTTAGAATTATTGGTAGTAACACCACACCTGCTTGCACAAGCGAAAATATACACATAACCAATGTTAACTTTACAAACTTTAACAGTTGCATTTATAGTGACAACGATATTCAAAATATTTGGATAGATAACTGTATATTTGAATACAGCCGTAGAGGAATAACATTTGCCGATCTAGATAACTTTATAATCAGTAGCCAAGGTCAGTATATAGGTCCAAGTTATTGCACAATCGAAAAATGTGTTTTTGATTTTATATCAAGAGAAGGCATTTATGTAGGTTATGGACAGAATAATAAATCTGAAAATAATAAGTTTCTTAACGTAGGAAATGATGATTCAAACTATAATAAGCCTATAACTGCAAACATTAGGTTTGGCAATGATACTAACAACGTGAGTTCAAATGATTACTTTAAAAGGTTTGAACTTTTATCGTCTGATAGTGGATCTTATAGAAATATTATGTATGTACCAGATGTAATAGGTGCACCTTATGATTGCAACTTTACAGCAGTTTCTGCTTTACCAGATATAGGAAGTGAAGAAAAGTTTATTAAACTACCTGCTATTGAAAACGGAACTATTATTTTAAGTTTTAACTATAGATCGCATGATGTTAATGCTAGTTCTCAAGACGCAGTAGTGAAACAAGGTACTGTTACCATGCAAGTTTTTAATTCTGATATTGCTTATTATAATCCTGCAAGTTATAGCTATATTAGTTTTGCAGAAAGCTCTACATTTTATGACAGCACTGCCACTTATACTGATGGTGATTTTAGATTTCACGGAGGTGTTGAAAACTATGCTAAACCTGTACCTGGAGCCACTGAAATAAATCTACTAACACCTGTTGTCAAATGTACACAAACATTTGGACCATTACCAAACGATAGTTTTAAATATACAATGAAAGTACTTGTTAACACCAATAGAGCTACCTAATACATGTTTGATAAAAATCCTGAGGACCGGCTTCGTGCCTGGGTTGGTTTTAGAAATACACTAGAAACAAGTATAACACCTTTAGAAGATGTGGTTGAGTTTTATTCTTCTGCTCCTTTAGTTGCCATACAAGTAGATCCTTATAACAAAGAAACATGGCCCGATCCTTGGGAGTTGCTTTATGACAACAAGTATTGTGATTTTGCAAAAATCTTAGGAATCGCCAGCACTTTGAAGTTAACTGATCGTTTTACGGATGTGCCAATGATGATACATATCTTTACCGATAGAGAAAATAGCGAACTAAAATACCTTCTTATTATTGACAAAAATGTTATTGGATATGATCAAAATAATGTAGTTGACATTTCTAAAATTTCGTGTAAATTTAAGTTTGATATGAGTTTTTCATTTACTCTTTAATCATAAGTACGTAATAAAAAAAAGGATAATAATATGATTCAAGTTACCAAGCGTGATGGACGCAAAGAAGCCCTCGACATTGAAAAGTTACACAAAGTTGTTTTTTATGCATGTGAAGATGTTACAGGAGTTAGTCCAAGCGAGGTAGAAATCAAGAGTCAGATTCAGTTCTTTAATGGTATGAAGACTAGTGAAATCCAAGAAACACTTATAAAAGCAGCAGCAGATCTCATTTCAGAAGAAACACCTAACTATCAGTTTGTAGGTGGTAGGTTAATAAACTATGCACTACGTAAAGAAGTTTACAATGGCTATGAGCCATGCACTGTAAAAGAACTGGTAGAGCGTAACACAGAACGTGGGTTTTATGACCCAGAGCTGATTACATATTATGACGATGACGAGTGGGAAAAGATCAACAGCTTTGTAAAACACGAGCGTGATGAGAACTTGACCTATGTTGCTATGGAGCAGTTGCGTGGCAAGTACTTGTGTCAGAACAGAGTCACAGGTGAAATATTTGAAACACCACAGATGTGCTATGTGCTGATTGCTGCAACCTTATTCCAAGGTTACCCAAAGGAGACAAGATTAAAATGGGTAAAAGATTATTATGACGCTATTAGTTTACATGATATTAGTCTACCCACTCCTGTTATGGCCGGCGTAAGGACGCCACAGCGTCAGTTTAGTAGTTGCGTACTTATCGAATCAGATGACAGTCTTGATAGTATCAACGCTACTAGCAGCAGTATTGTTAAGTATGTAAGTCAAAAAGCAGGTATTGGTATTGGCGGAGGTGCTATTCGTGCTATTGGTAGCCCAATACGCAAAGGCGATGCTTATCACACAGGCATTATTCCTTTCTACAAAATGTTCCAAGCAGCAACAAAGTCATGCTCACAAGGCGGTGTACGTGGCGGAGCAGCAACTATCTACTATCCTATTTGGCACTTAGAAGCTGAAGAAATGCTGGTGCTAAAGAACAACAAAGGCACTGAAGAAAACCGTGTGCGTCACATGGACTATGGTGTACAGTTTAACAAACTAATGTATGAAAGGCTTATCAGCGGCGGCGACATAACTCTTTTTTCTCCTAATGATGTGCCAGGATTATATGAAGCATTCTTTGCCAACCAAGATCGTTTCCGTGAGCTATATGAAACAGCAGAACGCAATACTCGTATCCGTAAAAAAACTATTCCTGCTGCACAGTTGTTTAGCTCGTTCATGGAAGAGCGTAAAAACACAGGTCGTATCTATCTACAAAATGTAGACAATGCAAATGACCACGGCGCATTCCTACCAGATGTTGCACCTATACGTCAGTCAAACCTTTGCGCAGAGATTGATTTGCCAACCAAGCCACTTAACGATCTAAACGATCCGGAGGGCGAAATCAGCCTATGCACCCTTTCCGCCATTAACTGGGGAAATGTTCGCACACCTGCAGACTTTGAAAAAGCATGTACTCTTGCAGTGCGTGGCCTAGATGCATTACTAAGTTATCAAAACTATCCAATCCTTGCTGCGAGACTTTCTACAGAAAAACGCCGTCCTATCGGCGTTGGTATTATTAACTTTGCATATTGGATGGCAAAACACGATTTAACGTATCAAAACATTAGCAGTGCGGGACTACAGTTAGTTGATGAATATGCTGAAGCATGGAGTTATTATTTGATCAAAGCCAGTGCAGACCTAGCAGCAGAGCAAGGCGCAATCTCGGGTGTAATGGAAACAAAGTATGGACATGGTATCACACCTAATCAAACATACAAAAAGGATGTAGACGAACTTGTAAAACATCAAGAGCGTATGGACTGGAAAGGATTGCGTAAGCAACTTAAAGATACAGGTATTCGCAACAGCACACTTATGGCACTTATGCCAAGTGAAACTAGCGCACAGATTGCCAACGCAACAAATGGCATTGAGCCTCCACGCAGTCTAATAAGCGTAAAACAAAGCAAGCACGGTGTACTAAAACAAGTAGTACCTGAGTTTAAGCGTCTTAAGAACAAGTACGATTTGCTATGGGATCAACGCAGCCCAGAAGGTTATTTGAAAATCATGGCAGTGTTGCAAAAATATATTGATCAAGGTATAAGTGTAAATACCAGTTATAATCCTGTATTTTTTGAAGACGAAAAGATTCCAATGAGTGTAATGCTACAGCACATGTTGATGTTTTATAAGTATGGTGGCAAACAGCTTTACTATTTTAATACACATGACGGCCAAGGCGAGCTTGATGTTAGCAAGTTAGTTGAAGAAAAAGAGTTAGATCCTGTTATCGAAGATGAAGCATGTGAAGCATGTATGATATAAGGTTGACAAACGGACTAGATCCGATTATTATATAGAAAAGGATACACACATGAGCGTTTTTGATACTGGCAATCGTGCCGACCACACAAAGGTATTAGCATTTCTTGATCCAACAGGAGGTCCTACTATCCAAAGATATGACACATTGAAGTACAAGAGCTTTGATGGATTAACTGATAAACAACTTGGATTCTTTTGGCGTCCTGAGGAAGTTGATATCTACAAAGACGCAAAGGATTTTAAAAGTTTAACTGATCACGAACAGCATATTTTTACTAGCAATCTAAAGCGTCAAATCCTACTAGACAGTGTGCAAGGTCGTGCTCCAGTAGAAGCATTTGGTCCTGTTGTATCACTGCCAGAACTAGAAAACTGGATTCAAACTTGGACGTTCTCTGAAACTATTCATTCACGTAGCTATACACATATTATCCGTAATGTTTACAGCAACCCAAGCAAAATCTTTGACGAATTATTAAACATTGAAGAGATTGTAGATTGTGCAGGAGACATTTCAAAATACTACGATGAACTAATCGAGATGTCTGCTTACTATAATCTGTTAGGTGCCGGTACACACACAGTAAATGGTAAGAAAGTTATTGTTGATCTGTACGAACTTAAAAAACGTATTTGGCTTACACTAATGAGCGTGAACATCCTTGAAGGTGTTCGCTTCTATGTTTCGTTTGCTTGCTCATGGGCATTTGCAGAACTAAAGAAAATGGAAGGCAATGCAAAGATTATTAAACTTATTGCTCGTGATGAAAATCTACACCTAGCAAGCACACAGATGTTGCTTAAGATCCTCAAGAAAGACGATCCTGACTATGCAAAGATTGCAGAGGAAACAGAAGCAGAGTGTATACAGATGTTTGTTGACGCAGTTGATCAAGAAAAATCATGGGCAGAATATTTGTTCAAAGATGGCTCAATGATTGGACTTAACACACAACTTCTATGTGACTATGTGGAGTGGATTGCAACTCGCAGAATGACAAATGTTGGATTAAAATCTCCATATAATGATGTTAAGAACAATCCGTTGCCTTGGACACAGAAATGGATCTCAGGTGCAGACGTTCAAGTGGCACCGCAAGAGACAGAAATCACATCATATGTATCAGGTGGTACCAAACAAGATGTGAGCACAGACACATTTAAAGGATTCTCACTATGATATATATTTGGGGTAAACCTGCATGTCCGTCATGCACAAAAGCAAAAGCACTATGCGAAAAGTATAGCTATCAGTTTGAATATAGAGAACTTGGCAAGGACTTTGAAAGAGAAGACGTTCTTGCAGAGTTTCCAGAAGCAAGAACATTTCCACAAATAGTTGTTAATGGTGTTAAAGTTGGCGGCTACGAACAGTTTTTAAAATATATAGAAGAAACAGGATATACAGGAACAGGATACACATTGTAATGTTAGTTGAATCACCATACAAAATAAATGATACAGTAACAGTTAAAACCACCGGAGGTGACGAAATTGTTGCACGGTTTAAAGAAGAAGATGTCGCCAGTATTACGTTAGAAAAACCTCTGGCGTTGATGGCAACTCAACAAGGTATGGGTCTAGCACCATTTGCATTTACCATTCCACAGGACGCTAAAATCAAACTAAATAAGAATGCAGTGTTGTTTGTGCATAAAACTGATAGCGAAATGGCAAAACAGTATGTGGCAAACACTACAGGAGTACATTTAGTTTAGGAGAATAAATGCCACTAGCAGCAAGAGAAAATGATTCATGTTCAACAGGACACTCGGGTGCTAGTTCAACTAACATTGATACTCCTATAAACAATAGCACAGTTTTTATTGAAGGAGAACTTGCTGCTCGACTAGATGATCCTACTGATAGTCATTCAACCGGTTCTGGTTCACACACAGCTACGATCACGAGTGCATCTAGTCACGTTTACATTAGAGGTAAGAGAGCAGCACGTTTAGGCGATAGCGTAGACAGTGGCACTATCACAGGTAGTGCATCTTATACCTATATCGGTTGACATCTTACAAAATTTATATTATTATACAGCATAGGCAATAAGAAAGGCAAACTATGAACAAGATTATTTTAACAGACTGTGACGGTGTTTTACTAAACTGGGAATATGCATTTTGTTGCTGGATGGAGCAACATGGTTACAAACAAATCCATCAGGGCAATCGTTATTATGACATTGGTGAACGTTTTGGTATTAGCAAAGAGGAAGCTAAAGCCAAAGTTAAAATCTTTAACGAAAGTGCTGCAATAGGTTTCTTACCTGCACTGCGTGATGCAATGTATTATGTAAAGCGGCTACACGAAGAACATGGTTATGTGTTCCATTGTATTACAAGTTTGAGTTTAGATCCTAGTGCATACAAATTGCGTAAAATGAATCTTGAAAAAATGTTTGGACCTACGGCTTTTACAAAACTTGTTTGCTTAGACACAGGCGCCGATAAAGATCAATATTTAGATGAGCACTATGCTGACGAGGAATATTATTGGATTGAAGACAAGATGGATAATGCTATTGCAGGACTTCAAGTTGGACTAAAGCCAATATTGATTGAACACGGTTTTAACATGTATGATAGTATTCCAGTAGGTATGAAAAAATGTGTTAACTGGAAAGAAATATACGAGCATATTGTAAATAATGGATGACGATATTCATGACAAGTTAAAATATATTTTTGCATTATATGTGCAGGAAAGTGAAAAGTTTGATAAAGATGGTATTAAAGTAAGTGCCGTCCGTGCCCGTCAGGCTTTAAACGATCTAAAACCTCTAATAACTCTAAGACGTAAACAAATACAAGATAAGAAAAACGATCTTTAATAAATACACTATAGAGGTTTTGACATGATAACATTAGATTTTAAAACAATACAACAGGTTGCAGGATGGATTAGTCAGGAATATCTTGTGGAACCAACCTATATAGACGACGACGAATTGCGTTATGAAAGATGCACTATAAAAAAGGCTAAACCAGGCATGTTTAAACAAATGACAGTTGCAGATCAATGGTGCGTTGAACGTAAAGGTCATACAGAAGATTTTATGCGCAAAGCCGAATTAGAAAGAGAGCTCGATGCCGGTGGCGGATTGTTGTACTTTATTATTCCAGAAGACAGACATTGGTAATGTTAGCGCAATAAATCAACTTACAAGTAAATAAGTTATGTTGCCAAATGATCTAAAAGAACAATACAGATTATTTTACATGGTTAAAGGCCACCTTAACGCCTCTCCTGAAACAGTATTAGATTGTGCTCCCGGTTATTTCAAACGGCTATGGGCAGATGGTTCCAATGGTGCCCCTCTTTACGACTACAGCGACCAGTTTGAACAAGCATGGAAAGACAGACAAAATGGTATCCCGTCAGATAGCAAATCTTAGCCAAGATGACCTACGCTTCCTAGAAGAACTAATAGGTAAAGAGTTTGCAAGTATTAACGAACGCAAACAACAATTCAAAACAAAAAATGGATGGTGCCCAGAAGATACAGTTAGTAAGAAACTTTTGCGTTTAATGAATGCAATAAGAAGTCAAAGGAAGTTAGCAGATATACCCAAATGGTAGCCTAGCCCATTTTTGTAAAAAATGTTGTTTTAAAATATAATAGTTTGAAATCACATGTGATTTTTTGTAGGGTGTTGGGGCAAACTGTATTAGATCAGTATTACCTTTGAACGGAAGTTTGTCGGTGAATCTGTTTGTAAATACTTCTTCGGACGCAAGTAATATATCTTTTTTATACACGCTACCATCTATATTAGCTATTTTTTTATTTAAGTTAATAAAATATCTACAAAGCTCATCAAACTCAGCTTTACGCCCAATAAAAGGTCTAGGCAGCTCTACTTCATGACGCTTATTATATGTATAGGTATGCCTAGCTGCAATCATTTCGCTACACACTTGGTTGAAAAGGTCATTCCTAAAAATTCTAATCAATATCCATTCTTTTGGATTTTCTGGCAACCAACTCTGTTTTCCATGGTGACTAAGAACTAATATTCTTTCGCCTAGCTCAGGTATCCTGTCGGTGTCATAAGGAGTATCACTTAGTATTTGTAGAGGTTGATAGTTTGTTTCAAAGTACCCCATGACCTTATGTTTTCCAGATCTAGGAGCAGATTTTATAAGATATTTCATTTTATATTTATAGGTTGACATATCTCCTAACTTCGTTTATAAATATACTGTTAGCGTTGAAGCAACGTGGACACATACTGGACCCGGGGGCGGTACCCGGCGACTCCACCATAAGCACATTACTTTGAACTAGAAGTGGTGTATACTACGAATAAACTAAGTTACCTTGTTTTACGAGGTTACGCAGAGGAAGATACTGCAAGTAATGTGCTTTTGATGGGGTCGAAATAGGATCGACAGGTGTGAAAGTGAAGTGGAGTTAACCGGGTAACAGCGTAATAGGTTAAACTTTATAACTGCAAACACAAACGCAGCGCCAGCAATGGCAATCGCAGCCTGATTTAGGTATGCGGGGTATTGGTTCCACCTAGCAACAGAACGGGCCTTTCCAACTAACAAGGGAGAAATATATGTTAGAAAAACTATTTGGGTTGTCCTCAGCAGGAACTACTGTAAGAACAGAAGTAATGGCTGGTTTAGCAACCTTTCTCACAATGGCATATATTACTGTAGTCAACCCTGCTATTTTATCTACTGAAGGTAGTGGAATGGCATTTGGTGCTGTTTTTACAGCAACCATTATTGCGGCAGTAATTGGCACATTGATTATGGGGCTCTGGGCTAACTGGCCAGTTGCTCTTGCACCAGGTATGGGACTCAATGCGTTCTTTACATTTGGTGTTATCTTTGGTATGGGATATACATACCAGCAAGCACTAGCGGCTGTTTTTGTAGCAGGTCTAGTGTTTATTGCGCTAAGTGTAACACCAGCACGTAAATATATCATTAATAGTATTCCACGAAGTATGAAACTTGGTGTCGGCGCAGGTATTGGCCTGTTTCTTGCTATTATTGGTTTGAAAAACGCTGGTATAGTTGTTGACAATCCTGCTACTCTGGTAGGACTTGGAGACGTTACAAGTTGGCCAGTGTTGCTTACAGGTTTAGGCTTTGCTATTATGGCAATCTTAGACAAGCGTAAGGTGCCAGGCGCAGTGATTATTGGCATCCTAGCAGTCAGTGTGATTGCTTGGGTAACTGGTATTGCTCAACTTGGCGGAGTAGCAGGTGCTATTCCAAGTCCGGAACACGCCTTCCAAATGGACTTCAGCGCACTGCTCACAGCAGGATTCATTGGCGTGGCTTTTGCCTTTTTGTTTGTTGACTTTTTTGATACAGCAGGCACATTGACCAGTGTTGCCAACTTGACAGGTAAGGTCAATGACGATGGCGAAGTAGAGCAAATTGATCGTGCATTACTAGCAGACTCTGTTGCTACAACAGCAGGTGCTCTAGTTGGAACATCAAACACTACTTCATATATTGAAAGTGGAGCAGGTATTAAAGAAGGTGGTAAGACAGGACTCACAGCAGTGGTTGTTGCTATCTTGTTTGGTGCTTGTTTATTCTTGGCGCCACTAGCACAAAGCATTCCTGCTTATGCTACAGCACCAGCACTTATCTTTATTGCTACATATTTCCTACGCAACATCGCAGACATTGACTGGGATGATGTAACTGAATATGCTCCAGCAGTATTGGCAGCAGTGTTGATGCCACTTACATTTAGTATCGCACACGGTATCGCAATTGGCTTTGTAGCCTATGCTGTAATTAAAGCAGCAAGCGGACGTATGGAAGATCTAAATGGCGGTAGCCTTGCTATCGCAGCAATCAGCGTAATTTATTTTATTGCTGTATAATTATAATGGCCGGCTTTGAGAAATCAGAGTCGGCTGTTCTTTTATTGCTACAATTTTACACACCCAAGTAAGGTTGACTTTACACGGTCAACCTGCTATATATTATTACACACAGGAGACACAAATGCTAAAATATTTTCTAAAACTATTCACTACCGAAACACTGCCAAACGGTGTATTGCACAGAGCCCATACTACCAAGTATGAGGATCTATGTCAATGAGTGATGATGTAAGAGCAGCAGCTCAAAAACAAGCAGAAGAAGCAATGGACGGATTTATCCTGTGGAGCAAACGTGCTACACTATGGAGCGCATTCTTTTTATGTGTTGTTGTATTTGCTTGTAACTCAGGCGTAGACGGCAGTGGCAGTGGTTATAACGGAGAACAATATTCTCCTTCAAATCTCAATGTAAAGGATAAAAAAAATGAAACTTAGACTAGCAGCAATAGGTGCATTACTTGCACTAGCATTTGCACTACCAACAGGAGTGTTGGCAGCGGATATTTCAATCGATATGTTGAACAAACGTGACGACGGTGCTAAGATGGTGTATTCAGAGGACATTGCAACTATTGACGTAGGCGATACTATTACTTGGCTACCAACTAATAAAGGACACAATGTAGAATTTATTGCAGGTCCAGACGGTTGGGAAGTGCCAAAGAAATCTAAACTATCAAAAGAATATTCATTTACATTTGACACACCAGGTGTCTACTTGTATCAATGCACACCACACAAAAGCATGGGTATGATTGCAATAGTTGTAGTAGGTGACCTAACACAAGAAGGCGTAGATGCTATCCGTGATGCCAAAGTAATAGGCAAGTCAAAAAACAAACTTAAAGAGTTGTTGACAAATCTTCCATGAAGTGGCTTATAGTATTTGCAATGTTGGAAGCAGATCCATTTGCAATAAAAAGTTTACAATTTGACACACAAAACGAATGTAAAGCATACATCAATGATCCTGCTAACAGCGATAGACTTGCAATAGAAGTTATCAATGTTGCAGGATTCAACGATACAATAGTCAACGTTGCTTGTATGCCGGCTAATAAAATAACGAAAGAAGTATTAAATGAAACCGAATCTAAAGTTTGAATTGACTGTTCGTGACATTGAAGTTATTGAACAAGCACTAAGAGCAAAAGCAGGTCGTAGAGGTCTTGCTATTGCCCAAGGCGAAACATCACCTAAACTTAGAGATGAAATGCACGAAATACAAGAACTTCTTGGCAGGATACACAATCAAAAAGTTTGGTATAAGCCGAAGGGATTTACACCAGGTGGGTAGTGTTACTCAAAGAACACAGTTGATTGAAATTTTTAACATTATGTTGCATATGCAGCAAAGTATGTTATAAATAAAACAGCGAAAGGGCAAGCGTCGAACTTGCCCTTTGCTTTATGAAAACACACATTATAAAAACAAGAAGGAAAATATAATGCGCAATATATTTATCACAGCGATTGCAGCAATGGCGTTTGCCGGCGCAGCAGCAGCAGAAACAATATCAGTTCCATCACCAGTGCTATCAGGTGAAGTTGCACTTACATTTACACAAGGTGCAGATGACAAATGGGGCGGAGCAATGGGTCTAGACTTAGGTGTAGACGTATCAGGTCTAGCAACTGTTGATCTAGACATGAGTGCAACAGACGGTGGTGCACTTACTCTTGATAACTGGACAGTTGGAACAACTGTAAATGCTATCGGAGTCGCTATTGGCGATGACAATGGTGTATTTGTTGGAGCAGAAGGTGAGCAAACACTGGCAGCACCAGCAATGGCAGAATCAGTTAAACTAACTGTAGGTGCAGCATCAGTAGCAGTTGGTTTTACAGACTGGACAGCAGACATCACAGACGTAAGCAACATTCAAGGTGCTTACACAGTTAACCAAGGTGCGTTTGCAATCACAGCAAGCGGTGACTATAACTTAGACACAGAAAACACTGTGCTAGGTGGTAGTGTTGGTACATCAATGAATGATGTAGCATTGACAGGTGTTGTAACATATGATGTAGACGGTGAAAAGTTTGCATTTGAAGGTATTGCAAATGTAATGGGTATCACAGCATATGCAAACGGTGACCAAGATGACGCATTCCAAAACGTAGGTGG
>Ga0129351_1000351_pt1 | contig 16955 bp, 14 predicted proteins | sample CPBDNA_8_FD_94423 | JGI IMG/M metagenome (GOLD analysis project Ga0129351, IMG submission 94423) | Freshwater to marine salinity gradient microbial communities from Chesapeake Bay, USA - CPBay_Sum_27_0.2_DNA | ecosystem: Environmental > Aquatic > Marine > Coastal | place: USA: Chesapeake Bay... | reverse complement strand
GTGGAAACCAAAAGCTATCAAAAGATACACTAAGTTATTTGATGAAGGTAAACTCAAACCAGAGAAGTTATTCTATGGTGATATCGTAGGAAAGACTTGGGAAGAAACAAAAGAGATGTATTTGAGTGAAGTTGGTAGATGAATATATTTCAGTTTACAGATGTCGAAGATAGCGACAAAGAATATAAATACAAAATACTCGTATATCCAAACATAACTTTTCTAAAAGATTTAGAAAAAGATTCTTATGTAGTTGTTCTTGGTAATATCATCAGAGAGCTAAACAAGATAAGAGATGATTTATTTTTTACGATTATATCTCCATCTTATATTAATAGTTTGAACTTTGAGAATACTGAACAGATTATAGCTCCTCAAGTTAGTTATCCTAATTCTATGAGAATGGCTTTTCCATTTAAAGAAGTATTTAGTAATCTTAAATGGAAAGAAAATGATTATGATATTGTTTATTCTCATTTACCAGAACACACAGGTAATCTAAAAAATTTATTATACAACTCTACTAATATATCACCAGCTTTTATCGGTTACACTCATTGGACAGAGTTTAAAGAAATTACTAACTATGAGTATCAAGTCGGTTTAGCTTATAATATAGTTGGTCTTTTACAAATGAGTAAATGTGGTATCAATACACAAGCTCAAAAAAATTTAGTATTAAAGAATGCTAAAGAATATTTTAATGATGATGTAGTTTCTAAGTTAGATAAAATATTACAACCACAATATCTTGGTTGGGAAATACCTAAATATGAAAAACAAACTACAGATAAAAATATTATTGTTTACAATCACAGGCCTCATACTTACAAAAACTATCCTTGGTTCTTAGAACAGATGGATAAATTATGGGAACAAAGAAAAGACTTTGAGGTATGGGTTCCACTAGCAGAAAGTAGAGAAAAAGAATATATAACAAACGAAAAGTTTGATAGAGTAGGTTACTTCTCTAAGTTATCCTCTTGTCTTGTTGGTGTATGTTGTAGACAAAAGTATGAAGGTTGGGCTGTATCAGCTACAGATGGTATGAGTGTTGGTGTACCTTACTTGTTTTCAGACGATGGTAGTTATCACGAATTAGCAGACGAAGCTGGAATATATTACAAAGATGAAAAAGATTTTTCAGATAAAATTAATAAGGTGTTAGATGATAAAGAATTTAGAAAAGAGTATTCTGATAAGTCTACTAATATATTTGAAATTAGTGTGTGGGGCGAAGCTATACATCAATTCAATAATATGATTAACGAAACAATTGATAATCTACCAATGTTAAAAGAAGATACCGAATCTTACAAAAAAGTAGTAGACTTTATTCACAAAAAGAAATCGGTAACTAAAAAAGAAATATTAGATTATCTTGGATGGGGTGTGAGAATATCTTTTAGCGGTTATAGAAATCGTTTAAGAAATGAACCAACAATAAGATTTACAAAAAATAGATATGAGGTTATATAATGTTAGTAGTAATAGTTTATAGTCAACAATTTACAGACAATGCAAAATCACTTAGTGATGCTGTAAAGAAGAAGTGGCCAGATGCTGGTGTAAACCTAATGGGTACATTTGGTAAAACAGAAAGTTTTAGTAGATATCAGGTGCAAGTTGGTAGAGATATAATATATCATAGCGATTCTGTCACAGATAATAATTCGATAATAGATTTAATTGAAGAGAGGGTGTAATGAAACAACTTACAGAACAACAAATAGTAGATAATTGGAATAAGTTAATACAACTTATTGAGAATACATTTGATGGAGAGCGTAAAGAAAAGCTCTTAGAAATGTATAAGTATTTTGAGAACAGAATGTCAGTAGCACCTGCTAGTGGTAAAGCGGCTTACCATAATGCTATGGTAGGTGGTTATGTAGAGCATGTACTACACGTTACAGATTGCGCTTTGAAGATAAAGAAGTTGTGGGAAGAGGATGGAGCTAATATAAACTTCACAGATGAGGAACTTATTTTTGCTGCTATGCACCACGATTTAGGTAAGGTTGGTGATTTGGATAATGACTACTACATACCACAAGACTCAGAATGGCATCGTAAGAATAGAGGTGAGATATTCAAACACAATCCAGCTCTTCAATACATGACAGTTACAGATAGAGCTATTTTTATTCTTAACCACTTTGGTATTAAGATGTCACAATGGGAGTATATTGGTTTGAGACTTACAGATGGTATGTATGAAGAAGCTAATAAGTCATACTATATATCTTACAATCCTGATTGGTCTTTGAAGTCTAACATCGCATACATCTTACATCAGGCAGATATGATGGCTACTCATATAGAGTATGATGAATGGCAAAGGCAAGACGAAGAAGTTAGTAACAACTTTAAGAAAGCAGTTGTGACAGAAGAAAAACCACAACCATCACCAAAGTTAAGTGAGAAGTCACAAGACTTGTTTGATGAATTATTTGGAGAAAAGTAAATGTTTTTAGAAATAGGTCTTGTATTTATGGTCGTTTTATTCGTAGCTTCCTGTTATGTTATATGGAACATAAATACAAAGTTAGAATTTCTTGAAGATTGGATTTCTGATTTTATCATTACGATAGAAAAAGTACAAAGAGAATTAAAACAGATAGATTACAAAGGTTCGTTTGAGGCAGATGATGAAACAGGTGTAATCTTTCAAGAAATTAAAACAATAGTAAGTCAATTAAACAGATTCAAAGGAGAAGAACAATAATGTCAACAGCAGTTACATCAAGTATCGCAACTAAGAAACCAAAACCTGTAGTTAAAAAAACAAGAAAAAGAAAGAAGAAAGGTAAAAACTATTACTTCAATCAAGGAACTGAGAAAGCTATAATTCGTTATAACAAAACGGATGATGCTGGATTAAAGAATATTATCTATAATGAACACATAGCTAAAGCCTTTGATAAGTTAGCTGAGAATATTATACACACATTTAAGTTCTACTACTTTGATGTATCTTCTGAAGAGGTAAAGCATGAAGTGGTTTCTTTTATGGTTATGAATATGCACAAGTTCAAAGAAGGTAAAGGTAAAGCGTTCTCCTACTTTAGTATCGTAGCTAAAAACTATCTTATCCTACATAACAATAAGAACTACAAGATGGGTAAGATACACTCACAGATGGATGTTTTGGATTACAAAAGAAACATTATGGGTGAATCACAAGACTCTGAATCTGCTCAAAAAGCTACCTTGTTTGTAGACGAGCTACAGAGATTTTGGGATACCAATCTAACCAACATCTTTCGTAGAGATAAAGATATAAGGGTTGCTGATTCTGTATTACATATCTTTCGTATCAAAGAAAATATAGAGAACTTCAATAAGAAGGCTTTATACATACTTATCAGAGAAATGACTGGCTCAAATACTCAACATATAACTCGTATAATCAATGTTATGAAGAAATATAACAAACGATTACAACATGAGTTTGATAAGCATGGTATGGTTGATGTGAGTCATACGGGCTCATTAGTCAACGAATAATAAGAAAGGGAGTTTTTACTCCCTTTTTTTGTGCCTCTTAATATTTATATATAACCACAAATCTATATAAATTAATCAAATGGAGTATATTATGGCTAGTGACTATGAGATATTTGAAGGTAAATCTTTGTCTGGTTTATTTAAGGATATATATGAAAACACAAAGACTAATAAAACACAATTAGAGGTTCTTATGAAAGAGGTAGTGGGTTTCATTAAGGATGGTGATACAGCGGTTCAAATAATCCCTATGTTAAAGGAGTATTTAGAAATCAATGTAAAGAATGACGACCAATTAGTAAAGGTAGCTGCTATCGTTCAGAGAATCATAGCTGCTGAAAACAAAGGTGGCTCAGAAGAAGAGTTCGGTTTATCAGAAGCTGAAAAAGAACAACTTATGGGTGCGATTGAAGATGCGGCTACTGATTTACAAACTCATTCAGATGAGATTACAGAAGATATGAAAAGGATAGAAAATTAATGCCATTTTTCAAAAGTAGAAAAAGTACAAATCGTAGAACAGATGGTACAGGATTTCTAACTTACTCAGATGCTTATCAATTAATAAAAGAAAATATTGATGAAGCTATAGAGTTTTATGAGTTAGAACCTGCTATCGTTACTGAAGTTCTATTAGACCCAAATGACTTTCCAAAGAAAGATACACCTAGCGGTAATGGTAAAATGCCAGACTATTCTTATTTAGGAACTATTAGAGCTAGGTTCGTAGAGAGTCAAGATGTCGGTGATGTGATTGATGATTATATAAAACCTCTATCACCACATATGGTAGCTTATCCTTTGATTGGAGAAGTGGTTAATATAGCTAAACATGGTAATCAGATGTATTATTATCAACCTTTAAATATGAGAAATCATGTTAATATGAATGTAGCTAATAATGTTTCTACAGACCCAAAAGTTACTGCACAAACAACAGAGTTCAATAGAAATTTATTAAGTGAATATGGTGATGTTGTTATAAATGGTAGATTTGGAAATGGTATAAAATTTGGTAGCGATCCTTTTTATCAATATCCAGATATAAAAATTACGAACAGGCAATCTGTTCCACCACAAAAAATACAAGACGAACACTATCCTCATTTACAAAATATAAATGCCGATGGTTCATCTATTTTTATCACATCAGGACCAGCTAGAGAAACTGATGTACTAATACCGGCTGTACAGACATTGACACTTCCTAATATACTAGATGGTGACATGATTACAATAAATTCAGATAGATTAGTTTTTAATACTAAAGAAACTGATATACATATGTTTTCTAGTAGAAACATAAATCTAGCTGCTAAAGACGAAATAAATTTAGAATTGGGATTAGATTCAATTGGTGGTAGAATAACATTGGGTGATGCTGAATCTACTAATCCTATGGTATTAGGAAGTCAGTTAGAAGATTTATTTGAAAAGTTATTTTCTTCTCTACAAAGTTTTACTAATTCAGTTTCTAATGCTACCGGAGTAGCTGAAGTAGGAGATGCTGCTAAAGTGATGTTAGATGAAATACAAAATATGAAATCTAATATTTTACCAAATATACTAAGTGATACAGTTTACATAAGAGAGAATCAATTAGAAGAAATAAATGAAATAAGCGATGTTAATGCCGAAGTAGAGCCAATAATTGAAGTTGCTGGAGTGAGAGGATAATTATGAGTGCTATATCAGATAAATTAAAAAGCACTATACAAAGTGTATTTGACTTACCAAAAGAAAGTATTGAGAAAAAGATAGATATTATTGTTGCTAATACTAGACAAGGTGCTGAACAAGGAGGAGAAGCTAAGAAAGTATTAAATCAAATCGAAGTCGCAGAACAAAGGGTGAATCAAGTAAGAGATGTAGTAAAAACCGTTAACGCTGTTCTAAAGAGTTTGAAAGCAGCTAGACAAGCAGCTCAAGCTACAGAGAAAGCTAGTACCATATCAGCTTCATTGAACCCAGCAGCTGCTAGTGTTGCTTTAGCTCAAAAGTTAATTATTGATAGAGTAAAGAAAGAAGAAGAGGATGCTTTGGATGCTATAAATGTTACACCAAGCTTAATTGAAAACTTTACTACTTTTATAGAAGAGTCAAAACAAAAATTAGAAAAAGTAAAGCGAGAAAGAGAAAGAAAAAAGGCTTTACGAGAACAAAGAAACAGAAAATTAAATTCTTAATATTTATATACAAATAGGAGTTATCATGTCGAATACCAAAAAAATAGTTAGTTTAATTAGAGAAATAGTTAAACAAGAGGTACAAAAAGAGGTTAAAAAGATACTTATTAGTGAAGGAGCTAAGGCTATATCACAGAATATAAATGATGTGCCTGAAGTAATACCTACATCTGTTCCTCAAAAGACTAAACCAAAAGAAGTAAGTTATACTAAAAACCCTACGTTAAATAAGATACTAAATGAAACCGCTCGTGGAGATGAGTTTGAAGAGTATCCAACTATGGGTAATGGAACATTTGATAGTTCAAGAATGGCTGAAGCTATGGGTTATGGTGGAATGTTAGGTAGTGCTGAAGATAAGAGAAAGATGGGAGCTTTACAAACAGCACAAGCTGCAGGTGTAGATACATCAAGTGAAGCAGTTCAGAATGTGATGCAAGACTTAACGAAAGATTATAGAGGTGTAATGAACGCATTAAAAAAGAAAGATGGTAAATTATAATGGCCGTAATTGAAAACGATTTAAATGAAGATACTTATATTGGTTTAGAGTTACCGATGGCTCATACACGAAATGGGTTTTTCAATAGAACTAAAACTGCATTAGAACAAGCTAAATCCAATATCAGAAATCTTCTTCTTACCAATAAAGGTGAGAGGTTAGGTAATCCTACATTTGGAACAAATTTACTTTCTTTAGTTTTCTCACAAGAAAACACAGATTTAGAAAGTAGAGTCGAAGAAGAGATTAGAGCTTCTATGGGAGAATTTTTACCATTCATAAATATTGTCAGTATCGAAACTAACTTTTCAGATACTAATAAAGATGTAGCTAATGTTAATTTGAGATTTACTCTAAACGTTGATGTAACTTCAGAAGAAAATTTAAGTTTAGATTTTTCAAATTACAATGTTGGTTAGTAGGAGAAAGTAAATGCCATATTCAGTAAATAAAAAATCAGTTAAAGAAGTTAGATATCTAAATAAAGATTTTACATCTTTTAAAGAAAATCTGATTGAGTTTACTAAGATATATTTTCCAAATGCATATAATGATTTTAATGAATCATCACCAGGTATGATGTTTATTGAAATGGCATCTTATGTAGGAGATGTTCTTTCCTACTATGTTGATAATCAGTTCAAAGAAAGTTTACTATCATTTGCTGAAGAAAAGAGAACTGTTTACAACATGGCTCAGTCATTAGGTTACAAACCAAAACTATCTTCAGCCGCTTCAGTAGATCTAGATGTGTTTCAGACTGTTCCAGCTATCTCAAGTGGAACTGGTGATAGTTACACAACTAAACCTGATTTAAACTATGCGATGAATTTAAAAGCAGGTATGCAAGTTCAGTCAGATACAGGAATATCTTTCGTTACTACTGAAGATTGTAACTTTAAATTTTCAAGTTCTTATGACCCGATGACAATAACTGTTTATGAAAGTTCTGCTAACGTACCTGTTACTTACCTACTAAAAAAAGGTGTAAGAGCTTCAAGTGGAACGGTTGCTACAGAGTTTTTTACTTTTAATGCAGCTGAGAAATATAAAAGAATAGCATTGGCTAATCAAAATGTTTTAGAAGTAATTTCTTGTACAGATAGTGATGGTAATGATTGGTATGAAGTTCCTTTCTTAGCTCAAGATACAGTGTTCACAGATATGGAAAATAAAGTAGAGAATGATGACCAACTATATACATATTCAGACCAAGCTCCATATCTACTAAAACTTTTAAAGACATCAAGAAGATTTACAACATTTATAAGAGAAGATGGTAGGACAGAGTTAAGATTTGGTGCTGGTACATCTGATAGTCCTGATGAAGAGATAATCCCAAATCCAGATGAGGTTGGTTCTACTTTACCAGGTTCACCAACTTATCTGAATACAGCTTTCGATCCATCTAACTTTTTAGCAACTAAAGCTTATGGTCAAGCTCCATCCAACACACAATTAACTATCACTTACAGATATGGTGGTGGTGTTGGTAATAATGTTAGAGGTAATAGTATTAGAAGTATACAATCGGCTAACATAGACTTAGATGAGACAAGTCTAAATGCAGGACTAGCTGCTACAACTAAAAACTCTATAGCTATAAACAATCCAACACCAGCTGCTGGTGGAAGAAGTGCTGAGAGTATTGTAGAAGTAAAGAATAATGCTTTAGCTTACTTTCAAGCTCAACAAAGAGCCGTTACAAAAGATGATTACATTACAAGAGTTTATGCACTACCACCTAAGTTTGGTAATGTAGCTAAAGCTTATGTTGTACAAGATAGTCAGTTAGATAGTAAGTCTGGTGCTAACGCAGATGCACGAATAGCAAATCCATTAGCTCTCAATATGTATCTATTAGGATTTGACGCAAATAAAAAATTAGTTACAGTAAATCAAGCAGTAAAAGAAAATGTACAAACTTATCTAACACAATTTAGAATGGTAACAGATGCTGTAAATATAAAGAATGCTTTTGTTATTAATATTGGAGTTAAATTTAATTTACTTACAAAAGTTGGTTACAATAAAGAAGAAGTTGTATTAAGAGCAATACAAAGAGTCAGAGACTTTTTTAATATTGATAAATGGCAAATCGGACAACCAATAGTATTAGCAGATTTAGCTTATCAGATATCTTTGGTAAATGGTGTATCTGCTGTTGTACCACCTGAAGAAGATAATCCAAACGGACATTCCGTATTGATTACTAACAAATTTAAAGTTAGTGGTGGTTACTCAGGAAATGCTTACGATATAGCTAGTGCTACAAAAGATGGAGTCGTTTATCCATCACTAGACCCAAGTTGCTTTGAACTTAAATATCCTAATGTGGATATTGAGGGTAGAGTGGTTGGTAATTCATCAGGAGGTAACTAATGCATTATTTTGTTTTTCCAGAAATAGATACAACTTTATACGAAGCTAGTGGTAGTGGTAACACAGGTAGAGATGAGATACTAGAAGTTCAAAAGAAAATGAGTAAATCTGGTGGTAACATCAAAGTATCTCGTATCCTAATAAAATTTGATATTAGTGAAATATCATCTTCAATAGTAAATGGAACTATATCTTCAAACAGAAAATTTTACTTAAATATGTATGACGCTGGTTCAGACGATTTAGATGTAAGTCAATCTTTATGGGCTTACCCTATAAGTCAAAGTTGGGTAGAAGGACAAGGAACTTTTAATGACGATCCTCAAACAAGTGAAGGTGCTAGTTGGCAGTATAGAGATGGTTTGACTCAAAAAACTTTTTGGTTAGGAGCTGGTGAAAATAATGTATCATCTTCTGGTGGTGCATGGCACGAAGAGGTATACGCTTCTCAATCTTTTAAATATGAAGACGAAGATATGAGAATGGATGTTACACCTATTATGAATAAATGGTTAGATGGTACTTATCCTAATCATGGATTTATAGTAAAAAGAAGTGGTAGTTTTGGTAATACAAATGTTAATTTAGATGAAGGTAGTCAAGACAGATTAGGTAACTTTAAATTCTTTTCAAGAAACACCAACACAATATATCCACCAAAGCTAGAAGTAGAGTGGTATGATACAAGTTGGAATACAGGTAGTCTAAGTGGCTTATCTTCAACAGAATTAGAAGACATGTCTGTATATATGAAAAATTTAAGACCAGAGTATAAAGAAAGTTCTAAAGTAAAATTTAGATTGGTAGGAAGACCTAAATATCCAACCAAGTCTTACTCTAACACAGCTTCAGAATATTTAACTGCTAAGTATCTTCCAAGTGGTAGTATAGGAAATATTGGTGGTGATGGTGCATATTACTCTGTATTAGACACACAGACAGAAGATGTTATTATACCATTTGGAACTGGTTCTTTGATAAGTTGTGACTCATCAGGAAACTATTTTAACTTATGGATGAATGGATTACAGGCAGAAAGATATTATAAATTTCAGTTTAGAGTTGTTAGTGGTAGTAATACAACCGAAGAAACAATACAACATTTTGATGATGACTTTGTATTTAAAGTAGTGAGATAAGAAATGCCTTACAGTCAAGAGGAACTCAAAAAGTTAGATTTTTATAAAAGACTGACCGAAGAGGATGAACAACAATACTTACAAAACAAAGCTACTTTAGAGTTAAGAGCTGGATACTCAGGTTCAGCTAATCAAGGTGGTGTTATAAGAGATAGTACAAATACTATATTACTTTTTGAAGACCCGTACAAAAACGAACTATTAGAAGATGAGTCTTCTAAGATAGTGTATAACTTAAAAGTAAATACTTTAAAAACAAAAGAAAGTGATACAATCATAGATGAAGTTTTGGATAGAGGATTTAGGGAATTATAATGGCTAGTAAATTAACAGAAAGAGATAGAAATTTACTTGATGCTAACAACTTTCAAGTTGTAGGTAATAAACCCTATGAAGATGGTAAGTGGGGAAGTAAAGGTGATAGAGACTTCGTTCACTTTCAAATATTTGATGCTAGTAATAATCTAATACAATACGATAATTTACCTTTATCTAATTTTATAATAAACTCATCAAATGATAATGTAGAATTTTATCCTGGCGCACATATTCGTAACTTAGGTTTTGAAAGTGGTACATTCACAATCAGATATAACTTTCTTAGAAAATTAGCTGGTGATGAATCAGCTGTTTTAGTTCATACATTAGATAAGAATGATACTAAGATCGGTGATGTCTATACAAATACAGATAACATTTACATCACAGAAGATGGTGTAATATATGCTGCTAATGAAAGAGACTATAAAGATAACCAATCCACTACAGAGCAATTAAAGATAGAAGATTTAAAATATCAAATACACGAAATATCACCAAGTAGAACTGAGGTTAGATTAAGAGCTAAACAAATAAATAGTTCTTACATTGATGATTTTGTAAATATACAAACACCCTACACTATAAAAGAAACAGATACTCAAATAGACTTTTTAGGAAACTCAAACGAATCTCTGATTCTTAACATAACACCTAATAATAATGATTTCGTATTTTCAAATCAAATGGTTGGTGGGACTATAACTATACCAGATGTATACATAGTTGACCAAATTGATGTAGCTGTTCGTTCAGGCACAAATGTAATACTTAACCCATCAGGTGAAGAAATAGAAACAGATAACTTAGGAAATGTTTTAGAAATTAGTGGAGAGCATGAGTGGGATGCTACATTACATGATGATGCTATAAGGGTTAGAAGTTGGAGTGATGGATTTTTACAATTTAGTAGTGGAGATTTTGTAGGAACATCAGCTATAGGTTATCACGCTAAGTGGGTACAAAGAGAAGGTATAGCTGGTGGTAATTGTATAAAGTTTTCAGATACCAATGAGATATTCAGAGATTTAGTAGAATGGCCAGATAGTGCTTATCGTAAACTATCTTTAAGACAAGAGATACCTAACTTACAAGGACAAGGTGTAAAGGTAGGTGATTTTGTAAATGTAAGAATGGATGTAAAGAGTTCTGTTGCTAACAAAGGTGTTCAGATTGCTTTAAGTTATCCTAATGAATTGGTAGATGAAGATAAACCACAGAATCCACCTGATGGATATTTTGATGTAAATAATCCTGGTCCAACCGAACCACAACCAACAAGTCCACCTGCTGGTTATGTATCTAACACAGAAGGTAATGCTTCTGCTATAGAAGATAAACCACCAACGACTGAAGCTCAAATAAGAACACAATACGGACTAAATGTTCCATCACCTTTTGATGCTGTAGTAGGAACATCTACAACTATATGGGGTGGTGAAGGTGCTTGGAGAGTTTCAGAAATTAGAAATGGGAATAGATATTTTTGGGAACCGAATTTAGCTAACCAATCTCAGAACGGAACTTTGAGTGAGGGTGGTGATTGGATATGGACAGCAGATCCTAACAATCCACCTTACTCTGCTGGTTCTTGGGTTGTTAATCCAACTATAGCAAATAGTCTAACTCCACCAAACGGAACATCAGGAAAGTTAGAAGCAATAAACTTTCATCCAGCAACTTTACCAAATGATGGAGATGCTTTCTATCCAAGAATTAGAAATCGTGGAGAAAACAATGGATGGCAAACAGCTGTAAATGTTGGAACTGATGCGACTACATTACTATTTAAAGAAGATTTAATTTGGAAACAAAAACATGGTAGAGGTGATACTGAGAAGCTAGAGTTTTTTACATTTGACAGTTATTTTTCTGGCACAAGAAATGTTATTTTAGATGAGGGCACAACCAATCAAAGAACGGTGTATGATGATATTTTTAGATTTGGATTTTTACAAAGTGTAGATAGAGTAACTGAAGGTAAAGATGAGGGAATTAAAGGTGGTTGGTATGTAATATTTTACAACAATGGTGATAGAGATAGTAATGGTAACTTAACAGAAGAATCAAATAGGTATTTCTTTTATCAAAAAAATGATAAAGAACAATTAGAAAGTGGTCACAATGAAGGTGAACTATTAAAGTTTACGAAAAACATAAGCGGCCCAATGAATCAAGCTATTTTAGATAACGAAGGTGAATTAGAAACTCATTACAAAATAAACAACAATGGTAGACTAAGATATCATTTTCATACAGGAGATGTTCAGTATGAATTGGTAGATGGTGACAATGGTGGAGATTTTGAAGATGAAGGAGTAAGTGAACCAAAAGCTATTAGTGAAACTTTTCCTGGCTCAGAAGGAGCTAATGCTATAGTAGGTGACAATCAAGGTTACGGAAGAGTAAGATATATAATAGGTGATAGAGTTCTTAGAGCTAAAGGTAACTCAAAAGACGGAACAGACCAAGACCAAGCTATAAATGATAACTTTTTTAGATGTGGTGAAATAGATGGTAATGGAGATGGATTAACTATTGGTGTAAGAAACCCATCTGCAGCTAATTATGGTATCTTTGATGACGATGGTGAATTAGAAACACCAGGAGTTACACCCATATATGATAATGGATTAGCTGATTTACCATTTCCAGATAATCCAACACAGATAGGTGCTTTAAGTCCACAACAAGCTTGGAAGTGGAATGGAAGTGAATGGTTAGATAATTCACTTACACCACCACGATATAGTTATGTTACACCAGAGTTTACTACAGCTGTTGTATCACCAGCAAATAGTAATGTATGGGAAACGTTAGAAGCTAGTATAGAAATTCCTTTTGATTGGAAACTTGACCAAAAGTGGTTCTTATATTTAAATGGTGATGGACAATCAACTGGTAACTTGACACAAGGTGTTGTTTGGGTAGATAATGTATTTATGGATTTTACATTTACAGACCAATCAGAAACTTCGGAAGTTAAGAGACCATATGTAGCTCAAATAAATTCTGTTAGTTCAGATGGATTAACGATAGAAGTTAATAAATCTTTTAAACAAAAAGCATTAGAGATTGGTGTTGATGACCAAGACCCATCTACTGTTGATATCTATGATATAGATAATCCTGGTACTTTTGAAAACTTCTCTATATCCTATTTAAACTTTAATCCAAAGGATTTGAGAACTTACCTAAAGTTTGATAATGATTTATTTTTAACCACTAACTTCAAACAAGATTTAATAAATGTAGTAGAGTATCCAAATGCTGTAACATTTAAACTTTACGAACCATTACCAACACAATATCAAAACTTTGATGAATGTATTGTTGTAAAGGAGATGGCTAGCCCGTTAGAAGAAACTATAAGTATAGTTGATTTTATACCTGAAGAAGAACCAAGATTAGTTCTGAAATCTCCTGACTTAAAAAATGTTGAAAGTCCTATACAAAAAAGAGATACAAGGTATAAAACTGAATCTGAAATTTTAACATCCGATTCTTCAGTTTCAGCTGAATTAAGAAATGAATTTTTAAGTCAAAGTTTAGATAGTGTAGAAATAAATACAGATTATTCTCGTTACGAAAACTTTGTAAATTTTAGTTCCATAGAAAAAAGAATTAGAAACTTTAAGTTAAAGCTAGAAAACATTGAGAGTTACAAAATAAGTAGTGCTTCATATGTAGGCGTAAGTGGTTCTTCCGATGACTTAAATGAATATCATTATAAAATAGAAGACACAAAGAATAATTTAGATGACTTTGAAAAGTATATGTATTTTGAAAGTTCTTCATATGTAAGCGGTTCGTTAGGACAATTTTATGATAATGCGTGGCCAAAAGTAAGTGGTGATGGAACACCATTGAATCCATATGTATTAGCACACACAACATCTTCTGATGCTACTACTTGGTTTAGTAATGCTATGACATCATCTTCATTATACGATAATGAAAACAATAACAAACTAAGTAACTTACTTCCCGAACATATAAAGTTTGATGATTCGAATCAAGAATATCTAACTTTTACAGACATGATTGGACAACACTTTGACCATATTTGGGAATATGTAAATGCACTATCAGATACATACGATAGAAGAGATAAGTTAGATGAAGGTTTATCAAAAGATTTATTATATAGTGTAGGACAATCATTAGGATGGACATTGAGTGATGGTAAAGATTTAGTAGAATTACCAAAGTTTGCTTTGGGTAAAGAAGTAACTGGTTCAGCTTTTTCGGATTATTCAGATACACCAGAAAGAGATATATCAAGAGAGATATGGGGTAGAATTATAAACAACATGCCTTTCTTCTTAAAGAACAAAGGAACTGTTAGAGCATTAAAAGGTTTGATAAATGTTTATGGTATTCCATCTACTATACTTCGAGTAAAAGAGTATGGTGGGCCAAGTGTTCCTGATAATGAAACTCCACAATTTGAGATAACAAGAAAATTTACAAAAGCATTGGATTTTAGAAGTGGACAATCTGTAAAAACAACTTGGGCTAATGATGGTTCTACAGGTAGAAAACCAGATACAATAGAGTTTAGGTTTAGAGCTGTTACTGGTTCAAATCAAATACTGATAGAAAAACAAGACCCAAACAATCAAGACTTTTTTATTCGATTGAAAGATAATGGTTCTTCTGATAATTACGGTTTTGTTTCCTTTATGATGTCTGGTTCAAAAGTAGGTATTGACCAAGGTCAGTACAAAGAAATAACATCATCTGCTTTACCTGTATATGATGGAGACTTCTATTCTGTTATGGTTGCTAGAACTTCTGGTAGTGATAATGTAAATGTATCTCAATCGTATCAACTAAATGTCGGAAAGTATGATAGTAGTAGAAGTAAGATACATCTTTATAGTACATCAACTATGGATGTTACTCAATCACCATCGGCATCGTTTAGTAATGCTTGGACAGGTAGTGGTGATATCTACATTGGTGGTAGTGGTAGTGTAGCTGATGTTGGTGTTCAACTTAGTGGTTCTATTATGGAGTATCGTCATTGGACAGAAACATTAAATACATCATCGTTTAAGAATCATGTAGCTAATCCAAAAGCTTATGATGGTAATAGTGTTTCTTCTTCATATGAGAATTTAGTATTAAGATATTCATTTGACGATAATAAAAATTTAGCTTCTGATTCAGAAGGTATTAGAGATGTAAGTTCTAATCAGACAACAACATACTCTGGTTCTCATGCTGGATTTACAGGAAACTTTTTTAGAAGTGTGGTTGACGAACAGAAAACTCATATACCAAGTATAGGTGGATTGAGAAGAAGTACTAATAAAGTTAGAATAGAAAACAATCCAATAAAAAATGGTCAAACATTAAATCCAGATAGAAGAGTTACAAATAGTGCTTATGATTCTGCTCCAAACGATTCTAACAAAGTTGGTATATGGTTTGCTCCAACTGATGTTATCAATAACGATATAATAAATTCTGTTGGTAATCTAAACTTTGAAGAATACTTAGGAGACCCTAGAGATAAAGATAAACTATCTTATAACGGATTAAACTATGTAGCTGATAACTATTGGAAAAAGTATACTGCTCCAAATAATTTTTGGGATTATATAAGGTTGATAAAATATTATGACCAGTCTCTATATCCACAATTAAGAAAGATGATACCTGCTAGAGCTAAACCAGATATTGGTTTGTTAATTGAACCTAATATATTTGAAAGACCAAAGGTAACAAGAAAAGAACCAACTTTAGAAAATACATTCTATAGTTCTTCTATAGATATTTCTAAAGAAGTATTAGTTATAACTGGCTCTTACAATCAAGGTTCTTCAATAACTAACTATGATTCTTACACAGGTAAAATTAATGTCTATAGTTACGAAACTGGTTCTTCTGTTGTTTCTTCAAGTGGTACTAACTTACTAAAAGAAGCTAGTGGTTCAGAGGTAAGAGATTCTTTTATGGATAGAAGTATCTGGCAAAGATTAGGTGAAGGAGACTACTCTAATGTAACAATGTCTTTTGGTGATACACTAAATGGTGTAAAGGGTGGACAACAAGATATTATTAGTGGTTCAAGAGTGTATGGTATTAATCAAAGAGCTATTCCTTTTTACTCTTCATCTCTAAGTGCTTCTAAATATTTGAACTACTCTTCGTCATTTTTAGATACAGATACAGACAACTTTAGTGGATTAGCACAAGGATTGAGAAACTCTTTTTACTTAGGAGTAACTAATAGCGTCAAAACAACATCAGATGGTAAATCGCCAATTGAAGTAATAATATCAGCACCAACTAAATTAGTTACAACCGAAGAGGGCGAGTCTACTCTAACAACTGGAGATGGTATAGTTCCTGATTTTAAAGAAGATGGTAAAGATGAAAAACAGTTACTAACAACTTTTGAAGAAAAAAGAGTAGCTGATAAAGGTAAACCAAAAGGTTTGAAAAAGATGAAGAAGAAGGTAGAAACAGACCAAGATAGAAAAAAATTAATAAAAATTAAAAATATTGAAAAAGAAAAAACAAGCGGAAAGTTAATAATGGAAAACGATTCGTTTGGAAAACCAATAGACAAAGTTGAATTTAAAGGCGAAGTCGAAATGGTTGAAGAATTGGAAAAATAATAACAAAAATTTGATATTGTGATATTTATATATGAATCACATTTATATCAAAGTACAAACATAATAGGAGTAAATTATGGGATTTCTTAATAATACTACCGTAACTGTAGACGCTATTTTAACGAAAAAAGGTCGTGAGTTATTAGCGCAAGGTACAGAAGCATTTAATATTACAAAATTTGCATTAGCAGATGACGAAGTAGATTATAATCTATTCGATGTCACACATCCTAATGGAACTGATTTCTATGGTAAGGTAATTGAGAACATGCCTCTTTTAGAAGCT
>Ga0129351_1000349_pt1 | contig 17016 bp, 16 predicted proteins | sample CPBDNA_8_FD_94423 | JGI IMG/M metagenome (GOLD analysis project Ga0129351, IMG submission 94423) | Freshwater to marine salinity gradient microbial communities from Chesapeake Bay, USA - CPBay_Sum_27_0.2_DNA | ecosystem: Environmental > Aquatic > Marine > Coastal | place: USA: Chesapeake Bay... | reverse complement strand
TATATCCTAGTCAACTAAGCGTAGTTGCAGATCAATTTGCATGGAACTATCATAATCCAAAGTTAAGATTGGGTATTGTTTCACTAGAACACGAATGTGCATATTATAAAAGTTTAGGTTACAAGTATCTATATTTACAAAGAGCAGATCAATATAAGAAAAATTTTGCAGGTTTTGAAATATTAGGTCCTGCCTAAAACTTCTTGTTTGTAATTAGAAGTCCAATTTTTATAATAATTTTTTTTAGTTAAAATCTTTCTTGCCTTTTCTAACTTGTCTCTTTCTTGTAAAAGTATTAAAGCATAATTACCTTGATTAAGATTATAACCTGCAACTGATTCTAAATCGTTAGGATGATCTTCTAGTGCAACATACCCTCGTTTTTTTAAAAAACGTTCACTAGCTTCTTCTACAGCCAATGATAAATCATCACTACTAATATATTCTGGTAAGCAACCTAAAACAACAACCTCTTTATCTTTTGGCCAGTGATAGCTAAAATTTTCTAGTTCTGCAATAAAGTAGTCTAACATTGAAATATGATTTAAAGTGTTTTTTAATTCTACAATTTGAATTTTATTATCAAGCAGTGCTTGTTTTGCAAAAGGACAAGCTGGCATTCCGTTGAATTCTTCTAGATTAACACTTAGCCTAGAAATAATCCAATCCTTTATATCAAATTCCATAGTCTGTTTGCTCGCCGCTTCTTTTTACATCAAGAGTTAAGCAATGCCAACCGCCGTCCCAAAAGAAGCTGTGACGTAATGGACACACAATTGGCTCCATCTGGTGTTTACGTAGGTTATCAATTAAGTAAGGATTATCACTGTTTACTACTACATGCCTATCATCTACAACCAAACAATTAACATCAAAAATAGTTTCGTCTGCTTGTCCCACCCAATTGTTCAAGAAACCTTCTACAAAGTATGTAAACTCGTCGTTGTTTTCTTCACCTGGCACCCACCATTTACCGTGGTTTTTAAAACGTAGTTCTCTAAAATGTCTTACGTTATCCCAGTTAGGATCTTCAAACCAAATAATATCCCAACCATCAAAAATATGTTTGTATGGTGTGAGTTCTCTTGTAGCAACTACAAGTCCTGGCTTGATAACACTGAACACAGCATCGTTGTGTCCGCCTATGGTGATCTTTTTATAATTAAACTCAGGTGCATTAATACTTAAAAATTCTTCAATTACACCTGGGGTTTGCCAAGTGTCTACCAAACAGGTTTTACCAATGCGTGTTAGGTTAGGACTACAAAAGCCGCCTAGTTTGTTTTTCTGTCTAGCATTGCTTAGATTTTCTTCTGTTGCTTCTAGATTTTCTTTTTGTAAAAAGTTTTTTAGATTCTTGTCACTTCTAATAAACAGCATATCATTGTCTGCTACACTGGTATCTACATTTTCATCACCAAACCATTTTTTAAACATTGGTATCATTCTTGACGTTGCAAATGTTTTTGGATCAGTGCATAGTATTTTGTTACCCATTACAATGCTATCGTCTCTTGGCTGCAACGGAGGATTAGGTATAAGACTTGCACTTACTCCTGTATGAAAAAAATCATCTCCTACGTTCTTTTTATATCCAAGTTGGCCATCAACATTTACATAATCCATGATGCTATCCTTATAGCCCATTTCCTTTGTTGTTGCTTGATATACAGTGATACCATGACTATTCATTGTAGATTTAAAATTATCTAAATCCTCATGAGTTTCGTCTATAATTTTTTTAAGAGCACCACGAATCTTAGGATTTTTTACATCATCAAAAAAACTGCTTTCGTATAAACTACCTAATATTAATTCTTCTAATGGTTGAAATTCGTCCCAGCTATTAATTTTACTCATCTGGATAGTCCCTGTATAAAGCATGTTGTATTGTTTCAATATCTACCATTTGGTTAAAGCCGACATGTGCATCTTCTATTTTTTCTTCATCATTTAACACAGCAGTCATTGCATTGTCTAACTGTTGCATATTTTTAAATTGCATCATAATATGAAATTCTGGAATATCCATACTTCGAAATCCCAATTTCATACGTGTAAGTTTATATGATTCCATCTTGTTCATTTTGACAAGTTGATCTAAGAATCGTTTCATTTTTATTGCAAAATCTTTAGCGTCAGTTCCTTCTATCGGATCTGCCCAAATGTGATAATAGTCCATATAAATATTTATATACGCACTTTATTAAGAGATAAAAAGTTGAATGTATAATTACGAAAATATAAAAACAATTCATTTAGAAAATACACAAAATTGCCAAGCAAGTTGTCCTATGTGCGATCGCAATCAAAACGGGGGCGCGGTAAATCCACACATAGATTTAAGTGAACTCACACTAGCAGATTGCAAACGTATCTTTGAACCAGAGTTTATTGCACAATTAAAAACAATGTATATGTGTGGTAACTTGGGTGATCCTATTGTTGCACGTGATACACTAGAAATTTTTAAGTATTTTAGAGAGCACAATAAAGACATGTGGCTTAGTATGAACACAAATGCAGGAGCAAGAGATGAAGCGTGGTGGAGTGAATTGGCCAAAGTCTTTGGCAGGATGGGTGCTGTTATTTTCAGCGTTGACGGTCTTAGGGACACTAATCATTTATACAGGCAGGGTGTTGTCTGGGACAATGTAGAACGAGCAATGCATAGTTTTATTGCTGCTGGTGGCAGAGCACGTTGGGACTTTTTAGTTTTTGATCATAACCAGCATCAAGTTGATGAAGCTAAACAGTTAAGTGAACACCTTGGATTTGAAAAGTTTGTTGCTAAAAAAACAGGTAGATTTGTAACTGCAACTAGCGAGAAGAAAGAATCACATCAAGCAATTAATCGCAAAGGTGAAAAAACTGCTGAACTTAAAAAGCCAGATGAAAAATATCAAAATAAAGCAATAATGCAGTATGATAAGGTCAAAGAAAAACATGGTAGTATGGATGCCTATTATGATCGTGCAGAAATACATTGTAAAGTAAAAGACGAAGGTAGTTTGTTTATCACAGCAGAAGGACTTGCAATGCCTTGCTGTTGGACTGCTGGTCGTATGTATAAATGGTGGCACAAAGATCCTAAGGTAGAACAAGTGTGGGATTTCATTGATGCTGTAGGAGGCAAAGATGCAATCAATGCTAAGACACATGGATTACGTGCAGTGTTTGACACAGGTATTTTTGACAACATAGAAGCCAGTTGGAACAAGCCAAGTTGTGCAGATGGAAAATTAAAAGTTTGCAGTATGAAGTGTGGAAAAGAATTTGATCCTTTTGCGGAGCAGTTTGCGTAATGAAATATATAGAAAATGTTTTAGCACTTCAATTAGAAATAAGTAGTAATTGTAATTTAAAATGTCCTGGTTGTGTGCGCATGTACAAAGAGGATTTAAATAAAATACATCCATTCATTGTAAAAAATCAATATCTTTCGGTAGATGTAATAAAAGATTTAGTAGACAGTGATGCGTGTAAAAATTTAGACTATATTGATTTTTGCGGTTCAATAGATGATCCTTTAATGCATCCTGAGTTTTTAGATATTTTACAATATATTACTGATGCCGGTAAAAAAGTAATTGTTCAAACTAACGGTAGCTTACGGACAGCTGATTATTGGAAACAAATAGCTTTAATTCTAAGTCAGCATGAATATTCTTATGTTAAGTTTAGTATTGACGGGTTACAAGATACTAATCATTTGTATAGGAGAGGATCAAACTTTCAAAAAATTATTGACAATGCAACTGCCTATATCAACAGCGGAGGTAAGGCACAGTGGCAGTATGTTGTGTTTCCGTGGAACAAGCACCAAGTTGAAGAAGCAAGACAATTAAGTAACGATTTAGGATTTGAATCATTTAGATACAGACATGATAGATCAGATATAGAAAACAGACTTGCATATAAAAAAATTGATATTGCTTGGGATAAAATTGCAAAAAAGCAAGAAGTATACTGTTATGCTGCAACAGAACAACAATTTTTTATTTCACATGAAGGATTAGTTTGGCCTTGTTGTTTTCTACATAATGCACAATATCAATTGACTGATAGATTGGAAGAATTTAAAAATAGATTTGATCTAAATTATAAACCTAATTGGAATAATTTATATTATAATAAATTTGATGATATAATTAATCATGAATTTTACAACAATGATTTGCAGGAAAGTTTTAAATCTACATTACACGGAACTGATTCGTGTGATAGAATTATTAGATGTACACAAACTTGTAGTAAAAACATATTGAATATCGGAAATCATAAAATAGTAGGAATTATACCATAAGTAATTACATGAATGACAATTATCCCTCTGATACATTTTGTTTACTACCTTGGGTGCATCTAAGCACAAGACCAGATGGTAGTATGAGAGTTTGCTGCACAGCAAATGCTAGTTCAGTTGGACCTACCAATGATAAAGAGCATGGTGGACAAGTTGGTATCCTTAAAGATGATGAAGGAAGACCAAACAATCTTAATGTAAGTGATTTCCAAACTGCTTGGAATAGCGATTATATGAAGAACGTTCGCAAGCAAATGCTTAACGGAGAAAAGCCTCCTAGTTGTCTTAAATGCTACAAAGAAGAAGCAGCAGGACATCGTAGCAAACGTATGTGGGAAACACACTACTGGAGCCAACGTGTTGATGTAGATAAGATACTAGAAGATACCAACGAAGATGGCAGTGTGCCTCCTAACTTGGCATATATTGATTTACGTTTTGGCACCAAGTGTCAACTTGCTTGCGTTATGTGTAGCCCACATGATAGTTCGGGTTGGATCAAAGATTACAAAGCAATATTTCCTGCTGTAAAAAATGAATCACTAAAAGAAATAATGCAATGGGAAAACAAAGGCAGCACCAACGGTAGTAGCTACAATTGGCACAAGCAAAATCCTGTGTTCTGGCAGCAGTTTTATGAACAAATGCCTAGTATGCAGCAAATTTATTTTGCTGGTGGTGAAAGCCTTATTATTGAAGAACATTACGAAATACTTGAAGAAGCAATTCGTAGAGGATTAGCAAAGGACTTAGAATTACGTTACAATTCAAACGGTGTTGAATGGCGTGAAGACTTATTTGATCTTTGGAAAGAATTCAAGTTAGTGCGCTTTCACTATTCTATAGACAGTATAAAGGAAATGAATGACTACATACGCTATCCAAGTAAATGGAAACGTCAAGAAGAAGTGTTCCGTATTCTAGATACACAGACCAGCGACAATGTAGAAGTTACTATTGCTTGTGCAGTGCAAGCTCTAAATATACATTACTTGCCAGATTTTATACAATGGAAACTAGAGCAGCGTTATAGGAAAATAAACATGTGGCCATTTGGCGCAGGAGGTATCAGTCAACACTTTGTTTACTGGCCTGCACATTTAAACGTAAAAGTATTACCCAAATGGTTCAAAGAAGAAACAAGACGCAAGTATGAAGCATGGTATCCTTGGTGGGAGCAAAATTGGGAACTTGGTATTCCTAGTTGGCACAAAGGAAAAGTTACGTATGAACAATTCCGCAGTGCTGAATATGGAATAAAAAGATTAGATGGCATACTCAGTTTTATGGACAGTGAGGATTGGAGCAGACGCTTGCCCGAAATGAGAGAATTTTTGGATTTATGTGACAAGCAACGTGGCATTACATTTGCTGAAACATTTCCAGAAATGAAAGGAATATTTGAGGGAATATAATGACAAAACAACTTGATATGTTAATATGTATCATACCTAAGATATTACCTGATGCACCTACTGTAGGTCCTGCTGTTCTTAAAGCACACATACAAGATGCAGGGTTTTCTTGTGAAGTGATAGATTTAAATATCAAACTTTATAATGAATTTGTAAAACATAAAGATGAAGATCAATTTTTTGATCAAGATGCAGTATTTAAGTGTAGAGAAATAGAAAGAGTTGATGAGGTATTTGGCGAAACATACAAAAAATACAAGTATGTATTTGACGAATGGATTAATATTTTTAAACAAAAAAATCCAAGATTTATTGGAATGAGTCTCCTTACAAATATGAGCACTTCTGTTGCTATTGTTCTTAGCAGACTTGTAAAAGAGCATTTACCTAATACAAAAATAGTTTGGGGAGGTGCTGAAATTAAACGAGGTAGAACACTACCTTATCAGGAAGCAGGACTAATTGATCATTTTATTGGAGGTGACGGTGAGCTTCCGATTGTAGACTTACTCAAAGGAAACTTAGACAGAGCTGGCATTGACGATAATCCTCCATTTCAAATGTTAAATCTTGATGATGTAATGATTCCTAATTATGATGACATAGACTGGTCAGAATATCCAAACATAAGAGAACCAAATCCTGCATATATCACTGGTAGTAGAGGCTGTGTTAAGCGTTGCGACTTTTGTAATGTTTACGAAATATGGCCAAAGTATGTATTCCGTTCGGGCGAAAGTATTGCAAACGAAATTATTACTGTAAAAAAGAAATACAACAGAACTACATTTAAATTTACAGATAGTCTTATAAATGGAAGTATGAAAGCATTTAGACAGATGTTACAAATACTTGCTGACTATAATAATAGTTGCACTAAAGAAGAAGACAAAATACAGTGGCATAGTCAATGGATTGTGCGAAACCTTCGCCAGTCTCCAGAAGAAGATTACAAACTTGCTAAAGAAAGTGGCTGCTATGCTTTAGATGTTGGTATAGAAAGTTTTAGTGAAAAAGTTAGATTTGAGCTAGGTAAAAAGTTTACAGATGAAGACATGTGGCATTGTTTTGATATGTTACACAAATATGATATCCATCACACATTACTAATGTTTGTAGGACATCCATACGAAACAAATGAAGATCACGAAATAACAAAACAAACAATTAAAGATCTTGCTGAAAAAGGATATTCAAACAAAAAGAATGACAAAAAGAAAAAATTAATGTATATTAGTATGGCAAATACTTGTATGTTAGACGAATCTCAACCGTTATGGTTAAAAGTAAAAGATGAATTAGATTACTGGCATAATGATTGGAATTGGAAATTTAAAGATAACACATTGGATGTAAGATTAAATAGATTGTTAGAAGCCAATGAATATTTAGAAGAATATTGCGACCAAACTAAGTCTTGGATGGTAAAGAAAAAAATCGAAATGATTAAACGGAGTTATGGTTAATGCCCCAATGTAAAGCGTTAACTAACCATATGTGTGTTACAATGAGTGGTAGCTGGCGTCCTTGTTGTAGATTTGATCAGCCTGATTTTTTCAACACAGAACAAACCAATTTTGAATCTTATAGACACACCGATTTTTATCAAAATATTATAAAAGATATGTCCAACGGTTGGTCTAAAGGTTGTCAAAAATGTCAAGATCAAGAGAGAACAAGAGGAACAAGTTATCGTAAGTTTTTTTATCAATTTGAAACAGAAAATATAGAATTTGTAGAACTAAGTTTAAGTAATCAGTGTAATCTTGCCTGTAGAATGTGTAATCCTACATATAGCACAACTTGGGGAGATTTATTAAACAATAATCTACCATTAAAAAAATATATCAAACCTGCAAAAGAAACAAATATTAGTATTGAAAATATATTTGGACAAATAGATTTAAATTATCTTAAAAGAATAAAATATCTTGGTGGCGAACCTTTTATTACGCCGCAAATTAAAGAGTTGTTTGAATATTTAGATAAACACAATATAATAGGAAACATAATTTTTGAATGTAATACTAATTGTACTTTATTTCCTCAAAAATATTTAGATTATTTAAACAAATTTAAAAAATTAGAAATTAGTTTAAGTATTGATGGAATTGGTCCAGTTAACGATTATATTAGATACGGAAAGTCTTGGGAGATCATTAATAAAAACGTAGACAAGTGGGTAGAGTTTAGAGACAATTCAAAAAATGTTGAGTTAATTTTATTTACTACAGTTCAAGCCTATAACTTGCATAATATAAGCCAACTTAAAAAATTTGCAAAAAAACGAAACATTAAATTTGAAGGTTCAATACTTATCGATCCAGATTTTTTAAGTATAAATGCTTTACATCCAGTATATGTTAGAAAAATCAAAGATCCAGGTAACGCTGAATTTATTAAATCCTACAAACATTATGACTACCTTGGTAAGGATTTTGTGAATTATACTAACATTTATGACCAAGCAGTAGGAACTGCGTTAAAAAATATAATTCCAAAATTAGAAAAATATATGGAGATGTAAAATGTCAACACCTGACGAACCAGGATATTACTTATTACCAATGGATCACCCATTGCATATTGAAAATGTGCGCAGGCACAGTAGTAAAGCAGAATGTGTAGAAAATTTATTCGATGAGGATGAATTAGATTGGTTATGGAAAAATGCTTTTACAGCAGACTTTAATAAGCCGCGTCTTAATCGTAACGGAACAGTAATTATTGATGTTGACATGAATCCTATCTATCAAAAATTTAAAGAAAAATTTGATAGTGCGCTAGGACCAGTTGCAGAAAAATCTCCTACTATTGGCGGAAATTATTTTATTACTCCACAACAATACGGGTTGCATCAAGATGCTATGCGTGAGAAGGGGTATAACAATATGCTAGAAAATGTGCCTCTAAATGCAGAACAGCGTGTTTACAGCACATGGAAAAATATTATTACGCCACTTTGGATTGGTTCACATTTAGATGAAATAGATGGTGGACAAATTGTATTTTTTGAACAACGTGACATTGGTTGGGCAAAAGTTTACAATGGTGGAGCGGAAACTAAAAACATTGCCAGCATTTATGAGATTGTTACAGACTACAGTCATTTACAATTTTATGATAGAGATGGCAATCCAATGCCTCAAAGCAATGAACCTTTTGATAAAGAGTTCCATAAGAAATACATGAATACACCTTATCGTAGACTTGCAGGACTTAATGCTGAAAGTGTATTTGATTGGAAAGTTGGATCGCCTTGTATTTTTGATGCAGTGCAGTTACATGCAACCAATGAAGGATCTCTTGATACTGAACCACGTAAAAAATGGAATAGCAAAATGGGATTGTTAATGACATTTATGATCGAGCTTGACGAGGATTTAAAAGAAGAATGGCGCCTATTACAAGCAGCGATGTAGATACATACTGCTCTGAACCACATAAACAGATACATTTTGATAGTAGAGGTAATCTTGGCCCTTGCTGTCAATATGTTGGCGAACGACCAGAAGTTGAAAGTTTTGAAGAATACCTAAAAAGTGATTGGCTTAAAGAATTTAAAAGTAGATTAAATTCAGGCGAGCGTGTTAGTGGATGTGATTTTTGCTGGCGACAAGAAGACAACGGCGCAAAAAGTATGCGTCAAAAACGTAACGCATATTACGAAGATAAAACCGATAATGGCATAGAACATATTATGATCACCTTTGGTAATCAGTGTAATACAGCATGTCGTATATGCAATGCAAGTCGTAGTAGTCTTATTGAAAAGCAGTATAAAGAAATGAAAGATACTGTAGAAGATCCTAATTTACTGAAACTTGTTTCTAAGCAACATGATTGGTCAAAAAGTAAAACATGGTATAGAAATATCATCAATGATATTGTAGACAGAGCAGACAATATACGCAAACTTGAAATCACAGGCGGGGAACCATTTATAAATGTTCATTTTGATAGAATGATCGATGCTTTGCTTGAAAGTGGCAAAAAACTTCCAGGACTTAATATTACAACAAATGGAAGTTTTACTGACGAACAAATACAGAAATTAAAACCATTTGACCATTTACACATAAACTACAGTATAGACGGAAGTGGTAAAGAGTTTTATGAATATTTACGTTGGCCGTTAAAATGGGAAGATACTATCGAAAAAATTAACATACTAAAAAAATATGATTGGTTAACATGCGAGTTTGCTATAGTTCCACATAATTTAAATTTAATGAATTTGTGCGATAGTATTATTTGGTTTAAAGATTATACAGATTATCAAGATAGGTTTAAAATAGGTTTTAGTTGGCTTAATGGAGCACCTTGGTATAGTTTAGACAATAGTCCTAAATGGGCAAGAGATCGTGTAGTAGCAGAAATAGAAAGTTCTATGTTTGTTGATTACACCGATGAAGAACAACAACAAATAGAAGAATTAGTTAATATATTACAAAACACTAAAGAACCGCATGATTTAGACATGCTAAAATCTCATATTGAAATGACAGATTCTTATAGAGATTGTAATACTTGGAAAATAATTGGCTGGCACTATGACGAAATCAAACAATAAACCATTTTGTTATGCTCCGTGGACTAATATACAATACAGTGGTGTTTATGAAGGCGGTGGTGCAAGTCCATGTTGTGAATGGCACGGAAAAAGATTTACTGGTAAAGTAAAAGACTACTTAGATAGCGAATATTTAAAACAAGTAAAAAAACATATGCTAGATCATAACATGGAAGAATTACAAACTTCCTGCGATGCTTGTATACACATAGAGTCAAAAGGCTTAAAGTCTCAGAGGAATTTTATAGAAAAGAAAACAAAACAATATAATCAGTATGATGCTGTATGGAGAATTGATTACAGACCTGATAACTTATGTAATTTTAAATGTCGTATGTGTAGTCCATATAGCAGTAATCTTATTGAGGAAGAATATATCAAGATAGGTAAACTAGATGACTATATTGAAAAAAGACCTACAGACGATGTTATAGATTTTGATTTTAGCAATCTTAAAGAATTTGCTATTCTAGGAGGTGAACCTACTTTTAATAAAAAGTTATATAAAATTTTAGATTACCTAATTGATAACAAGTATAACGAAAATATTATGATAAGTTATACAACAAACTGTTCTTCAGTTCCAGAAGAATGGACATATAGAATAAAACAGTTTAAAGATTTACACATTAATATATCTTTAGATGCAATAGGCAATACATTAGAATATGTAAGAACTAATGCAAACTGGAAAATAATAGAAAAAAATCTTTGGAAAACTATAGATTTAACAGATAGTTATAGTTTGCGTCCTGTGCTTACAGCGTATAGTTTTATGAATGTAGAAGAATGGGTTGAATACTTTTTTCAATTTCCAGAACATGCTTTAGACATTAGTCCAGTATACGGGCAAATACCTCTAAAGATATCAGCAATACCAGATCATATAAGAGAAGAAAAGATTGAATATTTAAATTCCTTAAATCATCCGTTTGCAACACAGATAAGTAATATAGCAAGCACATATACATATAGCAAAGAATATTTTGAGAAATTTAAAAGAAAAACAGAATTAGATGATAAAATTCGTAAGACTTCAGTTTTTGATTTAAATAAAGGTTTCTATAGAGTTTGGAATTATGCAACAAGAATACAATGATTTAAGGCGACACAAAAAGTCTATAATTAAAAATTTAGTTTCTATTATAGGAACTCAATATAGCACGAGAACACGTGAATACAAAAAATGTAGTAGAGATTTAGAATACATATATAGTGCTATATCTGCTGATTTGTTTAATTCAACAACTGACTCAACAAGATTAATAGCTTCAAAATTTTGGCATAGAGGCAAAAGACAAATAAAAACTATTGATGTTGAATTTGCGATTTACGATTTACTGGAAGAAAATCTAGTAAAAATCATACCAGCTAAAACTAAAGAAATATGTGAACTGATTTCTATTTTAAAAACAATAATAGAAGAAGGGCCTGACTTATTTTATACCGAAGAAGTTATGCAGCAGCGTAGAAACATGGCACTTTATGATAGCACTATACAGGTTCCATCTGAACTGGAATCATTTATAGATAATACTATTATGTCTACTCCGTCTCAATTAGATACACATTTTGGATTGTTTAAACTGAAACAAAATGATCAGTATATTAAGGACTTTTTAGTTGAAAATTTTTTCCTTAATGACAATTTTACTCCGATTAGGCACATGGTTGCAGTATCTAGTGCTCCGCTTGTTTATGTTGCACAGGTCATAGGAAATGGAGAATTTTCTTTCCAGAATCAATTACAAGCAATTGGAATTCACGGCGGCGCCATAATGGAAACAACAATCTCTTATGGATATGATTTTAGTTTTATAGGCTGCGGACCTGATAACCCAATTTCGCAGAGTGTAATAGATAAATGGCAAGATATAATGTTAGAAAGATGGGGAGTTTCTCCTCATCCTGAGCATCCAGAACCTTCTCTGTGTTTTTGTATAGGCAGAGGAGTTTTTGAAAATTTTGATAACTATGAATACACTCTTCCTTCAACAGGTAAAAAAGTTGTTGCTCAGTATTTTGATACAGCAGAACGAAAAGACAGATCTAAAAAATTATTTTATTAAACATCTAAGTAATGCTCTAACACCTACGGGCTTTCCATTTTGTTTTGCAAGATGGATTGCCTTTGTAGGTTCGAGATCAAAATCTGTCAATACTTTATTGTAGGCTTCGTTGTAAATTGTCCAAAAATATTCTGGACCAAGTTCTTCCATAAACTTTATACCCATGCTAACCAATGCTTGACTGTTCATATTGAAGTCATTCATAATAGTAACCGCGCCTTCAGGAGTGTTTCGAGCAAATCTTAATCCAATGCGATTACCACCCATACCACCTTTACTTAGACTAATGCCTACAGTTTGTATAGCCGGATGATCAAAGTCAAATTCAATATCTCTTATACAACTAATCCATGCTCCGTCTATGTGTACAGGAATATTTTTTTCTTGCGCTGCGGCAAGTATCTCATTCATTTGAGGATGCACATCACCGTAGAATGGAAAAGGCATACTTATTAACAATTCTTTTGCAGGATCAAGTGTATCTATGGTAGCATATTCTATATTGTTATTCAGACGCCAATGATATTTGTAATCATGCTCAAATGTTTGTAGTGTAGTGCAGCGTTGATATAAATCATCTATAAATTGAGTACAACCGTTTATAATATCATGGCGAGGAAATGCGCCTAATCCTTTGAATGTGCTATACTTATGATTCTCTAACCATTTTACAAATGTATCTTTGAACTTTTGATCTAAATCAATTGTATGCACAGGATTGTTTTGGTAAAAATTATCATAAAACTTGTTAATTTTGTTGCTATACATAGGCTGAGGTCTGTCGTATTGAAGCCATTCTTCTGTGTATTGTCTGTTTGTGTTATCTCTCATAAAAATACTTAGCCAATAAGTGCGCATATAAATATGTTTATGACAGGAACGTTATTTGCATTTGGGTGTTCACATACAGCAGGACATAGTCTAAAAAAAGATGTGACAGAAGACTTTTTAAAAAGTTATTACAGAGAGACTTTGAATGCAAATAACTATAACGAATTTAATGCAAATATATCAGAAGTTAAAAAAGAAAAAGTCATACACAAATGGAATAAAAAAGTATTAGGAAAAAAGGTAGATTATCCTGAAAATTCTTATTCTGCTCATTTAGCCAAATTACTTAATTTAAATTATAAAAATTTTGCTAGATCTGGGTCTGGAATTGATACAGTATATAAAAATTTTACTAATCAAAAAACAAACATAGATTGGAAAACAGATATAGTAACAATAGAAATGCCACCAATTTATAGATATAGAGCAGATAGTCGTAATATAATTTATGGTCTGCACTACAATAAACTCAATAAAGAAATAATGCCTGCAATAGACTCTATGGAATATTTCTATGCTGGAATAATTTCTTTGCTGAATAAATATCCTATACATTTTGTAAATGTAATGGCAGACAGACATCAAGATATCAAAAGTCATATGCTTGTAAATACTCTTAATTCTATTTCATTAGACTCTATTTGTAAAGAACATAATATGCCACAATATCCTACTGGTCATTTTTGGCATGAATCTCATTTGCTGTTTGCACATCATTTAATGGATCAATTATGAAACCTTGTATACTTCCGTGGATTAATTTTAGCACCAATACGTTTGGAAGACCAAGAACTTGCGGATATGCTGATCAATCAGTTGTTAAACAAGCACAAGTAAAACTTAAAGGTAGTAGTATTGCCAATGAGTGGAATAACGACTATTTTAAACATATACGTAAAGAATTTTTAGAAGGGCGTTGGCCAGAAAACTGTAAACGCTGTGAATATGTTGAAAGTTTAAAAGGCAATAGTAAACGTATAGAAGAAAACTATTATCATTATGATAACAACGCACACCTTTTAGAACAGACAGCACAAGATGGTAGTGTGCCATATTATCCAAGTAATATAGATATAAGAGTAGGCACAATTTGTAATCTAAAATGTATCCATTGCGGAACAGGTGCAAGTAGCAAATGGAATGAAGACAAAGCAATGTTAGACAAATATCCTAATACAGAGTTTTATGATATTGATAACAAATGGATTGAGCAAGATAGTTTTATCTGGGACAACATAAAAGAAAATTTAAATTACACAAAACGTTTTAATTTTTTAGGAGGCGAACCTTTTGCTAACAAACAACATAATAAGTTTATACAAGATATTAGTCAGACTGAATATGCAAAAGATATAACTTTATCATATGTTAGCAACGGAACGCTGTTAACTGAAAAAATATTTGAACAACTTGTAAGTTTTAAAGAAGTAATTATAAGACTCAGTTTAGATGCTATTCAAGAACCTGGTGAATATTTTAGATTTCCTATCAAATGGGATAATTTTGTGCAAAAACTTAAACTAATGGAAAAGTATGCTAAAGACAACAACCACTTGGATATTGGCGTGCAATGGACTTGTAGCAACATTAGTATGTTTTATCTAGTTGATACTTTTGATTATATGAAAAAACATTTTCCAAACATAAACTTTATATTTGCCAATCATGTAGAATGGCCTGTGCATATGAGTGCTCAAGTTTTGCCAAATCCTTTGAAAGAAATTATTAAAGATAAAATTTCTTCTTATAATTTTGGCAAAGACAATGAAAAAATATTGTTCTACACTAGACACATGTTAGAAAAGGATCTATGGGATAAACACGGACCAACATTTTTACAATATTTAGATGATTTAGATACTACACGTAATATAGATTGGAGGTTTAGTTTCAAAGAAATGAACCTAACAAATTATGGAAATGCCCATGATCAATAAACCGCTGCTATGTAACTATGCTTGGGGACATCTTGATTTTCATTCTAGAGGACATTTTGCTCCATGTTTTAGATTTGATACAAATAAACAACCTATAAAGAACATAGAAAATTCCTTGCCTTCGGAAGCTATGAATTCTCTAGAATGGCAAGAAGTAAGAAAAACCTTGCAGCAAGGTGAATGGCCTGCAGGATGCAGCGAATGCAAGAACAAAGAAGCAAAAGGATTACGTAGTTATAGAAAAGAAAGCATAGATCCGGCTAACTATAACTGGCACGGAACTGACTTTGATTATTCGAAAACTACTATAAATCAATTTCATGAAGTAGAAATGAAATTTTCAAGAGTTTGTAATTTTTATTGTAGACATTGTGATTCTCAAAGCAATAGCAGATTCCAATTACTTGGTGACAAAAACCCAGAAATTAGAGAAGGATTAGAACAGCTTAACAACCGGCATTTAAGTAAACCTAATAGACCTATTGCAGATGTTACACAGGAAGTAATAGACGACTTAGTCGAGAATATAATTCCAAATACTAAAAGAATAATGTTTGGCGGCGGCGAACCGTTATATCAGGTTGAACATTACAAATTTTTAGAAAGACTGATAGAAGATCCTAGAATAGATACAAAAACTCTTACTCTTGACTACAATACAAATCTAAGTATGATAAACTTTAAAAAATACAGTTTAGTAGATTTGTGGAACAAGTTTGGAAGTGTGCATGTTACTATAAGTTTAGATGGAACAGGCAAGTTGTTTAATTATTTTAGACAAAATGGTGACTATAAACAAACAATATCAAATTTAAATACTATATTACAAACTGTAAATGCTATAAAACATATATCTTTTGTATGCACAAGTACAGCATACCATGCATTTTATATGGATCAGATATTGCTAGACTTTGTAAAACTAAGACACAAGATTGTAAAACGATATAATATGCATGTAAGTTTTAAACCTACATTTGTGCATTATCCAGAATCGTTAGATATGGTTAATTTACCAAACGAAGTAAAAAGTTTTTTAATTGAACGCTACAATTTATTGCCTATGGTGCACGATAAGCACTACATTGAAAGTTTAAAAGAAGTTATTACTTATTTGAGCAATGATTGTAATAAAGAAGTAGATTTTAAGAACACTGTAAAATTACAAGATAAATTACACAATGTAGATGCATTTAAATATGTTCCTCGAATTGCTGAGTATGTCTACAACAATAAATTAATATAATTGACAAAAAATGTATAAGGTGCTATACTAAATTATGAGTGAAGATTTAAAATGGAGCAATTATGATTTTACACAAATCCCCTTTGACGACATTGTTCAAGTTGGACAAAGGACGCTTCTATACAGAGATATTTTTACCGTCAGTTGGCTTCTTGGCCGCTTTTGCAATTATCGTTGCAGCTATTGCTGGCCATACGCCCGTTCAGATAGAAAAGATCATAGGCCAACAGAGCTCTGTCTTCTTACAATCGACGAGATAAAGAGGCAAGCACGTGACAACGGTTTTAACAGTTTTCATTTTAGCTTGTCTGGCGGTGAGCCTACCTTTCATCCAGGGTATTTGGACATACTTGGTCATTTGGCTGCTGATGTCGACAATACTAATTATACTTCCATTCATATGACATCAAACTGCTCTCGACCAATGAGTTGGTTCGAAGAATATGTAGAACGTGCAAAGCCATTTCATAGAGCAAGCATTACAGCAAGTTTGCACACAGAACACTTAAATACTGTTGATAAGTTGCAAGACTTTGCAGATAAATTAATTTTATGTCAGGAAAACGATGTTCAAGTTACAATTAATCAAGTCATGGTTCCAGACTGGTTTGAAAGAGACTGGGAAAACGCCTTATTCTT
>Ga0129351_1000346_pt1 | contig 17070 bp, 17 predicted proteins | sample CPBDNA_8_FD_94423 | JGI IMG/M metagenome (GOLD analysis project Ga0129351, IMG submission 94423) | Freshwater to marine salinity gradient microbial communities from Chesapeake Bay, USA - CPBay_Sum_27_0.2_DNA | ecosystem: Environmental > Aquatic > Marine > Coastal | place: USA: Chesapeake Bay... | reverse complement strand
ATTTTTTCATTATTTATTAAATATTGATATGAAATAAAATCCGCTTTTTTTGAAAAACTTATATCGGTCATTTTAAATATAATATAATAAATATAATATTTAAAAAATATGGTTTATTTTTATTGATTACATTTCATATATAAGATATTACATATATTATTTGGTATTCGTTCTTTGTACACGTGTGTTATTATTAAATAAATCATTACCAACATTTAAAATATTAGGGTTAAAAATAGAAAAGGGTTTATTTGAAAACAGGTCATCGTGTGGTTGATTATATTCTTTTCCATCAATTACATTTACATTATATAAATCACTATCTGACGATGGTATAAATTTTGATTGAGCACATGATTGTGTTGAAAAAAATTGGTTTCTCATTTTAGATTCTGTATCAATATTTGTGGTATATCCATCCCATGGACCATTAACACAATTTCCTGGACTAAACATAGTATTTTGATTAAAAACACTTCGTTTTTCAATAGAAACAGAAGCTTCATTTTTTGGGTCAATTACAGGCATTGTTGTATATCGCATAGAAACAGGTCGAAAAGAAAAACTCATATTAAAATTATTCGAAGGTACATTTCTTGAAGAGGTACGTTCATTTAATTCAGGAACTCTTTTTGTATGATTAAAATATGCACCATTTACTACTCCATTATTGTTAAACATTATAATATAAATTATAATAATATTAAATTATTTTATTATTAAATTATTTTATAAATAATTGAAAAAAAAGTTTAAATATAATTCATTTATATATAAAAATGTGTGGAATATTTGCATTATTGAATAACAACAAAACATATAGTGATGAAATCATTGAAAATTCATTTATGAAAGGTCAGAATCGTGGTCCAGAGTATACGAAATATTCATATAAAGAAAATATTGATTTAAATTTGGGATTTCATAGATTGTCTATTAATGGACTGGATGAAAATTCAAATCAACCTTTTAAAATGGATAATATTACTTTAATATGCAATGGTGAAATATATAATCACAATGAGTTGTTTAAAGAATTGAATATTGAACGAAAAACAAATTCAGATTGCGAAATAATTCTACACTTGTATAAACTATATGGTATAAATCAAACACTTCATTTATTAGATGGTGTTTTCTCATTTGTATTATTAGATGAATCCGATTATATAGAAGGTAATAAATTATATGTTGCCCGTGATCCATTCGGTGTTAGACCATTATATGTAATGGAATTTGAATGTGAAAATAATATGAATATGAAAATAAATAAACTTGCTAAATCAAAACCGAATACTATTATCGGTTTTGCATCCGAACCCAATATGTTAATTGACTTGCATAATTATAAAAATCCCAAATTTCAAAGTGTTATGTTAGCCAAAGAGTCTGTTATCCATCAATTTACACCGGGAACATATAGTAAGTATGTACGTGATTGGAAATGTCATTCACGATGGGAAATCAAAACAGAAAATAGAGGTTATTATAGTTTATATAATCCATTACTATCACAGAATAAAAATTTAAACATGACAAATATATTAAATATTGTATATAATGCATTTATAGAATCGGTTGAAAAACGTGTTGAAAATACTGAACGCCCAATTGGTTGTTTGTTATCAGGTGGGTTAGATAGCAGTTTAATAACAGCATTAGTATGTAAGTTATCCAAATCACCAATTGAGACATTTAGTATAGGATTAAAGGGTTCAGAGGATTTAAAATATGCGAGAATGGTGGCAAATCATCTAAATACAAAACATCACGAGGTAATTGTAACAGAAGAAGAATTCTTCGATGCTATACCTGAAGTTATAAAAGCAATAGGTAGTTATGATACTACAACAGTAAGAGCGAGTGTGGGTAATTATTTAATTGGAAAATATATAAAAAAGAATACTAAATGTAAGGTTATATTTAATGGTGATGGTAGCGATGAATTGGCCGGAGGATATATGTATTTTCATGAATGTCCAAATTCTATATTATTTGATAATGAATGTAAGAAGTTATTGTCTAACATACATCATTTCGATGTATTACGTTCTGATAGAAGTATATCGTGTCATGGTCTAGAAACTAGAACACCATTTTTGGACTATCGACTTGTTTGTACTTATTTATCTATTGATAGAAAAACAAGATATGAAACACATATGAATCATTGTGAAAAATATATATTTCGAAAATGTATTGATGTTTTGGATCCAAAATTATTACCACATGAAGTATTATGGCGTACAAAAGAGGCGTTTTCAGATGGTGTTAGTGGTCAAGATAAATCATGGTTTGAAGTAATTCAAGAAAAGGTTTCGAAATTAGATGATGATAATTTAAAAAATTTTAATAATGAGACTTACAATAGTCCAAAAACGAAAGAACAAGAATATTATAGAAAAATATTCGATGGACATTTTAATAATATGGAGACTATAATACCGTATTTTTGGATGCCTAATTTTGTAAAAGCAAATGATGCTAGTGCAAGAACATTGAGTGTTTATAAAAAGAAATCATTATTAAAATCTGAAAATTCTTCTAATAACAATTTAAATACAGTTGATCTGAATGAAGTAATATAATAACACAAGAGGTATAAGATAAAACATAATGTAATAGATAGTGTAAAATATATTTATAATTTTTTTTAATCTTTATCATTAATAAAATCGCTTATCATTTCTAATAAACGCACACTTATAATATTATTTATATTTCGTTCAATACTGTATAATTCATCAATAACATAATTGTATTTTTTAAAACATATAATAGTATAACTTTGGAATGCATCTTTAAAATTTTTATAATGTGTAATATGTGTAGATTCATCTTTTCCAGGTTTAATATATTTTTTAATAATAAACCGACTATAACGGTCAAGAAGTTCAAAAACCGGAATATTATATTTATATGGTAATATATTTATATAATATACATTATCATGTATCATACCTTTATGTTCCACGTCATCAATAAAACAAATATTTGTATTTTTCGGTAATTTTGTACATTTCAAGAAATCGTCAAAATTTTTCATGTGACTAGTGCGATTTGGTTCAATCTTTTTATTTCCAATTTTAAATGCACGAATTACACGTTTAATTGTTTTAGAACCTATTTTATTATTTAAATAGTTAACTATTTTATTTGCCCATGTATTATGTCCTTGGTTATTTGTATAAATCATTACTGTACTTACTTTATTTTTCTCAATTTCCGTATTAATATATTTCAAAATATTAATAATATTTGGTCGTAGGAATTCAGGGTATATATCCATCAATTCATCAAAACTAGGTTTTTTTATATGCTTTATATATTCATAATGTCCATCGTGAATAGTATAAAATGTTTTTATAATATCATAAAAAATCCCGATTTGTGTAAAATGTCCTAATGTTTCATCTAAGTCAAATACTATTATTTTTTTTTGGTTTTTAATGTTACTCATACAATATAAAGATATATTATAATTTAACAAATTTTTTATTATATTTGTCTTATATATAAATCTTTATATGAAACGAAAGTTAGATATGAAAGATTATAAAACGATATTAGAATTTTATAATATAAATAAATCTAAAAATATAAAAGCAGATGCAGAAAAAATATTAGCCACAAAGCTATGTAGATGTATTAAAAAGGTAAAAAAAAAAGAACAAGAGTCAATAGGTATATGTAGACAATCAATTTTTATAAATAGAGGATTTGATTTTTCCAAATTTAGTTGTAAAAAAGGTTATAAATTACTACCAAATAAAACAAGTAAAAATCGATTATATAAAAAGGGTAGGAAAATACGAATGAGGAAAACAAAGAAAAGAAGAAAAAGAAGATAATATTATATTTTGTTTATATAATATTATTCATTATCGTTATCACTATTTGAATTATCTGAATATTCAGCATCATCGGAATCACTAGAATTGTTTGAATCGTTGTCATCTTTATCTAAGAAATCTAATACAGAAAGAAGTATTCTCTCTTGATCATTTATTTTTTGAAATACAATACATTCTTCAAAATTTAATTGAAAAAAACGGTTCATATTATTTTTGCATTTTATCCATAATCCGTTATCATTAACACAAATATCGCAAATGATCCCACCATTAGTTAATTTTATATCATTTTGTTTTTTTAGATTAATCCATCGAATATATGCACCATATTGCACTTCATGTAATTCACTAACGAATCTATAATTTTTAAGTTTTTTATGAAAGGATTTCAATAAATCTCTCTTTAATTGTAATTTCTGAAGTATGTCATTTTTTTGTTTATGTATTATTTTATTTGTTAGATTTAATAAATGTTCATTATTTTCATTATCTACTGCTTTCAATAAAAAATTTATATCTAGTTCGCTCATATATATTAATATATAGATTAATTATAACTTTAATATTTTAATGTTAATAGAATATTCATTTGGTTGATAAATTGCCCACTTATCACCATATAAATGGGTTACATAAACATGTAATTCTCCTGTTAATAAATTAATTTTCCATTTTGTTTCTGCATATAATTCTTTTATCTCCGATGTCACTTCATTTTGTATATTTTTAAACACCTTTTCGGTAATGCCTTTTTGTCCATAATTTTGCAAGTAATTATTATAATTATTATTATGTGTTATTTTAACATTAAAGAATGCAAAATTATCTTCTACTCTTGACAAAGTGTATTCTGTACCATATTGGTGTTCACAAATCCAACAATCACTACCACGTGGTGAACGATGTATCGATGAAATAATATTAGAATTCGATAAAGTAAATGTGAATGGTTTTCCATTTAGAACATTTTCTTTAACATCAGGGTTTAAGAAATTCATAGTATCTTTAGAATTCATAGTATCTTTAGTATTCATATTATTTATAGTACTCATTGTGTATGTATCTATTATATAAATAGAATAAATTTTCATTCAATTTTTTTTTATTAGAATATTAAAAAAAAATATTTAGAAAAAAATATGTATGTACTTTAGATGTATGATAAAGTTGTAAAAACAATGATTATTTTTTCCTTTGGAATTTATATATATTACACGTATATAAATAACCCTAGAAAAAAAACAAATGACGATAATTGGGAGAAAGAATTAGAATTAATGTAAAAAAGACATCATTTTTAATGATACAATTTTATATAATATCTTGGGACCAATACAATAAATTATTTCAGATAATACATTCATCCAACACAAATCACATTATTAAAATATACATATTTATACTTTTTGTAGCCTTATTTTTTTCTTAACCTTATATTCGTCTATGAAAATATATAATTTAAAATTAAAATTAGAATAATTTCTATGTTCTTCATTTAATATAATTTTATTCAATAATTTAAGTTCAGGTATATATACCATATATTGATATTGATTCTTATATGTTATTATTTTATCAAATACATAACCAATATATGTCTTATTTAGAATATCGGGATTATTATTACACATAGTGATCAATTCACATGTATTTTGTACTTTTCTTATAGAACGCATTGTTTTATTTATATATTCTAAGTTATCGATCCATTTGTTTTGAAAAATCATATAAGATTTGCTTAATTTAAACAAGTTTAAATTTTCTTGTATAATAGCGATATTTAATAGATCAACAAGGCGTCTTATAGGTGATGTTATATGCATATATACATCTAGTCCTTTTTTAGATATCATTTTATGTTCTTTTATATTATCATATAATGTATATTGTCCAATAGTACACTTCCACAATGTTATGAATTGTTTTATATTTTTATCAATTGAATTTGGTATATTATTATTGTCATCTTTCAATATAACCGATCTGTAAATACCACATTTATCATTTTGCATTTTTATAGCACAATGATAATTCATAAAAATCATTAAATATGCTACTAGGTAGTGGCTATTATTTATTGAGTCAATAAAAGGGTGGTTATTTCTTATATTACTTACGATATTAAATAATCTGGAATAATGCTCATTTTTAATTAAATCATTTTCCTCATATCTATAATTTTTATCTACTTTTATAAGACAACTATTGTATGTTATATTTCTTATATTTCCATAAGAATCAACATGGACATTCATTGCAAATGCAAATCTTTTTTTATTTTCTTGAAGACTACATAATTCGTCCGAAAGTATTGTAGGTAACATCGGTCTTTTTCTATTTGGTAGATATATCGTTGATATTCTATCTGTAAATGATTCCCATAAGTTTAAAACATCTAACCAAAGGGGAACATTGGCAATATATATACTTATAATATAGTCATTTTTATTTATTTTTTGAATGCTTACAGCGTCATCATAATCTAAACTACATTCAGGGTCAATGCTAAATATATATAAATCTTTTTTATTTGTAAGGTCTTCAATATTGTATTTATTTTTTATTAATTCAATATATTCGTCTTCGTTTTTTCCTTTAAATTTTTTTTGAGTAGCTTTAATGAATGGTTTTATTGAATTAAACAAACTATTACAATATAATTGATATTCATAAAAGACATTTAGATTTGAAACTTCACCTAATGTGTTATTTAATGAGCATATTGGATGTTTTTGATTTGTAGTCCATTCTTTGAATTCAAAAATAACATATCGATTAATATTTGTTTTATAAAATCCTTGTTTAATTTGATATGGGACTAAGAACACTGGTAATGTTTGTTGATTAGGTATGCATTTGTACAAGAGTTTTTTTTTATATCGACCATATGTTTTGTTATCATTTGTTATAATAACTCCGGCAATATTTTTCATTTTCCTAGTAAAAGATTGTTTTATAGTAACGGTTTTATTTTCAGTATCATATTCAATTACATCATTTGATAACAATTTATTACCAATAGGATCAATATTTTTAATAATTTCTTCATCTGTTATTTTTTTATTAGTTTTAAGTTCAAATAATGTAAATTCGGTATATTCTCTATTATGGATTAAAATAGAGAAATTACATTTCATTTTGTCTATATATTATTGAATAAGAATGAATATTTTCAATTTTGTGGTATAAAATTGAAAATATTTTTCCGATTAATATAAATATCAATGAAACCTATTATCATATATAATTCAAAATTAACAAAATTTTTCAAATTAGATGGATTAGTTATTTATCCATTTGTATTTATTACAACATGTAAGGAAGAAACATTACCAAGTGTTATAAAACATGAAATGGTTCATATCAAGCAAGTACAAAAAGAAGGATTTTGTATGTTTTATTATAATACAATAAAATTTATGGTTCAATCAATAGTTAATGGAGAAAGTTTAGTTTATGCAATGACACAAGGTCCATATGAGACAGAAGCATATAGAGATGAAAAATTAAAAATAAACAATGAAGATATTGAATTGAGTGGTTGGAATGGTCCGCTTTCTGATTATGAATTTAAGAAGCATGGTTTTGAAGGTAAAATGCATTATGGTTCTTGTACAAGAGGTACTGGAAAGTGTAATAGAAATAATAATATGAAAAAATAATAATATGAAAAAATGAATTTTTAATTAATAAAAAATTGAATTTTTTATTTCCATTTAACGCTATTATATATAAGAAATATGTATAAAATAAAGAAAGATATCTATAACATTAAAACATACAAACAATTGTATATAAAATTGCAAAATCATAATGGATCATTGCATACATTTTTAAGTAAGTATACAAATAATAAAGTGTATCTTGGTCATATGCAAGAAGCTATATTAAATCTATTTGGTAGTTTGGGTTGTATATCTTCCTTAGCAAATTGGCATCCAACTGTAGGTAATTTTAATAATGCTGATATAAAAAAAATGAGATCTATAAAAGATGTTTTCCTTAAAAGTGATGTAAATTCTGAATTGATTAAAATTGGTGGTAACGGGGGTGATGCATCTGATTATACTTTAATCAATAATAATAATGACAGACACATATTAGCATTTTCATCAAAATGTTTATCACATGAAAGTTTAAGGAAACTTGATATTGATTACTTAGAAAAACAAGCAAATAAATTAAAGGTATTCAATTATACTGTATCGTTTGGACTATGTGTAAAAGACAAAAAGGAAACATTTAATATGGTACAACGTGCAAAAAAAACAAGTAATGAACATAAGAAATTATTTAAAACCATAGAAAGAAAATACATTTTAGATTGGAATGATCTTAATGATGCTTATATGGTATTCAAGAACAATTACAAAAATACATTAAGTTTTGACGATATGTTATTAAAATACAGTGTTGAAAAACAACATTTAATACCTTATCTTCATCAACGAGTAATAGCAAAAAATACGTTTAATGATATAATCAATAATAAAAAGAACTTTGTCTGGGGGTGTGTTTGTAGAAGTGGAAAGACATACATGTGTGCGACATTAATTGATATGTTAAATAAAATATATAATGATAAAGGTAATTATTTAATTGTATTGCTTGCGAAAAATGAAACTATTATGCAGTTTAAGGAAATTTTCGATACATATAAAGAATTCGAACATATAAATACGATAGTTCTCACAGATGCGAAAAAAAAAATTTCCTTAAAAGATAGTAATGTTGTTATTTGCAGTAAACATTTCTTACAAAAAAAAATAGATGGTCCTAAAGACAAATCAATAGCATGGTTGCGTAATATGAAAATAGATTGTACCTTTATTGATGAGGGGCATTTTGGTGGATCTTCCGAATTAACAAAGAATATTATTAAGTTTTATTCAAAAAAAAGATCATCAATTGTCCATATGACAGCAACGTATAATAAAGTCATGGATAGTTATTCGATTGATAGATTATATACGTGGGATATTGCTGATATTCAAAGTTCAAAAAATTTAAATGAAGATAGTATGAATCGATTAATTGAAAAACATGGTTCTGTTATGGAAAAAGAATTGGATATATTTTCAAGAACTACAATAGAACAACAATACATTAATATACCAAAAATGGAAATATTCACTTGGGATATACATAATCATGAAAAACAGGAGATAATTGAATATACAAGAAATATTGATGCTGGTTATTCACTTCAAGGGGTATTTTTGGGGAATTGGGATATTAACATAAATGAAAATGAAAACGAATCTCCCAAATTTCAAAATGAAAATCAGGTTATGAATTTAGTATATCATATATTTGGAAAACCGGTTAAATATGGATTAAAGGATAATAATTATGAGAATTTTATTGATAAAATAAATGAATATAGTATAGATAAAAATAGTAGGACGATGGATTCAATGGAAAAACCGATGATAATACTAGCATTCTTGCCTATGAAAAACGTGTCTAAAATTTCGACTGCTTTAAAATCAATTTTGGAAAAACAACATCCACAATTTCACGTAGATGGTGGCGAATATTCAATAGTTATATTAAATACAAATGAGAATGGTTCAGAAAATGCAAAGGAAATAGTTAATAAGGCACATAAACGTGCACATGATTCAGGTAAAAAGGGATTGTTAGTATTAACTGGAACACAATGTCATTTGGGTGTTTCATTTCCATATTGTGATATTGTGTTATTGCTTAATAATTCACCAAGTTATGATTTATTAACTCAAATGATGTATCGATGTTTAACATCAAGTGATAATAAAAAATTCGGTTTTGTGATTGATCTTAATATGGATAGAGTTATTTCTCAAATAATAGAATTTGGATATCGTATAAATAATAATAAAAGCGCACATCCAAAAAAAATGATTAATTATATATTACGTGGAAATCTACTTGGATTGAATCCACATAATTGGAAGAAAGAGTATGGATATAATGAGCATAAAAACATTGATTTTATATCAAATTATATGTATGAAAAATATAGTAATCGCTTTGCTAGTTCTCTTGATAATACATTTCGTAAATTAAAGATAGATCAAACCAAATTTGATAAAGAGTCATACATTCATTTTCAAAGTTTATTTAAAAATTTCAAAGTTAAAAATGGAAAAATAACCATTAATTTAAAGGTGAATGATAGCGAAAAATTAAAGAGTGGAGTTAAAAAAATTATAGTTGAAGACAATGAAAACAATGGTGATAAAGAAATAAATAATAATAGTTTAGATGATGATAATCAAAACGTAGATGATATCGAAGATAATATAAACCCATTTATAATATTAAGACCATTATCAGCACTGTTATCATTACTAACAATCAAAACAGAAAGTACTTCAATTAAAGATATGTACTTAGATGTTGAAAATAAAATAGAATTGTACACTTTATTGGTATCTCAAATTAATACATGGTTTAATATTAGAGGAAATAATATTAATGAAACTGATATAAAATTTATTATTAATTTGTTTATAACATATATGGAGAATGATCCGAATGCATCTGAAATTATAGCTCAAGTGAAAGAAATGTTTCAAAACAACATTACAAATCCACATGAATTAAGTAAGGTTATTGACACTTATTTAATTCCACAAGCAGAAGAACAATCAACTAATGCAGAATTCTCTACACCTCATCAACTAAGAAATGAAATGTTGGATAAATTGGGTGACGAATACTTCTCAGTACCACGTCGCATTTTAGAGCCATCGTCGGGTAAGGGTGGATTTATATTGGATATAATTTCAAGGTTTGACAAAGGATTAAAGTATATGTTTTCAGATGATAAGGAAAGATATAAATTTATAGTTGAAGAATGTATCTATTTTGCAGATATAAATTCATTAAATATTTTCATTGTTAAGTTATTGATTGACAGGAATAATGAATATAAACTAAATTACTATGAAGGTGATGTTTTAAAATTAGATCCAAAAGCGGTATGGGGAATAGATGATGGATTCGATAGTATAATAGGTAATCCTCCATATCAAGGTACTGGTAGAAAGAAAATTTGGGTGAATATATTACAGTTATCTTTAAAATGGCTAAAACAAGAAACAGGGTTATTACTATTCGTCACACCACAGTTAGCAGTAAATTGGTTGCTAGGTTGTGAAATAGCACAACAAAAAGTAGACAAATTTTATAATATAAAATATGTAAATGCGAGTGATAGTATAGCAACAAATCATTTTAAAAATGTCGGTTCAGATTTTGTATATTATGTTGTTGAGAATTCAGATGGAAATGCATCAAATAGCATTACGAAGATTATAACAACACAAGATAAAGAATATAATATGAAATTAACATTTAATAGTATGTTAAATTTAAGAGAATGTGGAATGGCAAATATAATTATAAATAAATTGCTTAAACCGAATTCAAATCAATGGAATAGAAGAGCATCTAGAATCGAAAAAGATAGACAAGATACACAAGACAGTACTTATAATAATAAATTGATATATAAAATAAAAACAAACAAAATTGAATATATGTATACAAAACGTACACATAAAGATTTTAATAAGCCAAAAGTGTTTTATCCGACTGTTGGTGATAGAATGATTAAGGATTCTGAAGGAGAATATTTTCCAGGTACTAGTTTTGCACCTTACATTCTTTGTAATAATAAAGCTGAAGTTGATAACGTAGTTACTATCAATAAAAGTAAAATGTTATCGTTCCTTAAAAAACAAATGAAAACACATAGATCACCAATGGATTATGTATGGAGAAATTTGATAAAGCCAGTAGAAGTTTTTGATATGGATATAAAAAATGATATGGACATATACAAATTATTTAGTTTAACCGATAAAGAAATTGAATACATAGAATCACATGTTTAAACAAAATAACATGAAATATAAATACATTAAAATAGAAGACATAAATAAAAAAATATAGATATAAATATTTTTTTATTTTAAATACGAATAACCTTGCTAAGTTGTAATGCGGCTACACCACCTAACAATTGTGCAACAACATAAGGTAATAGTTCTTTAACAGGTAATCGACCAGCCATTGTCATCATCAAGGATACGGCAGGATTAAAATTACCACCAGAAACTTTACCACCTATCATAATTGCCAATACCAATGCCATACCAATAGCTAATGGATTACCAATAGTCAGTATTACATATAAGAAAAACATAGTTCCCAAAAATTCAACTAAATATTTTTGCATATTATAATATATATTAAGATTAAATTAAAAGATTTAAAAGCATTGAATTATTGATAAATATAATGAATAAAAAAATAACTTGTATTCGTCATGGAACTGCATTACACAATGTTATGTTTGACAAAATTGGTGTAAAAGCATATAGTTATTATAGAGACACACCTTTGGTTGAAAAAGGAGTACAAGAATCGACAGAACTTGGTAATAAATGGGATGCTAAGTCAGAAATTGATATAGTATTTGTTTCTCCTGCATTTCGTACACTTGATACTGCAACAAATATATTTAATCCTGATAAGAAAAAAACAATTCGAATGGTTGCGTTAGATTGTCTTATAGAATATCCATGTAGTGATAATTGTAATAAGAGACAGGAACTAAAAACACTTAATAAATTATATCCACATATTGACTTTTCACAAATAAAAAATGAGGTTTATATTGAAAAAGAGAGTGAAAGTATATTGGAGTTGAAAGAGAGAATTAAAACTTTTAATAAAGAAGTTTTAAAAAACGAAAATAAAGGTTTAAATATTGCTATGGTAGGACATAGTTCATATATAAAAACAATGATGGGATTAGATATTGGCGATGAAACTAATGAATTGAATCATTGTTACCCATATGAAGTTTTAATAAATGATATATAAAATAACGAAGTAAATAAAGAATAGATGGAGAATTGTAGAATTTAGTCCCCTTTATTTTTAACCATAACATTTGATTTTATATTAATTTCTGATTCGCGGTTGTTTTTAAGTGATGAATTGGAAACAACTGTTTCTTCGTGTTGTTGGTGTTGATTTGCATGCGAATCTAGATCTTGACTCTCACTTACTCGTTTATATGAATTTCTTTTCACATTAGCACTTTGTAAGAAATGCATACATAATTCAGGTAATATAGCAATATTATTCATGTAACTTTTATAATAAAATGCAGTTATACTTGTATTATAATTAAATTTTATGCTATACCACCAATAAGCCGGTATATAAAATATAAAACCAGGTTTTAATTTAATTTCTAAGCATTTAACTTTATCAAAATCAGCCTTATATTGATGTTGCACATCCCATGGATTTATAGGTGACCTAAATTCGAAATTTTCATAATCTTTGAATGTATATAAATATCTACTACTCTTAGGTGGTGCAAGTTTAATTGTTACTTCACCTTGTGTTACTAGAAGAAAGTTTCTATAATTTAAGTTGTATTTAAATGGTGAAACAGTATTATTTGAACCTAATAATAAATCATATTTACAATTTGATACTAAGAAAGGTCGTAAGAAGTCATCATTATATTGATAGGTTTTTTTCAATCCAGTTTCTTCTAAAAAATCATGATTTTTTTCACTTATATATTTTGATTCAGTGTCATTATTAAATAATGTATGTGCTGTTTTTAAAAGTAAAGGTATATAAAGTTCATCATCTTTATTATTATGTTTAACATCTCTAATTTGTATATCGAATGCAGAGTAATATTTTAATATACTTTCAAGATTTAAATTTGCGTTTATTCTTTCATTTACAAAATTAAATAAAACAGGTTGTCTAATATCGCATATTTCTTCTAATTTTTCTTTTGATGGATTTTCGATTTCATATATTTCTAAATCGTTGCTTGTTTTAAGTTGATAATAAATATGTAGATATAAAAATAAGGTGATACAAAAAATTACGATCGCTAAAAAAAAATTCATATTAATAACCTTTTATACTTATTTTTTGATATTTATACTCATTACATATCAAATATATTTAATATTTAAACTAGATTATTCGTCTAGATCATCATCTTCTATTTTTGGTGCTAAATATAATGAAATAACACCTTCTTGAAATTTATATTCTACTTTCATCGGTGTAGAATCCGAAAATCCGATAAATATTTCATTGGATAATTTTGAAAATTGTGTCATTAATTTCATAAATTCTAAACTATAATTTTGTTTATATTCATAATCTTCTTCAATTGCGTATCCATTTAGATCATCAATATCTATATTTGCCTTCATACTTGCATTATTACCATTAGCAATTAAGTCTATTTTTTCATCTGTACATATAATTTTAAGATCAGTATGAAATATTGTCAATTCTTGTATGATATCTGCGAATGATTTTGTAGGAATCATTATATCAACATTATATTCAGTTTCAGGTATTTCAAGTAAGTTTTCTTCTAAATCAATTAATTTTATTTGATAATATTTATCAAGAACTAATGTTTTTGAATCCTTTGAATCCTTTTTATCTTCAGTATTTTTTTTAAAATTTATTTCCATATGATCTGCATCATCAGTATATTTAAAATATATAGAATGTTCTTCTTGTTTTGTATTTATAATTTTATAAACGGTTTCATTGTTAATTCCTAATAACAATTTTTCCATTGAGCTAGTATAATTATATTTATGAAACCATTCACTTGGTATACGTAATTCGTATAAACATACATGTGAATTATTCATTCCTTGCATAAATAAACCATTTTCATCGAAATACATTACTGTATGATCTGAGAAATCCTTTGTATTTTGAAATATAACTGAGAAGCATTCTGCCTTTTTCTTATCGTTAATATAAAATTCCATTTTAATTTATAATTATAATAATGTTTATAATTATAAATCAATTTTTTATTAATTTAATTTTGTATTTTTATCAACCTTCAATTGAACATTATCACTTTTCAATGATTTATCATCTTCATGTTTTTTAGTAACATCAGTTGCAAGTTTAGCATCCATTCCATTTTTATATTTCATAAGTGTTAGATTAGTTTCCATAGCAAACGATTGTATTTTTAGAAACAATGCTTTGATATCAGTTAATTCTTTTTCCATATTTTCAACCTTTTTTCTAAAAAATGCCATATTTTCATCTGAATTTTCTTTGTCCACAGTTTTTTCTAAAGATGCTACTTTAGTAGAAAGAGTTCCAAATACATCCATATTTTTACTTAATATACTTATATTTTCATTTAATTGGTCTACGGCTTGTGGAAACTCATTTTCAATTCTGTCCAATCTTTTATCATGTGATGTTAATGTTTCAAGTGGCGTTAATTTTTTAGGAGGTTTTGATTCTGTTTTTGTACTTTGTTGTTGTACTTGTTGTTGTTGTACTTGTTGTTGTTGTACTTGTTGCCGTACCTGTCTTTGTTGTACTCGTCTAATAGGCATTTGATTATTTACTCTTTGTTCTACACGTCTTTTTTTCGCCGATGCAAGTGCAGCACTACTACTCATATAATGAATTAAAATAAATAATATTTATATTTTTATCGCAAATATTAATATTATAGTGCTTAATAATTAAGCTCTCATATTCATTTTAATTTTTCCATATGGCTGATAATTTTCAACAATTATATCATCTAAAGAATAGGTATTAATATTATCATGTTTATTTTTAATAAATATTTTAGGAAATTCTCTTGGTTCTCTCTTTATCTGTTCTGATAGAGCGGTATAATGATCATCATAAATATGACTGTTTCCTAAAAAATATACAAAATCTTTTGGTTTTAAATCACAGTGTTTAGCAATAATGTGTGTAAGAAAACTATATGATGCAATATTGAATGGAACACCTAAACCTACATCACCACTACGCTGATATAGAGAACAAGATAACTCATTGTTATTTGATACATTAAATTGTGTTAAAACATGACATGGTGGAAGAGCCATTTCATTTAATTGACATGGGTTCCATGCAGACATAACAAGTCTTCTAGAAAATCGCTCATTTGGATCTTTTAAAGAATCTATAATGTATTGCAATTGATCAACTCCTTTATTTGAATAATCATCATTACATGTACTATATTTAGCATTGAAATGTCTCCATTGATGACCATAAACAGGGCCTAGATCGTTTTCTTTAAGATGTTGCAATCCTCTGCTATCCAAAAATTCACGTGATGCATTTGCATTCCAAATTTTAACCTTTTGCTTTTGTAGTAATGTATTATCTGTGTATCCATTAACAAACCACATTAATTCTTTAAAGCATGTTTTCCATGCCACTTTTTTTGTTGTCAATATCGGAATAGTATTATTTTCAAGTGAAAACCTCATTGATGCACCGAAAATTGATTTTGTTGTACCGTTTCTACCTTTAATAATGGAGCCGTTTTTTAAAATATTGTCTATCAAATCAAGATATTGATATTCTTCGTGTTTATTTTGCTTTTCCATATAATAAATTAAATATTTATATTTTTAATTTCTTTTTATAAATCATATAGAGTGAAATGGAAGATGCAATAGATACACAAAAAACATTTTTTAAACATATGACAGATTTAGATAGTGGTGATAAATCAAATATGATGAATATGCTTCAATATACATTACTAGCTGTTGTACCAATCGTTTTAGTTTTAAAATTGATTAAGACGTTTGTACCTGAAGATAATGATGAATCACCAAGTTTAGAAATATTAGTAGAAGTAATTGGTCAAATAACATTCATGGTTTTGTCTATATGGTTTATTGATAGAATGATTCAATTTATCCCTACATATAGTGGTGTTAAGTATAAAGCAATGGATACTATCAGTTTCTTATTAGGATTTCTAATGATATTAATGACAATGCAAACACGTCTTGGTGCAAAAATAAATATTTTAATAGAACGAGTAATGAAAGTGTGGAATGGTGAGACATCGATACCAAAAGAAAATAAAAAATCGAATGTTGTTAAAGTAAGCCAACCTTTATCCGATTTGCCACCACAAGTTCACACAAATGCAGCATTACCTCCCCCAACTGTTGCTCCAAATGCGGTACAACAGGCACCACCACAAAAACCAAATGCGCAAAATTTCAATGACATGTACCAACAATCGGTACCAATGGCTGCAAATGACAGTTTAGGTGGATTTACGCAATTTTAATATTTTTATAATTAAATTTTAGAAACAATACAGTGATAATATAATAAATGAATAATATATAGTTATTATATT
>Ga0129351_1000344_pt1 | contig 17100 bp, 8 predicted proteins | sample CPBDNA_8_FD_94423 | JGI IMG/M metagenome (GOLD analysis project Ga0129351, IMG submission 94423) | Freshwater to marine salinity gradient microbial communities from Chesapeake Bay, USA - CPBay_Sum_27_0.2_DNA | ecosystem: Environmental > Aquatic > Marine > Coastal | place: USA: Chesapeake Bay... | reverse complement strand
TTATGATTGTGGTCTTGCCCGTACCATTTCTTGATCCTGCGTCATCGCCACCTTGATCAAGGTTTTCACCAAGCACAAGTGTTAGTTGTTCCTTGTTGAAATCTACAGCCTGGGTTTGATTGCCCACGCTCATAAAGTTTTTTACGGTTAGGTCTTTAATTTTAATCATTATAGCTCGTTATAGATGTCCAATAACATCTTTTTGTTGAATTGTTCTGACTCAATTGCTGATATTTCTCCACTTACAATTTGATCTACACTTTCAAACTGTTGAATATCGACATCTGTTGTAATTTCTTCCATTTGTTTTTGTGGAATAAGACTAATTTCTCTACACTTGTATTGATTGACAAATGTTTCTTTGATAAACGTAGCCTCTTCAAATGAAATAGGCACGTCAATAGTAACACGCAGATACATCTTAGGTTTGATGATGTTATCTGTGTCTTCTAACAGTTGTTTTAGTCCAATAGTTCTGTACTTGGGGCAGTCTGCCCAACTTAGATATTCTGGTTCTTTGCCGTTTTCTTTGTCAAGGATCATCATACCACGTTCGTCATCCCATGCATCTGCATAGTTGTGTGGAAACGCATTGCCAATATAGTGTATGGCACCTTGCTTTTGACGTTTGTGGAAGTGTCCTGAGAACACATATTCTTGATGTTTGAAATGTTCTGCTTTGAGTTCACCGTGATCTGGCATCTGTACCATTGCGTTCATATAGAAACTTGGAAGTTCAAAGTGTCCAAACATATATTTGGCTTTTATCTTTTCAATTTTTTTCCATTCATCGCCTACTAACCACGGCACAAGTGCTACATCATCTTCTTCATAGATGTTGTCTACCAATGTTACACCTGGAATGTGTCTACCAAACTCTGTTGAACTTACATCACGTTTGTCTTTGTAGTACAAATCGTGGTTACCAACAAACATATAGAACTTGTCAAATGCTTTGCCTAATTTTTCTAAGCATCGGATAGTAGCATCCATAGTGGTTAGGTTAAGTGAATTACGATTGTGATGCCAATCGCCACAGAATATACCAGTCTCACAGCCATTTGCCTGTGCCTGTTCTATGTACCAATCCACAAAGTCTTCACAATCATCGTTGTGAACTTTACTGTTGCCTTTAAGGCCCAAGTGGATATCGGTAAAAACTGCTGCTTTCTTAAACAATATTCAATCCTCAGTTATTTTATACTATTGTAGTAGAAAATCTGTACAAAGTCAAGAGTTTTTTTTGCTTTCTGCTTCGCGCTTCATAGCATTTTCCCATTCGCCCTGACTTTGTCTTGTGTAACTAGGATTCAAATGGTTCATTTCTAAGATATCGTCACGGATATTTTGATTGCGTTTCTCTATATTAATAACTCTTACAAACGAATTAGTTACTGCCGCAGTGTAATATGCAAACGGATTGTTTGATTTAGATTCATCAAACTGTAGTCCTATTTGTGCTAACTGTAGAATTGCTTGTCCGCGCATCTCATCATTGTAAGTATATCCACGTACATTTCCTCTAGTACCATATCTGTCACACAGTTTCATCCACATCAAAGCAAGTTTATTCGTTGCCTTACCGTGTGTCATGCTAAAACTACCGTTTTCCATACCACCTTGCCAATGACTTTTGCCCACACAAATTAATTCATCATCGTCATTAAATTTCCAGTGCTGGAATGGAGGAAAATTTAACCTTACTTTAGTATCTGCTTCAGTTTTAGGATTTTTCTTACGTCCTGGTTCTTCCGGGATATGGTCATATGTCATAACACGAAAGATAAGTTCTTCTTTTGAGATCTTACGATAATCTATCTCACATTCGGACATTTTTTTACGTTGACCTGACTCTTTTGCTTTTTCAAACTCTTGTTGTGAAAGTCTTTTTGCCTTGTTACGTTTTGCTTCTGCTATGGTTCTTATGTTAATCTTTTCTACACTAAGTAGAATTATGTCAAACTGATTGTATGAATCATCAACAAAGCTGCAAAAACTGGATTTAGACTTGTGAATTTCTGCTAATATGTCTTTGTTGTTCAAATAGTTTATTTTTCTCATATTTTCTCCAAACTTTGTACTATTATAAACTACGTAGTTAATAAAGTCAACTAAATAATGTATAGGAGACACAAATAATGATCAATCCAAGAAATGCTCGGAATCTTGCCTCACAGATACGTAATAGTGAAAATCCTCTTGCATCTGTTGCTAATACAGTTGGATCAGAATTTCTTAAAACTGGTGCAAATTTTGTTAACTCAGCAAAGCAAGGTGTAGAAGATTTTGTAAGTGCTACAGGATTTGGTAAAGCTCTAAGGGCATTTGGATTATTTGCTGATGCTGTACCACAAGAAGTTAGTTTATCTGAAGCTAATTGGCAGTCAAATGCCGCAAACGGTGATTGGCGTGTCAAACTCAGTTTACCTCGAAATTTTACAGCAAGTTCTGTAATCAAACCTCTTACAGAAACAAGTGGTTTAGTATTTCCTTATACACCTACAATTTATATTACTCATAGTGCAAATTATAATCAAATACATCCTGTACATAGTAATTATCCTTTCTATGCTTATCAAAACTCCAGAGTTGAACAGTTTAGTATTGTAGGAGATTTTTATGTTGAAACATCTAAAGAAGCAGAATATTGGGTAGCAGCTGTGCATTATTTACGTAGTGTAACCAAAATGGCATATGGTAATACATCTAATTCAGGATCACCGCCACCAGTTGTTAGATTAAATGGTTATGGAGACTATGTTTTCAGTAACGTTCCGGTAATAGTTAACAGTTTTGCTGTTGAACTAGGACAAGATGTTGACTATATTAAATGTAATGTCGGAACAGGAGCAACTTGGGTACCAACAAGAAGTAATATTCAAGTTACTGTAGCACCTATTTACAGCAGACGAGCAGTCGAATCATTTAGTTTAGATCGATTTGTAAATGGAGGATATATTGGTCCTAGAGGCGGAGGATTTATCTAATGGCAAAATATGGTGCAGACACACCTTGGCACATAACAAAAACTAGAAATTCTCAATTTTTAGATGTTTTATCTATTAGACCTGTGCCTAAACAGTCTGATGATATACTTTACACTATTGAAGTTCAATACACACATCGTCCAGACCTTCTTGCGTATGATTTGTATGGTAACAAAAATTTATGGTGGGTATTTGCACAAAGAAATATGGACGTAATAAAAGATCCTATATATGATTTTGAAGAAGGTACAGAAATATATCTTCCAAAAGGACCGCAACTAAGAAAACTTTTAGGATTATAAATGACATTTCAAGCACAAAACCTTGCACGTAGAGCTGCAGCAGCAGGTAGGCAAGTTGCCGATTATGTTGAAAATGCTGTACAAGATACTAACATTGTTAACAGTGCAAATATTGCTGTCAATTCAATTGCTGATAGTGTCACTGGTGCAGTTCAAGATGCTGTTGGTGCAGTTATAGATCCAATTACTGAAGTAACAGACAGAGTAGCAGAAATTCAATCAGCGGTTTCTAATCCTGCATCTTTACTTTCTAGTGTTTTAGGATTTTTTGGAGGTGCTCTACGTCCAAATGAACTTAGAGATTTTGCATCTTACACATATGTGTTTACCTTAGGCGTTTTAACAAACTTTGAAATAAATTTTCCTGATCTAACTTACAGAAGACGAGACCCTTGGATAACAATTCTTAAATCAGGTGGCGGCCTTGGAAATAGTAAAGCAACTACAATATATGAAAATCAAGGAAGACTTGAATATTTTATAAATGATGTGAATATAGATTCACTTGTCGGTTTAAATCAAGCTACTAAACAGTCAAATGCAACTAACATTGAATTTAAAGTTACAGAACCTTACAGTATGGGATTATTTTTGCAGTCTATTCAAGTTGCGGCTGCTAAAGCAGGACACAAAAACTATCTTGAAGCACCCTTTTGTCTTAGTGTAGAATTTAAAGGTTGGGACGATAACGGAAATCAAATATCAAAACCAAATTTACGTAGAATATTTCCTATGAAATTTTCAAGTGTTGATTTCCAAGTTACTGAAGGTGGAAGTGAATATAATGTTACAGCTATTCCCTGGCACGAAACAGCACTCAATGATGCAGTTCAAAGTGTTAACACAGATGTAAATCTTTCAGGAACCACAGTAGCAGAATTATTACAAAGTGGTGGTTCTAGTTTGGCTGAAAATCTTAACAATAGAGAACAAGAAAGACAAAGAGAACAACAAGTAATAACACCAGACGAATATGTTATTCTTTTTCCTAAAGAAAGATCATCACTTGACGAAGCACTACTAGGATCACCTGCTGATACAGCTGGAGCAACAGAAGATGAAGCTGGTGAAGAAAGAGAACTTACACAAGAAGAAAAATTAGAAATTTTTGAAAGTATTACAGGATTAGAAAATAGCACACTTCCTGCAGATTTTGATGCAGAACTTAGTAAATTATTAGGTGTAATTGTAAAACGTTCTAACATAGGTGAAGCAATTAGAGAGTATGCTGAAAATCCTGAAAATATTAATGAAATTGGTAGTGCCAGACTTGTTGATTCTTTTTTAGATGGAGGAAGTAGACCATTTGGACGTCCAGCATTTGTTGAAGAAACTAGATTAGTTCAGACTGGTCCACCAGATCAAAACACAACAGTTGGAACAGGAATATTTACTAGAGGCAATATATCTATAAGCGATAATGGAAGAACACTAACCTTTAAAAACGGTACTAAAGTACAGGATATAATTGAAGAAATTATTTTGCTAAGTGAATATGGTAGACAAATTGTAGATGCAGAACCTGATGAAAACGGAATGATACCTTGGTTTAAAATAGAAGCAGATGTGTACAATATTACAGATCATTTACAAATGGATCAGTCAGGAACTTTCCCTCATATCTATGTATTTAGAGTGGTTCCATACAAAGCTCATATCAGTAGGACTAGCTCACCTTCACAAGCAAGTCCTGGGATACAGGCATTAAAAAGACAAGCAGTTAAAAAATATGATTACATTTATACAGGACAAAATGATGATATTTTAGATTTTAACATTCAATTTGATGCTGCATTTTTCCAAGCAATCACACCCTTTGGTGGCAGAGATACAGCAGGAAATCAAACACAACAAGAAGAAAGCCCAGGACCACCTCCAGGACACCCAGAATATAATGTCTCAGCTGGCGATACAATTGGTGGTGTTAATGCAAATACTACAACTAGAGAATCTTCTCGTTCAGAATCTGGACAAAGCGGTGGAGGATTATTTTCAAATAGTAAAACACAAATTGCTAGAGACTTCAATGACGCTCTTGTTAATTCTCCAGTTGATTTGGTAAGTGTAGATCTAACAATATGGGGAGATCCGTATTATATTGCTGACAGTGGCATGGGAAATTATAACGCTGCAGAAACACCATTTATTAACATAACTGCTGATGGCACAATGGATTATCAAAGTTCAGAAGTTGATATTGAATTAAATTTTAGAACACCAACTGATTATCAAGTCACGGGCAATTATATGGAATTTCCAGGATCTGGAACTAAACCTGTTGGAGCTTTCAGTGGTTTGTATCAAGTTATAAGTTGTTTGAACAGCTTTAGCAATGGAACTTTTACACAACAACTCAAACTTATTAGAAGACGTAACCAACCTGGACTAGATACTAATGCATTACCTGTACAAGTAGGTAATCAAGTTGTTCAAGAATCTGGAACAGCAGACGAAGGTAATACAACTACTGGTGGAACTAGTGCTGAAGGAACTAGCCAAACAGGACAAACTGGTGGAACTGGAGCAACAGCAAGTGGTGCCCAAGGCGATGGATTAAGAGGTTAATATGGCAAGAAATCAAATCACACGCACAAGACGACCATCCTGGATGGAAGGTAGCGGCCCTTATCTAGCAAAAATTATTAATCATCTTGATTCAGAATATATGGGAGCAGTAGAAGTAGAAATTTTAAAAATTACTGAAAACGGAAATCCTAGCACCGCTGAAGGTTCTGGATATCAGTTGCCATGCTACTATGTCTCACCATTTTATAATGTTACTCCAAGAAGCGGAGTCAAAAAGAACGAAGGTTTTGAATTTACACAACAAAGTTCAGGATTTTGGGCTGTACCACCAAATGTAGGAACCAAAGTCATTGTTCTTTGTTTAGAAGAAAATTTTGGATTTGGTTATTGGATAGGTTGTGTGCAAGATCAATATATGAATTTTATGTTACCTGGTTATGCAAGCACAACCTTTAATAATTTAGATCCTACAAAGAAAAAACCTGTAGGAGAATATAATAAAGAATTAGAAACAGCTGAAGGAAGAGATCCAACCAAATATATTAAACCTGTTAATACTCTTGCAGACGGTATTTTATCTACACAAGGCTTAGATGGAGATATTACTAGAGGAACCACAACGTCGAGTGCAAGACGCGAAGTTCCTAGTAGTGTGTTTGGTTTTAGCACACCTGGGCCTTATGACAAACGTCCTGGTAAACCTACTGCTAGTTATGGTCCAGAATTTGCACAAAGCAATGTTCCTTTTAGTAGATTAGGTGGAAGTAGTTTTGTTATGGATGACGGCGATATGACACTACTTAGAAAAACCCCAGCCAGCGAAGGACCTCCCGAGTTTGCAAACGCTGAAGCAGGTGACTTATCTGGTGATCCTACTATACCACACAACGAACAGATTAGATTTAGAACAAGAACCGGCCATCAAATTTTATTAAGCAATACAGAAGATTTAATCTACATTGGCAATGCTAAAGGGTCTACTTGGATTGAAATGACCAGCAATGGAAAAATAGATATTTACGCTCAAGATAGCGTAAGTGTTCATACTTCTAATGATTTAAACATAACAGCAGATAGAGATATCATAATGAGTGCAGGCAGAAACATATGTTTAAAAGCAGGCAACGATGGTAGAATTACTGCTGCAGAAGGGGTGCATATTAATGCAAAAACACACACTGAAACTGCACCCGATGGTATTAATATGAATGGTCCTACAGCAACACCTGCTTACACTCCTATGAGAACGCCACAACACGAACCTTGGTTAGGACACGAAAACCTTGCACCAACAGAACACAGTGCTGAAAAAACAGACGCAGATCCAGAAGCAGGAAATACAGCAGATGAGACTGGAAACAGTTTTGTTGCTACAGAATATCCAACTGTTCCTGATACATTTAGGAAAAGCAGGTAAGGTAAATACGATATGAGCAGTTTAGAAAAAAATCTATATAAACAAGTTACTGTAAAATCTAATGCACGTAAGCAAGATCAAGGCATAGGTAGTAGAGCTTATCGAGGCATAAGCACAGTAAATCCAGAAAATTCATCAACTGTGTTATATGATCTTGCACTGATCAAACAAGATTTGCTAAATCATTTCCACATTAGACAGGGTGAAAAATTGAGTGATCCAGAATTTGGCACTATAATATGGGACGCACTATTTGAGCCTTTAACAGATCAAATGAGAGATGCAATCAAAGAAAATGTAACACAAATAGTAAATTACGATCCAAGAGTAAGTGTAAATCAAATTACTGTTGACCAATACGAAAGTGGCATCCAAATTGAAATAAGTTTGGTATATTTGCCATATAACATTTCGGAAAATATGCGTTTACAGTTTGATGAAAATGCCGGTTTCTTAAATACATAATTAACTGCGCACATAATTCATTTCGCTAAATATACTTGTAAAGGAAACTGACCATGTCATCAACTGATAGACAAAATAGATTACTTGTAGCAGAAGATTGGAAACGCATCTATCAAAGCTATAGAAATGCGGATTTCAAAAGTTATGACTTCGACAATTTGCGTCGAACAATGATAGCATATTTACGAGAAAACTATCCTGAAGATTTTAATGATTATATTGAGTCAAGTGAATATCTAGCATTAATTGATTTAATTGCTTTCCTTGGACAAAATATTGCTTTCCGTATAGATCTTAACGCAAGAGAAAATTATTTAGAATTAGCAGAACGTAGGGAAAGTGTGCTACGTCTTGCAAGACTTTTATCTTACAATCCAAAAAGAAATCAATGTGCAAACGGATTATTGAGAATTGAAAGTGTTAAAACAACAGAAGACATAATTGATTCAAACAACATTAATCTTGCTAACCAAACAATTTTATGGAATGATCCTAGCAACAGTGATTGGAATGAACAGTTTATAAAAATTATGAATTCTGCACTTCCAACAAACGGAACATTTGGCCGTCCAGTTAAAAAAGATACAGTTGCAGGAATTCCGACAGAGCAATATAGATTAAATTCTACAAATAGCGATGTGCCTGCTTTTAGTTTCAATCAAACAGTTGATGGTATAAGCACAAGATTTGAGGTTGTTTCAACTGACATTGCAAATAACAATATTATTGAAGAAGCACCATTTCCAGGCAACAACTTTGCATTTTTATATAGAGATGATGGCAAAGGTGCAGGAAGTTCTAACACAGGATTTTTCTGTCACTTCCGCCAAGGGACACTAGACCAAGGAACATTTACTATTGATAATCCTAGCTCTAATCAAACAGTTGCTATAGATGCAACCAACATAAACAATTCAGATATTTGGTTATATAAATTAGACAGTTTCGGAAATGAAGATGAACAATGGATTAAGGTAGATTCTGTTGAAGGTAATAACATAATATACAACAGTTTAAATAAAAATATTCGTAACATATATAGTGTGCTTACGAGAATAGATGATAGAGTTAGTTTAATTTTCAGTGACGGTACTTTTGGTAATTTACCTCAAGGGTCATTTAGAATTTATTATAGAACAAGTAAAAATAAAAGAATTGTTGTAGAACCTAATGACGTTAGAGGCGTTAGTATTAATGTAAAATATCTATCAAAAAATAACAAAGTAGAAACTATTACACTAACCTTTGCTCTTAGAAGCACAGTTGACAATGCTAGTGTGTCAGAAACTAATGCTAGTATAAGAACAAATGCACCTGCTACTTATTATACACAAAATAGATTGGTAACAGCAGAAGATTATCAGATTGGTCCTCTTGCAATAAGTCAAGAAATTATAAAAGCCAAAAGTGTCAATAGAACTGCAAGCGGAATTAGTAGGTATTTTGATTTATTAGATGCGACTGGAAAATATTCTAAAACAAATCTATTTGGTACAGATGGTGTTGTTTATCGTGAAATATTTAACAGCAAAGAAAGATTTACATTTAGCACCCAAACAGATGTGCAAGGAGTTATATTAAACACTATTGAACCTATTCTTGCTGGTAAGAAAATTAGAAATTATTATTTGTCTCAATTTCCTGTCATTGATCTTACAGATTTGAATATAAGTTGGAATCAATCAACTGCTGATACAAATATAAGCACAGGTTATTTTACAAATGTAAATGAAATTAGACAGTTTCTAGGAACATTTACAACTAGCACACTTCAACTTGTTCGTCCTGGTAGTGCTTTAAAATTTATTGCACCTGCTGGAAAACATTTTATGCCTGATGGCACACTTATGGACGGAGCCGCAGACCATTTAAACTCTAGAAGTTACAAATGGGTAAAAGTTATAAGCGTCAATGGTAACGGTACTGAAGTTGATGAAAACGGTATAGGTCCTGTTGTTTTTAATGATGTTATACCTAGTACAGCACAACTAGTAGAAATTAAACCAGCTATTGCACAAAGTTTGCAAACAGATGTACAAAATCAAATTGTAGATCAAGTATTTTCATACAAAACATTTGGACTGCGTTTTGACAGAACATTAGGTCAATGGCGTGTTATAAATGAAAGTAATCTAAACGTATCAAGCGAATTTAGCATAGGTAAAACTGGCGACAATTCCAATCAGCAACTAGATTCCAGTTGGTTGTTGAAATTTACAACAGATGGTGAAAATTACACAATAGAATACAGAGGAAGCCGTTATGTTTTTGAAAGTGATCAAGAAATAAGATTTTATTTTGATAGTAGTGATAAAATTTATAATAATTTAACTGGAAAAATTGTCAAAGACAAAATCAGTGTATTAAACAATAACAACAAACCTGACAGTGTTGAAAAATTCACAGTTGATTTTGATTGGGAAATTACGCAAGAGTACAGAGACGCAGAAGGATATGTAAACAGTAAAAAAGTTGAAGTTACTTTCTTTGATGAGGACGATGACGGTGTTGTGGACGATCCAGAAATTTTTGATGTTATTGTTGATGAAGATGTGAATCCTTTAACAAAATACGTATTCCAACAAAAATATCTAACAACAGATGGAGTAGAAGACTATAATTATGTAAGTAACAGTACTCTAAATATTATTACTCTTGCTTCAAAAGACAGTTTAGGACCTTTAAGTCAATATGATGATGGACAAATATTCTATTATGCAGACAGTGGATTATTTGAAAAATTAAACAGTGCAACAAGCATACTGACACAGCAAAATAATTATCGTGCATTTATAGGTAGAGATAATCTAAGATTTTTATATATTCATGCAGCTGACGACAGTTCTAGAATAGATCCTAGTGCAAGCAATATAATTGATAGTTATCTATTAACTAGAGCGTATGATAGTGATTTTAGAAAATGGTTAGACGGCACACTGCTAAACAAGCCTTTGACTCCTAGTAGTGATTCTTTATTCCAGTCTTATAATACATCATTAAGTCAAATAAAATCATTGAGTGATGAAATTATATACCATCCTGTAAAATATAAAGTATTGTTTGGCAACAAAGCAAGTTTAGATTTACAAGCCAAATTTAAAATTGTTAAAAATCCAGATCTAGTTTTAAATGATAATGATATTAAATCCAGAGTAATAAGTGCAGTGAATCAATTCTTTGCACTTGAAAATTGGGACTTTGGAGAAAAGTTTTACTTTTCAGAATTAAGTTCTTATGTAATGCAACAGCTTGCACCAGATGTTGTTACTTTTGTAATTGTTCCTGAACAAGCATCTCAAACTTTTGGTTCTTTGTATGAAATAAAATCAGAAGTAGATGAAATTTTTATAAGTGGAGCAACTGTGGATGATATTGAAATAATTGATGCAATTACTGCAAGTAGATTGAGTGCAGATGGAAATATTGTAACTACTTCTACAAGCGCAAACACAGGTATAACATCATCTAGTTCAAGCAGTTCAAGCAGTTCAAGCAGCTCAAGTGGAGGCAGTAGTTATTAATGGCATATGATAACGATCAAAAAGAACCAGCTCTTCCAGCAGGAAACAATGATTATCGTAGAAAAAGCGAAAATCATTTACCTAGATATTTCCGCACAAACTTCAATTCTAAGTTTTTAACTTCAACACTAGACCAATTAATACAGCCAGGTGTTGCCGAAAAACTAAATGGTTATCTTGGAAGAAAAACAGCAAAGTCATACAGACCTACTGACAACTATATTGGTGGAATTACAGAAAGCAGAGAAAAGTATCAATTAGAACCTGCTGCTCTTATAAAAGATGATCTTGGAAATATAGATTTTTACAAAGACTATAATGATTATATAAACGAAATTCGTAACTTTGATGGAAATGTAGATAACCATAGCAAACTAAACAGTCAAGAATACTATGCTTGGAATCCACATGTTGATTGGGACAAGTTTACAAATTTTAGAGAATACTATTGGTTACCATATGGTCCAGAACTGATCACAGTTGCAGGACAAACCAACCAAGTACAAAGCACCTATCAAATCACTCTCAAAGATAACGCAGACAACACAAGTTATCTGTTTACTCCTGATGGAAAAACCAGTAACCCATCGATTACATTATACAGAGGACAAACCTATAGATTTGAAGTTGATACTGTAAGTCATCCAATAGCATTTGCTACAAAAAGAAGTTGGACACCAGGGCGATTGCCTGACAGTGCCAGTGAAAATACTGCACTTATATTTGATACTGGCATAACAAAATACGACAGTGATGGTAAACTAACAACAGAAACTTGGCTTGATAAAGGTGTAATAGAATTTACCGTTCCAGAAACAGCTCCAGATAATTTATTTTATGTGAGTGAAAACGATCCTAACACTGCGGGCTTTATCAAAATTTTCGATATAATTGAAAATACCAAACTTGACGTTGAAAAAGATATACTAGGTAAAAAAACCTATACAACAAGTGCAGGTTATAATTTTTCAAACGGAATGAAAGTTGAATTTGCAGGCAACGTTACACCTACAAAATATGCTACAGGTGAATGGTTTGTTGAAGGTGTAGGCGAAGGCATACAGCTGATCAATATAAATGACCTAAGAGTATCAGGAACATATACAGATGATATAAATGTTGCATTTGATGAAACCGGTTTTGATTTTTATCCATTTAGTGAAGCATTGGGATTTCCTACACAAAAAGATTACATTGTAATTAATAGAGCAACACAAGATGGTAACCTCTGGTCAAGATATAATAGATGGTTTCACAAAAGTGTAATTGAAACATCCGCTCTTATAAACGGGCAAACACCTAGCATAGATCAAAATGCTAGAGCCAAGCGTCCTATTATTGAATTTGAAGCAGGATTAAAACTTTACAATTTCGGAACCAAATCAAAAACTGATGTTGATCTAGTTGATACATTTACAAAAGATGTGTTTTCAACAGTTGAAGGCAGTCTTGGTTATAATGTAGATGGTGTAGATCTTACACAAGGCATGCGTGTGTTGTTTACAGCAGACACAGACGTTTTGGTTGCAGGAAAAATTTACAAAGTCAATTTTATCACACACAAAAACAAAAATCAGATCAGTTTGACAGAAGAAACAGACAGTGCGCCTTTGCTTAACGAAAATGTTTTGGTCAAAGATGGTAATGTTTACAAAGGAACTTTCTTTTATTATGATGGTACTGAGTGGAAACAGGGCCAGGAAAAAACTTCTAGAAATCAATCACCGCTGTTTGACTTATTTGACAGTAGCGGTATAAGTTTCAGTAACACAACTGAATATGATGCCTCCCAGTTTTACGGAAATAAATTATTTTCTTATCAAACAGGCACAGGCACAGCAGACAGTGAATTAGGATTCCCTCTACAGTACAGAAGTATAGAAAATGTTGGTGACATTGTTTTTAACTTTGATTTATTGAACAACAGTTTTACATATCAAATAGGGAATGATATTATCACTGTGAATACAGATACAAGTTTTCTTCAAAAGTATTCTGACAGAACAACATATACGTCAGTTAACGGCTGGATAAAAGCCGAGCAAGACAGCAATCAGAATGTAATCAGACAGTATGTGTTTGATAACACAACAACACAATTTGCTATTGATGTTTACGATAATAGAGATTTTATAAATGATCTGTGGTTGCGAGTATATCTAAACAATAAATTACAATTCCAAGGAACTGATTTTAATATTGTTCAAGATGCAAATAATAAAAGTTTTATTCAGTTTGTAAATGATCTAGAACTTGACGATGTTATATTAATTAAAACTAGAAGTAAGTACAATAAAAATTCAAATGGATTATACGAAATTGCCAGCAATTTAGAAAAAAATCCTCTCAACAATAACATAAATCAATTTACTCTTGGAGAAGTAAACGATCACGTAAGCACTATTGTTGAGGAGTTAGACAATTTCCAAGGTGTATATCCAGGTCCAAGCAATTTGCGAGACGCTGGCTTAGTTAGCACACTTGGTAAAAAATTTGTAAAACACAGTGCCCCTATCAACTTGTCTTTGTATCATTTGCTGGACAAAGATGCAAATATAATACAAAGTATTAGATATGCTAAAAAAGAATATCGCAAATTCAAAAGGCAGTTTTTAGAAGTTGCAAACACACTTGGATTTGAAGGCGCTACAAAAATACATGTAGACAAGGTTTTAGCAGAGCTTAACAAAGACAAAGTAAACTCAATGCCATTCTATTTTAGTGATATGGTGCCATACAGCGGAGCAGTTAAAACTGATCATACTGTGCAGGACAGTGACGAAACATTCTTTCCCCTAAGTGCTGTGTTTAGCATGAGTGAACTTAGTAGAAAATCTGTAAACGTATATCTAAATGATGTGCAACTTGTGCATGAACAAGATTATACTTTTAACACAGAAGGATTTGCAGTTGTAACAGCAACAAAAGCCGTAGACGATATAATAAGCATTTATGAATATGAAACAACCAACGGCAGTTATATTCCACCTACGCCTACAAAATTAGGATTGTATCCTGCTTATGTTCCACGTGTTTATATTGATGACACATACACTACTCCTACCAAAGTAGTAGAAGGACATGATGGTAGTAAATTTATAGCATTCGATGATTTTAGAGATGAACTTTTACTTGAACTAGAAAAAAGAATCTACAATAATATAAAAATAAAATATGATACCGATCTACTAGACATACACGATTATTTAGGTGGAGAGCATAGAGATACTGGATTCACAAAACAACAGATTGATTCTAGTATGAGTTATGACTTTTTAGAATACAATAGATTGGTAGACGGTGATTATGTAACCAACAGTTATTTTGATAGAAGTAATAGTTTTACATTCAATTACAAGGGAATGAATTTCCCCACAGGTGGTAATTTACCAGGATGGTGGCGTCAAGTGTACAAACAAGGATTTGACACGGATCGTCCACATACTGCTCCTTGGGAAATGCTAGGATTTAGTATTAAACCAAGTTGGTGGGAAACGCAATATGGACCTGCTCCTTACACAAATAATAACCTATTGTTATGGCAGGACATAGAACAAGGTATAGTGCGAGAACCAAACAAACCGTTGGTTGTAAAAACCAAATATATTAGACCAGGATTAAAAAATAATATACCTGTGGATTCACAAGGTAATCTACTAAGTCCTAGTGACAGCGGTTTTGCAAAAAACTTTAGCATAAGCAGAGCACAAGAACAGTATAGTTTTGGAGACGGGGCTCCTATAGAAAGTGCTTGGAGAAGCAGCAGTGACTATCCCTTTGCTGTTTTAACTAGTTGGCTTTTGAATCAACCCAGCAAAATTATTGCCACAGGTTTTGATAGAGCAAGACAGATTAGAAATGCAGCAGGACAAATTGTATACAAAGATACTGGCAAACAGATAACATTAAGTGATATTGTTTTCCCTAACACTATTGATGATACTACACAGATTTTCACAAGTGGTTTAATAAACTACGTAGCCAATTATTTGACATTTAATACTATTGCACAGTATTCAACTTATAAAAACAACATTAGAAATATACAAAACCAAATCGGTGTCAAAATTGCAGGTTACACAGACAAAAATAAATTCCGTTTAATTTTAGATTCAAGAACTCCAACCAACGAAGGCAATGTTTTTATACCTGATGAAAACTATAAAATATTTTTAAACACTAGCTCACCAATTGATTTAGTTTCATATAGCGGTGTGTTGATAGAGAAAAATCCAAGTGGTTATTTGATAAGTGGATATGACACAGTAAATCCTAGTTTTGTATACAACAAACCTATTGCACAAGCAAATGATCCTTTTGTTAATGTAGGAGGAGTAAGCGAAGCCTTCGTAGAATTTGAGGGAGGAAGAACATATTCACAAGGATCCGTTGTTAGAAACAGCGATAGATTTTATAGAGCAACAGAAACCCATACCAGTGGGCCTGAACTAGATGGTGAAAAGTTTGCACTACTACCGGAACTTCCATTGGTTGGTGGTAGAACAGCACAGTTCCGCAGGGTGTTTAATACAAAAGAAACTGTTCTAGAGTATGGAACAATTTTAAAAACAATTCAAGAAGTTGTTGATTTCCTACAAGGTTACGGACATTGGTTAGAGTCCAAAGGATTTATATTTGAAGAATTTATACAAAATACTAACACGGTAAGTGACTGGCGTACATCAAGCAAACAATTTATGTTTTGGACTACACAAAACTGGGACAGCGGATCAATTATTACAATCAGTCCTGCAGCCGACAAAATAAAATTCCGCACAGACTATGCTGTGGTTGACAATGTGTTTGAGACATTTTTTGGTTACAGTGTATTTAAAGCTGACGGGAAAAAACTCAGCGATGAATTCTTAAAAATTACCAAAGAACCTGACAATACATTTAGCATATACACAGTCAATACTGCTGACGGCATATATGCTATTAGGCTTCCTCTAGTCCAAAAAGAACACGTAGTCCTACTTGACAATCGCACAGTGTTTAATGATGTGATATATGACCTTGAGCCTGGATATAGACAAGAAAGAATCAAAGTGCTTGGCTATAGAACAGATGAATGGAATGGTAGTTTAAACATTCCTGGATTTGTTTATGATAACGCAAGACCAAAACTATGGCAGGCATGGACAGACTATACAATTGGTGATCTTGTAAAATACAAAGAATTCTTTTATAGTGCAGATAAAAAAATATCGGGCAAAGAATTTTTTGACGCCAAAGATTGGAACCGCTTGTCAGAAGAACCCAAAGCAGGATTGCTTACAAACTTTGATTACAAAACAAACCAATTTGCAGATTTTTATGATCTTGATTCAGACAACTTTGACACAGAACAGCAGAGACTTGCTCAACACCTAATTGGTTATCAAAAACGTCAATATCTTGAAAATATCATCAACGATGATGTAAGTCAGTATAAATTCTATCAAGGATTCATACAAGACAAGGGAACTAAAAATGCACTTACTAAATTGTTTGATGCACTAGCAAGTGCTGACAAAGACAGTTTAGAATTTTATGAAGAATGGGCAATTAAAGACGGTCAGTATGGCGCAAGTGAAGGCTTTGAAGAAGTCGAGTATCTATTAGATGAAAAACAGTTTAGACTCAAACCACAACCTATACTATTAACAAATGATATCAAAGGCAATGAAACTGATTTAATATATCGTATCCAAAGTTATGAAACATATTTAAAACCTAAAGATTATAATCATGCACCGCTACCTGCAAAATATATAAACCAAGGTTACACAAAAAACAGCGGTTATGTCAATCAAGAAGATGTTGATTTTGTTCTTGCAAATTATGATTCTATTTTAACTTTAGATATAGCAAATGTGCCTAACAACAGTTATGTATGGGTA
>Ga0129351_1000341_pt1 | contig 17183 bp, 30 predicted proteins | sample CPBDNA_8_FD_94423 | JGI IMG/M metagenome (GOLD analysis project Ga0129351, IMG submission 94423) | Freshwater to marine salinity gradient microbial communities from Chesapeake Bay, USA - CPBay_Sum_27_0.2_DNA | ecosystem: Environmental > Aquatic > Marine > Coastal | place: USA: Chesapeake Bay... | reverse complement strand
CTTGCTTTCTTTCCAGTTTTAGTTGACGTTTTTCTTCTACTTCTATTTCATCTAGAATTTTTTTAGTCATATCAATTTGCACAGTATCTGTATGTGATGTTTTACTTGGTAACATATCCATTATACGAATGTACTGCTCGGCTCCTCGTAACATATTGGAGGGGTCTCCGTTCTGTTTAGCAAGGGATACGGCATCAGCAATAATATCCAAAACATCACCTTGATTAAGGTCTCTATCATCTAAATACTCCTGTATTTTATTATCTACCATTTTTTTAACTGTCTCCGTTTTAAATAATCGTTTTGCAGTCGCATCAGGTAGTTTCTCATCAGGTCTATATGCTTTACCAAGCTTATACCAATCTATTTTACCACCTTGCATCATCATCTGTACATATAGGTTTACGGCGTTTTTTGTACGTGTTTTGCGACTTTCTTGCTCTTCCCATGTCATTACCCCACATTGGCTATATTCTCCCGAATCTCGGTGCGGTATGTACTTTAACTTTGCTCTTTTACTAATCCACATCCTTCCATAAGGCATTACTATCTGTTTTGAGTCTTTGTATTCATTAATATCTACAACTTCTGCTACATATCCATCATCTGACAGGCACAACTCGCCTTTTTTAGCTTTTTTCCACGGTTTGTAGTCTAAATTGCGACCATCTGCCTCTTCTTTACTGTAAATGATGTACGTAACCTCATTCCAGTCGTTTATTTTTAGTTTTCTAGTTAAGTAATCCATTATCTGTAGGAATTGGAATTTTATATTTTTTTAAAATTGCAGTATCCATCTTTCCAGCTTTGCAAATTTCCCAAAATGCCTTTAATAAATACATCCCACCCTTAAATCTAGGTCTAGGGTAGATTCGTTCTTCATTTAAGTAGAATTGTAAACCCATTAACATCCAATCATAGTAGTTCATAGGTTCATTCTTATAAAAAACTATTTTATCATTAGGATGCTTACGTCCTTTTTTAAATGAGACGAAGCTTTTCAACAAAGATTCCCTTGTAGACTACATATATGTATACTATCTATCATTATAAGTAGACTACATATATGTATACATATTAAAAAAAGCACCAAAGACCCCACATTCGCAACACATTTAATCATATTTTTCAATATTTTTATAGTCTTCCTCACGAATGAGAGCAATTCGTTCATAAATTTCTAATTCAGCCTCTGCATAGGCCATATCCATGACCATGTGAGCATATTCTTTATCATCAACTTCTACATCTTCCCATATTTGTAAGTCTTTATTCCAGCGTTGATATATCATGTAGGATTATAACGCAAGGCACTAGGGGGTTCTCAAAGGGTAATTTTCAAAATTGATATTAGAATGCGTGTGGGAGATATACATACATACGTACCCCACCGATGTAGTTGGTATGGGGGTGCAAACACGTTGAAAATTATCGGTTGTGTTTGCCCCATCCTCCAACCAATCGTTGCCCCTTCTTTGTTAGAGTATTTATAACAATCTACATTAACAAAAGAAAGGTAAACATAATGAAGATACAATTAAAGAACACTGATTTGAGAAATAACCTAACAGTATTACATCCTAAGCCATTAACTGAATATAGTGCGGATGAAATAAAAGCCCTTAAAGAGAAAACTACTTACGTGTCTATATACGTTAAAGATGCTAATCGTGTAAATGACGCAAAAAGCATCCTTAACGAGAAGTTTTCACACTTTAAAGGCTTAATCACAGAGAAAGAAACAAGCACAGGCTCATACCACATTGGCCGTAGCATTAATGAAGAACGTAACGATGCTACTCCTGATGTGTTATCAGCCTTATAAGCTAACACTTTCTCTGTCTATGGGGGATTACACACGTAGTCCCCTTAATCCCTGCACTTAAAATGTGATTTTTTAACATAGTAAACATAAAAAGAGGAAATAATAATGAATTACTATACAAACGCAATTAAACATTACATAGTAGAAATAATAGTAAGCATAGTGGCTTTAATCATGTTACAAAATCCATTTAAAGGGTTTATGACATACAAACAATATTTAAAACAAAGGAGTTAATAATGGAACTATTATTTGTAACAGATAAGTATTGGTTATTTCAAACTGCATTCGGAGTACCTGTCGGTGTAGATAGAACAATAGAAAATGGCAGGTATGAAGGCTACATTCAAGCGATAGCAAAAGCACGTGAGGAAACGACCTGTGGGTAGCCTACAAAAACGCAAGATAATATCTATTATTGTCTTGTTTGTACAACTCCTCACATACCAAGTAATCATTGGTATAGTATTATATGGACTCTTACTCTTAACACGATGACATAATTATATCAGCCTGTAATTGATTACGTTACAGGCAAACATTTCAAAGGTGAACGCTACACAACCGAATAAAGTAGGCGTAGTTAAGTACTGTGCACGGAGTGCCTCTGTTGCAACCATATCAGTATAAGTATTGTAGAAGGTGCTCGAGACCTGTACTACATTAATCACCGTATAAATTTACTATAACATATTCCCTGCGAGTATACTCATCAGTTATGTTTAACAGGAGAGTATAACGTATACAGTTAGAATTAAATGTTATAAGTAAAACAAGGTTTGCTCTGTACCTTGACACCCAAACAGAGCATTTTCTCATTAGAGACTCCGCATCTCAAAAGTCCTACAATGCGTCTAATTATATAAACTATATGGGTACGTAACAGACCGTGAAACCATACATTGTAGGCAAAACTTAATAATAAAACAGGAGGATATATGAATCCAAAAGTAGAACTAGTATTTAACATTTTAATTAACGGACTAAAACTTGTTGCAGGTTGCATGTTATTATATGCATTCAATGGATTCTCAACAAGTATGTCTTTATTAGGAGGAATAATGCCATGAGCGAATGTTGCAATAGTCACACAACAATGTATCAAGGTACACCTGTGTGTAAAACGTGTGGATTATTTACACGTACACAACGAGAAATGACCGAAGACGAATACTGGATGATGAAAGCTGACTTAGCTTTTGATAAAATATGATTACTGAAGGCGATATTATATACGACCACATAGCTCCCTATTCATACAGAATACTGACAGAGCTAAATAAAATGCACCCTGAGTTATCCGATGATGATTTGAAAGAAATATTGTGGGATAACTTGGGGTATGATAAAGACCATTATTTAATTAACAAACTATTTAAGGAGTGGCAAGATGAAAGAGCTAGAATTAATGAATCAACTCAATGAAATACATAGTGAAATCAATGACCTTGTAAGTAAACGATTAGAAATGATTGATGAAATGTATAGCACATTAGATAACCTAGAAGAAACATTACAAACATTATATAGAAAGAAAATAACCAATGGCTAAAAATGAATGGAATGTAGTACTACGTAAAAATGCAACTGAAAGACACGTAGCAAATGGCTATCAAAGTATTTTTATAGATAATCCTACAGTAGATACACCACGAAAAATATTAAAACGAAATAGAACAATAGCATACATAATAAAAGATGCGTTAAATGCTAAAAACCCATATCCATATGAGGAGGAATAATGATAACTAAATCAATAGACTTATTATTAGAAAGACTAGAAATAGGTGATAAAGATGAAGTAATACGCAATCCGTTTTCAGGTCAAGAAGTAACATTAAATCCAACAGAAGTTGCATTGTATGATTTTATAAAAGGATGTGAATTTACAGGTCATTATGGTGATGACTTTCAAGTTGCATTAGATTACTTTATAAATGAAAACGTAACTGCTTATACAGTATTGTTAGATTAATGAAGATAGCTAATAACCCACCAATGAAATCAATATATAGACGATTTACATTGTCTGAAAAACTGGATAAAATGTTAATTGATGAATGCACAAAACGTGGCATAACACCATCAATGGAATTATCAAGAATAATATATAAAGCTTATAAGGAGAATTAATGAGCGACAATAATACAAAAATGTATATCAATCAAATACCTAAATATAAAACTTGGCAAGAATCAGAAATATGGGAAGATGACACTTTTCCATTATCTGAACAAGCAGTAGAAGGTTTTCAAAGGCTAGAAACGTTTCTTAAGAATTTGTGTGATAACAATAAAGCATTTCAACAATTTGAAGTAGGTTTTATTGGAACAGATAATGGCTATGGTTTTCGTAAAGCGTGGGATGACGTAAAAGAAGTGCAACTGCAAATTAACTTATTGCCTTACTTACGAGAAGAACAACCTGCAAGATACAGATTTACGATTGATTATGAAACGTGTGAATCAGTTGAAATATGGGCTACAAATGAAGATGAAGCAAATGAAAAATACGATTACGAACACAAAGAAGATTTGTTGAATGAAATAAAAGACAACATTGATTCTTATGCCAATGTAGAAATAGAAAGAGTTTCTTCATGATTGGTGTAATAGTTTTCACACTATTTGCTATAGGATACTATTTGATAGTAATCAAAGAAATATAGTGTGGGCAACTGCAAATGTAATGGGGGATACATTATTGTGTCTCCTATTACATTTTTAACCACCTAATATGAGCAGTACCAATTCCTTTTATCCAATTAACTCTGTACTCAACATTTGCTTTAAATATTGCACCATTTTTATGAGTATATAAAACTGGTATTTCAGCTACAAGCAATGTTGTATTCATTTTAATAGTTTTATATGCTTTCATAAAATTATCCATTATACCAAGCATTTCTTCTTTTTGGTCTTCTGTTCTTAACCGATGAATTTTATGATTTTTGTATTCTACAAATTCATCTATTTGCAGTATTTCAATTATTTCTCTTTCAGTATAACCTAATTTTTTAGCCATTAATGGAATATAATTACCATCTTGAGAAAGATATTTTACTTTTACATCAGGACTTTTTAATGACCAATTAAATTTTATTTCAAAAGAAAATACAATATCAGAATGAATACCATCATAAACAGAACTACTTTGAGATTCATTTTTTATTTTTTGTTCTAATCTTTCAATTTTTTCTTTTTGTAAGTCAATTATATATTGTGCGTCGATACTCATGTTGTTCCCTTCTTCACTGAAAAATATTGACAGTTTGTTATAATTATTATGACGTATATCTACTTTACCATCTATATAATTATATAATGTAGTACGTGATATACCAGTTGATTTACTAATAAGAGAAAAACTTATCTTTGTATTAGTAAGCCATTCTTTAACTTCTTGATTTTGTGTTTTGCCCATAAACACGCCTCCTTTTGTTCACCAAAATTAACAATACTTGCCTATAATGTCAAATAAAGGCAATAAATAATATTTGACAATAATGTAAACTTTAATAAATTATGGAGTAATTAATATGAGAATATCAGACAATTTAAAACAAGAAACAAAACTAGCATTATTAAAGATTATAAACAAAAAACGTATGAAGAGAAACGACATACAACGTTCTCAAATAAAATCTGAAGATTATGCTTTGGAAATAGTAAAAGTAAGAAATATGACTAAGTACGAACTTGTAAACTTTATAAATGAAACTAAAGAAAACAAAAATGTTCAACTTGGTCTCAAAATTGCCCACTCTAGTAGTCCACGTATGTATAGAATGCTTGATTTGGATATACGCAACCAAATCGAGGTGCTTAATTACGCAAAAAATAGATTGTATGCATCGTGAGACTACAACCCATGTTGCCCCTTCTTTCCTCTTTGGGAAGGGGCAATAATGGATTATAACAACAAAATCATATCATTAATACAAAAAAGACTAAAACATGGACAACGTGTTTATGGTAGTGGTTTGGATATAAACGATGGCAGAGATTGGATTACAGAATCTTTAGAAGAAATGCTAGACTTTTCTGTATACATATCTGCACAATTATTACAATTACAAGAAAGACGTAAAAATGACAAATAAAGACGTAAAAGCAATGTTTAAACTATATGGAATACAAACAACTAAAGATTCAATTGACCAAGTTCAACGTGAATTAAAAAGTGTTGTAAGACGTATGGCTTTACGTTGTAAAGATGGTAATGTAAAACGATTAACAACAGATTTGTTTTTCATTGCTATAGGCAAAATAAACGACTAGAAAGGAATATATGCCCGATTTAGTAGAATCAATGTTTTATGTAGGAGAAACTCCGTGGCACGGAAAAGGTGTACCACTTACAGAAAGTCCTACGATAGAAGATGCCCTGATATTAGCAGGGATGGATTGGCAAGTACAAAAAATACCAACAACATTTCAACTATACGATGGTGATAGTTTAGATGGTAATTACATTAATAAAGAAACTGGACATTTTGTTAATGTTCGTATGGATAGTATGGAAGTAGTAGGTAACGTAGGTGCCAAATACGAAGTATTACAAAATGAAGATGCTTTCAAACCATTTAGTGTGTTAGTGGATTACGGATATAAGTTCGAAACTGCAGGTGTAATAGATAATGGTAAAAAAGTATGGATACTTGCTAAAACACCTAATAGTTATTTAGTAGGTGATGATAAAATATTAGACTATGTAATGTTATACACAAGTCACGATGGAAGCTCAGGAAGTTGTTTTCGTGATGTAGCAATACGTGTTGTATGTCAAAACACATTAGATAGTGCATTATCAAGTCGTAGTACATCTGAGTATAAACTAAAACATACTTCAAGTATAAAAAGTAGAGTAGATGAACTAACAAAAAACCTTGATAAACGTGAAGGTAACGTTAACCAAGCAATAGGTTGGATGAATCGCTTTCATGAAACACCATTAAATGATGCTGAGTTTACATTTTATGTAGAAGCAGTAATGCCATGGTTAAAAACAAGACATAAAGTATCTAACAAAGAACTAGGTATACTGGTACGCAATAGAGCTCTCCCAGTATATAATACAATAGATGACCTATTTCGCAATGGTAAAGGTAATAAAGGTGAAACTTTGTGGGATGCATATAATGCAATCACAGAATATCACGACCACCATAAGAAACATAAAGACTGGGTTAAAGGCACTCAGTTTGGTCAATCACGTATTGATAAAAGAAACGCTTTTTACTATGCAACAAAAGTAGCACAGACAAAGCAAAACGACACTATAATAACATATAATTAGAGGAAACATGGACGAAATACAAAACGCAACATTAAACGAAAAGCTACATTACATTCAGCAAAATTTGAATGTACCAAAAGCTAACAAGAACGAGTTTGCTAAATTTGATTATCGCACACTCGATGATATATTTGTAAACCTTAAACCATTGCTTTCAGAAACAGGTACAACCATAACAATAACTGACGATTTGATGGGTGTAAATGGTTTTACCTATATTAAAGCTACTGCTGAAATATCTGATGGTGACGATTCAATTGAAAGGTCAGCATTTGCACGTGAAGCATTTGAAAAGAAAGGCATGGATTCAGCACAAATGACGGGTACTGCTAGTACTTACGCTAGAAAATATGCTTGTAATGGTTTACTTGCTATTGATGATACTAAAGATGTAGATAGCATGGATAACAGAGAAGAAATGCATTTCGATGGAACTCCTGTAAAACCAAACATGGTAACTCAAGACCAAAGCATTGTTCTAGACAAATTAATGCGAGATAAACTTTGCCCACAAGACCAAAAAGATAAATTAGTTAAACTAAAAGAATCAGGTTGGAATATTGGAGCAAACGAAGCACAAGTTATTATACAGGATGTAAAAACAGGTATAACAAACAACAAACCATTAACTGATACAATTATTAATAAAATGGTTAAGGATATAGAAGCATCAAAGCTTGACGATGATGCACAAATAAAAGCCGTAGCGTACATTCAAGACAAAGAACGTACTAGAGGCGATTTACCAGCAATAGAAAAAAGAATAAAGGAAGCAAATGCAGTTTAACACAAGCACAGTAGACAACACAACGCCAAGCACATCAAAATTTCCACAAGGTGTGTTTGTTGATTTAGTAACAGTAACTAGTTGCAATAACGCAGAGAGTAAATTCAATCATTGTAATTTATTTATAGAAGCTGAACCTGTAAAAGGATACACTAAGAAATTTTACTTAGGTGGTAACCACAAAGAAGAACAAGGTAAGTTCGTAGACTGGGGTACTACCAAGAATGGTGTAAAAGGTGGTAGTTGGAAAGTATCTCACTTTATTGAAAAAGCTACAGGTAAAAATGCAAAAGACATTGAATTAAATGATGATGGTACAGTTGCACAAAGCACCCTAGACGCAATAATAGGAAGTAAATTATATATACTCCAATACGAATCAACAAAACGTTCTAGAAATACATGGTTTTTCTTTTCTAGTGAATTAGATGGTAGAGACAAACTATTAGAACAATGGAAACGTAGTAATGTTCCTGCAGATTACAAACACAAAACAGGTGAATTTGAATCACAATGGAATGCAGGTGTAACACAAGTTGAGAAGAAAGACGACCTACCCTTCTAATGCGTTTTAATACATCGTATGTAAATAGTAAACCTAGAAATGTAAAACCAAAAGTAAGCAATAAAAGAATTTTGCTTGAATGGTTGCATAGTAAAATGCACATACCTTTTGGTAATCATGAAATACAAACAAATGTAATTACTTATGCTTTAAATATGTATGACCATAAAGTAACGCCTGACACAGTTTCAAGATTATGGCGTAGCTTACGTGAAGATTACAAGTTAGATAAAAGCAATAGTGATATATATAATCGTGGACTAACTGTACAGGAAGTACCACAAATGAATAGTAAACAAAAATACTTTTTAGTAGAAAGCATATAATATATGTCTCAATTTGTTGAAATGGCAACTGGTCACGTATCTAATCGTAGTCAAGTAGTCAATATCACAAATCTAAATCAGTATGTATTTAACGAGCCAACAGAGGTGTATCATTCGTGGTACACCTTTGATGAGCAACTTAAAACTCACATAGACAACGTTGGAACAATACAAGGATTTAACGGAGTATATAGTGTAGAAAACATCATATTAGACTACGACAAAAAAGAACTGACGGATGAAGAATTATATCAAGCAGTTCGTTGGCTTGTCGCAGAAGATATGATAAATAACATAGGTATACATACTGAAGATATAACTATATGGTATTCAGGTAATGGATTTCATATAGAATTACCAAACATATTTGGTTTTACTCCTTCCACATCACTACCCTCTGTTGTAAAAGAAACGTTACAAGCTATATTTCCTGAATGCGATAACATCTATGATGGAGCACGTTTAATTCGCATGGGTGGTAGTTACAATACAAAAACAGGACGATACAAAATACCATTTACTGTAGATGATTTCTTATCCACTCCAATGGTTGGTATTATTACAATGGCAGAACATTCTCCTGAGTTAGTACAGAACTTTTTGACAAATCAACGTAGAAAAGTAACTCCCTATTTAGAACATCTAGTCAAACAACCTTCTATTGTGCCTGAAGCACAAACAGTTAGAAGTCAATTTAGAATAGACCCTAATTCTGTTGTTACTTGTATGCAAACTGCACTAGCAAATCCTCCTGTTGTAGGTGAACGCAATGAAACAATGATGCGTATAGCTTCTTGGATGAGACGTTGTGGTATGCCACAAACTACTGTAATAGAAACATTAACAAAATGGTCAGGATTACAACGTGAAGCACAATCTTGTGTAGAAAAGATATTTGAAAACGGATACGAATACGGTTGTAAAGATGGAATAATGTCTAAATGGTGTAAACCTAATTTCATATACTTTAAACATTAAGACTACAATATGAATATTATGAACGTAGACGATATGGCTGATAAGTATGTAGAGTTCTTGCAAAAAGACTTTACTAAATCTGCATTTAATTTTGCTGATGTATATTCCTTACACGCAGATTACTGGGTATTACCAGGGGAACTAGTAATGGTAACAGGTAATACAGGCATGGGTAAATCTACCTTTGTTATGAACTTAGTTGCTAATCTACCCAAGTTAAATACTTTGTTTTTGTCTTTAGAAAATACATGGCATCTTACTTACAGACGTTTTGTACAAATTACACACGGAAAGAGTAAGACAGATGTTATTAAAGAAGCTAAAGCTGGTGTAGAAACAATGTATCATAATGCTTTTAAACATATACAAATAGTATGTGAGGCACCTGAACTAAGTAGACTAACTGACGCAGTAGCAAGAAGCCAACCTAAATTAGTTGTAGTAGATACAACAGATGAAATAAACGTAAATGGCACTACAGAAGAGTTTTCCAAAATGAATCAAATCATTGGTGGATTAAAAGCTATAGCCACAAATCAAGATTGTATTGTAATTGCAGTACATCACGTAAACAAACAAGCAGAGCAAGAAGGGTTTGTAAATATGTCTCATTTAAAAGGTACTAGTAATACCTATCAGAAAGCAGACAAAGTACTTACTATTAATGCTCCTGAAAATAGTCGTGATACACTTAAACGTATGTTAAAAGCAGAAAAGTCACGTGACGAAGGTCATATGCAACTTATGTTTGAGTTCAATAAATCAACAATGCAATTCAATCAATTAAACGATGGAATTTTAGAGGTAGCATAATGTTTAATATTAAACGAACAAAAACAGAAAAGAATAGTACAATGAGGCTGACATTTTTATATCTATTTGCACTTGAATTAGGTGCACATTATTTAAATGGTACTCATCTACAAATTGGTGTAGGAGTTGGCCCATTAGAACTATCAACGTCTTTGCATCACTGGGATAACTGGTAATGAGTCATCCTAGCAAACGCAAAGGTAATGCATTTGAACGTGAGCTAGTTAAAGAAGCACAGGGCTGGGGATTCTCAGCCCAACGTGCTTGGGGTAGCAATGGACGTTCACTTGGTATGCATGATGAAGTAGATTTATTAATAGAAGATATAAAAGTGCAAGCAAAGCGTAGAAAAACATTACCGAAATATTTAAAGTGTGAACATACTGATATAGTCTGTTTTAGAGAAGATAGAGGCGAAACATACACTTTATTAAAACATAAAGATTATTTAAAACTATTAAAAAAAATAAAAGGTTAATATGGAAGTAATTCAATCTCGATTAGCAGATGTAATGGATATAAAAGATATAGAATATTGGTTAGAAACAAATAGCGTAAATCATATTGTATTAAAAAATGGTAGAAGATATGATGTACATGACATACGATTTATGCCAATGAAATTTGATAAAAGAAATATATGGGTAGACTTAAAAGGGCAAACAGAAGGATGTAACAATCCTAATTTAAATAACGTAAGTGAACGTATTGCTTTTTGCATTACAGAAATAGATTATATAGAAACAGAATACTCATAGGAATTAACATGAATAAAAAAATCGAATGGGTTCAACCAGTATTAAAATCAGATATATACTGGAAATTAATAGACCATTTAATATTAAAAAGTAATGATTATGAACTAGAGCAATTAGGTAGAGCAATGAGAACTGCCTATAATGCTAAAATGATTGAAACAAAAGAAACTACAGAAGAGCTAGTTTCTACACAAAATCCTGCAGAATGTAAATCAGGAGTATGTGATTAATAACTTGGGCATGGCACTATGGTTTCTTATCCTTTCTTACCATAGACATATTATTGACATTATATCAGCCGTGCCCAATAATTTGAAAGATTAAGTTTTGATTAGACATTTAAAATAACCTCGGTGGTTACATTGTCAATTACGAAAACTGATAAATTGTTTGGCGACAAATCTTTCATGATAGACCGAAGCAGGGAACAGTAAATGTTCTAACGTCATGGCATTGACCTTCCCTGCTGACGTATTTAATAGGAGAATATATGGCAAAATATTATTGGTTAGAAATAGTACAAACACAAGCGTTTGATGTTATTATTGCAGTAATCTGCATAGTACCATTTTATTTTTTAATGAAAGCAAACTTAAAACGTGAAATACAAAAAGTGTTAGATAGAATAGACACAAAATAAGGAGATACAATGTCGACTCATAAAACAGATGGGTCGAGTGAGGCATACATGAGGGCCCTAACTAGGGCTAGAGTAGCTGACATAGAATATTATTTAGGTAGCGATTGGATAGATTATCAAGTATTAAGCATAGATACAATAGTATCAATATATAGAGATGTAGCCACTTCTGCATATCAACCTAAAAAATGCCCTACCTGCAAAAGGTATTGGCACGAGACACTTGGGGGAGAAAACATCAAAAGACCACAGCATCTTCCCCAATCTGTCTTTGGAGGAATACCAGCAGAAAAAGAAATTTGCTGGAAATGCCTATAAAGTAAAATCTTTTATATCATCTACTAATAAAGGTGCATAATGTTCAGTAGTAGTACTAACGTTTTTATGTCCTAATAGTTTACTGACTTCAAAAATAGGCATACCTGCTTTAATTAAATTAAGTCCAAAAGTCCTACGTAAGTCGTGAAAACGAGCATCTTTTATATCAAGCATACGTGCATTAGCCTTAAACTTTTTAGTAATAAAATCGCCAGTATACTTCCATATTTTTTCCCTACTGTATAAAACGTGCTTTGCTTGAGAGTTTAATTTTATGTACCTCTCTCCTGTTTTACCATGTACTACCATACGAGTAGGTTCTATCTGATATGGTTTTAACGAATTTATTTCACCACGCCTTGCACCTGTATAATATGCAAACTTTATAAAATCTTGAAAGTCGTCATCTTGGAACTCATTTAATATAAGAGATAATTCTCGTTCGTTAAATACTCTGCTCCTGCCTTGCTTTTTAAATACTGCCATAGGTTTTATATCTGTTTTAAAATTATTGTCTTCAGCCCATTTCAACAATGCATTTATACGTGTTTGATATCCTCTTGCAGTTTCTCTATTATTAGGTAGTTGTTTATTTTTTACATATTTTCGTAAAACGTAGCTTGTTACTTCTTTCGTTTGCTCTGTCCATCTTGCAAGTACATCTAAATCTTTTAAGTACAATTCTACTAATTGACTAAATGTTCTATATTGTTTTTTTTCTTTAGGTGCGTAATGCTCCATTAAAGCTTGATACTCTAATGTATTATGTAACTTATTTGCTATGGTAATACTTTTAGTATATGCAGGTATAGTAACTCTATGGCCTTGTATCATTTTTCTATAATAAATATTACCTAATTGGTCTTGCACTAAATTGGATTTTAATGCCATAAACCCCTCCTTTTTGGTTATATATTGCCTATCTCTATCAGAGGGATATTATTATAACGTTAATTTACTCTCGTGAAACTAACAAAAACGCAGTTTACGACCTCTACGATGTCAACGTAGCGCTCTAACCAACTGAGCTAATCGCCCTATCAATGTATATTTGGCAATTATTTGGCTATTATTTGGTTATCAACATTATATATAATATCCATCTTGTACAATTTACTATATATAATGTAGTATGGGCAAATTGAATAAGGGGGCATAAGCCCCCCTATATTAACCTGCAGATACTGTAACTACACCACTATTACTATAAAGTTGACCTGCAACTTCAGGGTCAGATGTAGGTAGATTTAATATTACAGTACTACCATCTTTAAGTTCAAAATCTACTGCAGTATCACCTGATACACATCCAGCAACATAATCTACGTTATCTCGACATTTACCATCAGCAGTAGAGCTTGTAACTCCAGCTTTTACTTTAGCCATGACTATTCTCCTGTTTGTTCTTGATTAATCAATGCTGGTGGCACAACACCAAGCTTCCATGTTTGTCGTGCTAACTCAGCAGTTTTATTTTTTAGACTACCTATCATAGGGTCTAAATATTTTGAATATGTAAAACCTTTTCCTAATAACGGATTATTTGGGTCTTCTAAATTATCTGCTCTTCTTAATAACTTAATTAAGCCCATATGTCTATCAGCAACTCTTAATGCTTGTTTATTAATCATATCAGGATTACCTATAATCCCTAATCTTTGATATGTAAAAGGTGCACCTCTTGTACCTGCAGGATTAGTTAAATCTTTCATCCTATCTACTTTAGCTTGATACCTTACTGCACTTTGAATACCTTCGGGATTATTACTTTGCATATCTCTTGATGCTCTTTGTGTGTCAAACATTCTATAATCGGGGTCAGAGCGTGTATCTCTAAGCATTCTGTCTCTTGCACCAACATTTAATGCTTTTCTTTCTGCTTCACCTACTTCACTTATATCAAATAAACGAGTACCTCCACCAGTAGGGCCAAATTCATATACTCTATCGGGATTATCTCTGACTTGCTTTTTAAGCATTTCTTCAACTTCACCTATATCTTTTAATGTTATTTGGCCTTTTCTATGGTGACTTCCTAATGTTCCTGCAATATCAAGGTGGTCTATATCGCCCATCTGTAAATTTATAGCACCAAATTGTCTGTTATATCCATCTTTATACACATTACGTAATTTTCCTAATATAGGGTCAACTTCACCATCGTATAATAAATCTTCAAAAGGTTTTTCACCTCTTTCAATTAATTCTCTATTTGCTCTACTTATTCTTCCTCTATAAGCATCTAATGGTATTTCTGTTAATTTATCTGCATCATCTAAAACAGGCATTACTTGTTTTCTACCTGCTATGTATATTTTATCTTTTACCTTTTGTGCAATATTACCTATGTTAAATTTTGGAGCTCTGTTAAACTCATCAAATGTTTTAGGTAAACCAGCATATCCTTTTTTACTATCCTTGTAATTAGTGCCATAGTAATAGTTATCTGATTTAGGTTTAGGTTTTGATAATCCACCTCTACCACTTAAAACACCTAATACAAATCCTAATGCAGGATTTTCTTCTGAGACTGCAGTAGCAGTCCCTTGTACTACATTACCTACAGACGTAGGCAACAAAGCCATATCCATTAATCCACGTTGTACAGGATTAGGCATTTCATTACCTGCCCTATCATATACTATTTCTTTTGTTTTAAGTTGTTTTTTAGTAAGTCTTTTACCACTACCATCGTAATAATCACTAAAATCTGTTGTTGGTGTACTAGGTACAATTCCTACAGACTTTAATAACTGCGTCATTAATTGTTTTTCTTTATTCATCTTCAGGCTTCTTTCGTACTATTTTGCCTAGCTTATGTACAGGTATTCCAAACATAAACTCTGCAAACAACTCAGGTTTTTCAAAAGTCATTACCGTGCTACGTGCTAATCGTCCAAATGGATATAATGTATGTATATAATAATCTGTAAATCTTTCCCACTCTCCATTTATTAATGCAGTCATAAATGGTAAATAGTATCTATGTACAGGTGCAGTTATTGTTTGCAAAGGTGCTAATGCAGTACTAGGGTAACTACTAAAAAATGCACGTTCTGCAGTACGCTCATCACCAAACAACCATTCTGCAGTATCTTGTATGTAATTCATTGGAGGTGGCAATATGCTATCAAATATGCTACCTGCAAATACACTAGCAAATGCCATTGCCATTAAATCATACGTCATTAAACGTTCTGCACGTTTATTAAATGTAGGGTCATTAAAACCATACAACTTTTGTTGTTTAAATATATCACGCCTAAAACGCAAAGAGTTCCACACAAAAGGTTGAAACCTTGTTAATACTTTACCCATAGCTGACCTAGATATACTTGGTCTATTTAAATTGTGATATAAAAACTGGGTAGCTTCTACGCCTTTTAACGCCATTCCAATTAAATACGGATGGTCATGAGGCATATCAGGTATAAACTTACTTAGGTATTCTCTAGCATTTAAATAATGTGCAAGGTATGCATCTGTACGTAGAGTTCTTTCTGACTTACGCATAAAAAATCCACCCATAGACATTACAGAATCTTCTACTTGGTACTTTTTTGCAAGGTCTTTTATACTTGCATCAGTAGCACCATCCCCTTTACTTAATACTTCTTTAATAAAAGGTATCATTTTCTTTGCATTTAACCTTCTATCCTGCATTGCTTCGTCAATATAAAACGATTCTAACGCACCAATCTCAGCTACATGTCTATGTAAAGTATTTCTATCTGTAATAGGCGTACCATCTTTTAACGTAGCTCCTGCAAATACGTTTTGTATTAAATACTTTGTATCTCTAGCACGTATAAAGTTTCTCATTCCCATATTGGTAATGGTGTTTTGTGAGCCACCTAATATATTACCTAAGTATGTTTTAGGATGTGCTAATAGCGTGATTAAAGACATTTTAGACTCAAAAGCACCTACATTATTTATCATGTTCATTAATACTTTACGTCTTGCTTCAGGAGTCCGTGGCAATTCAACGCCTAATATCTTAGGACTTTTTTCATCTCCTACTATATTTAGCTTACTACCCAACCACGAATTAAATCCTTGTGATTTAGTATCTAAGTAGTCAATCATATTTTGGTCAGACAATCTATAATCTAGGTTACGTAAAGGGTTGTACCACGGAGCAGTAATATTGTTTTTACGTTTTAATTTTTTATCATTTGCTAACTTTAATTTGTTTTCTTCAATGTTTATGCCTTTTTTTATATTGTTTTTAGCTTTACTAATCTCTATTCCTGTCATTCCTGTGTATTTTTTAGGAATGTGATTAGCTCTACCCATCAAAGAACTAGCATATTTTTGCATTTCTAATACCCACATATCTGTTAAATGAGGGTCAGACTTTCTATACACACTATTTTCTGCGTAATTATCTATAGCTTTTTTAAAGTTTAATGCATTAATGTTCTTAAATAATGCTCCTACCCATTGATTTGTATAGGCTTCTAACACCTCGAATCCATAACTAAAATGAGGCATTGTTTGTTCACCTCTGCTTTGTCCAGTAGCAGGACGCATATTAGCACCGAGGTCTTCCCATCTGTTTTGTTTGTTTTTCCAATTAGTTGTCATCCATTCTATTGCGTAATCAGACATGACTGCTTCACCCAGTCTTTCACTTACTGTAGATTCAAACCTACTGCGTTGTAATTCTAATTTTTGTGCAATAAACTCATCTGCTAATGCTCTACTATTCTCAGGTAATCCTAAGTTTCGTAACGTTTTTGCAGGTATTTTACCTAATAAAGCTTTTTCTTCCCACGGTGTAAATCTATATCTATTGCCAATTGATGTTTCTTTTGTAGCAGACCTACTGCCTTTTAATATTAAATCATTTACGTAATTGTTTAGATTTTT
>Ga0129351_1000339_pt1 | contig 17233 bp, 14 predicted proteins | sample CPBDNA_8_FD_94423 | JGI IMG/M metagenome (GOLD analysis project Ga0129351, IMG submission 94423) | Freshwater to marine salinity gradient microbial communities from Chesapeake Bay, USA - CPBay_Sum_27_0.2_DNA | ecosystem: Environmental > Aquatic > Marine > Coastal | place: USA: Chesapeake Bay... | reverse complement strand
TCAAATAAAAACGATAAAACAGGTGAAAGCATAGCTATTTCTATAACAAGTGTATTTTGTTTTATAGGTTGTATGGTTGGTACCTTTTTTTATGTTAAATATAGACCGAATCCAATAAAACGAAGTATAACAAATGCAACAAGATCACATCAGATTGAATTAACATTAGAAGAGAAAGAATATGTTACTAAAAACCCTATATTTGAATTAAAAGAATCTAATTCAGATAATATAATTATTCAAGCCGTAAAAACATTTGAAGAAGCAATTCGTTTGGATAATAATCATGAATATGTTGATGCTGTTGATATGTATAAAAAAGGCAATGATTTAATTATGAAATATTTAAAACAAGAACAAAATGCACAAGAGAGATTTACTATTGCAAAAAGGATGAGTGCGTATATAAAAAGGGAGCAATTTTTACAAAAATGCATAGATAATAAAAAATTTATACAAGATAATAATATATTACCAATAAAGGCACCAGTTATTAAAATAGGAAATCAGTAAAATAATAAATAGGATGTAATATTAAATAGATATTAAATAGATATTAAATAATTTATATATTATATGAAAAAGAAAAAATTACGTTCATCAACAAGAGAACGTCCAACATGGGATGAATATTATAAAAAAATAGTAATAGCTACAAAAGAACGTTCACCTTGTGAACGATTACAAGTTGGTTGTTTATTTGTGAAAGACAATCGAATAATAAGCCAGGGTTATAATGGATTTTTACCAGGTTGTCCACATAAATCTATTGTCCGTGATAATCATGAACAAGCGACATTGCATGCAGAACAAAATTGCATAGCAGATTGTGCAAAAAGAGGTGTAAGTTGCAAGGGTGCTACTGCATACATAACACATTATCCATGTATTATATGTTGCAGAATGTTATTAGCAGCTGAAATAGGTGAAATAAAATATCTCGATGATTATAAAAATGATCCATTAGTGCCATATTTTGCAAACCAATGCAATGTTAAAATTTTCAAAATATAATAATATATCAAAATATACAATTATATTTTATATAAAAATATATTAAACAAAAAATTGAAAAAAATGTATCCATTGAAAAGATGAATATAAAAATGTCGAACTCAAATCAAAGCAATGTTAAATTAGCACACAAATATCAAAAAAAAACTGATAAAGAACATATTTTGGATAATCCTGATACGTATACTGGTTCTATGGAATGTGTCGAGACAGAAACATATATATTTGATAATGAAACAAATACAATTAAAAGTAAAAATATAAAATACATTCCTGGTTTATATAAATTATTTGATGAAGGTATTGTGAATTGTCGTGATCATGTTATCCGAATGAGTTCTTTAATAAAAAAAGGTGATAAGGTTAATAAACCAGTTACACATATAGATATAGATGTTTCAGACGAAGGTGTTATTACTATGGAAAATGATGGAAATGGCATTGACGTTGCAATGCATCCAGAATACAATCTATGGATTCCTGAAATGATATTTGGGCATCTTAGAACTTCAACTAATTATGATAAATCAGAAAAAAAGATTGTAGGTGGCAAGAATGGTTTTGGATTTAAATTAGTTCTTATATGGTCTTCATGGGGTAGAGTTGAAACTGTGGATCATATAAGAGGATTGAAATATGTTCAAGAATTTAGTGATAATTTGGATAAAATTGGTAAACCAAGTATTAGAAAATGCAAGAAGGCAAAGCCATACACTAAAATTCAATTTAAACCTGATTATAAACGATTAGGAATTGATAATTTATCTAAAGATATGATATCATTGTTAAAAAGAAGAGCATATGATGTAGCAGCAGTAACAGATAAAAATATTAAAGTCAAATACAACAATAATTGGTTACCTATAAAACATTTTCAACAATATGTAGATTTATATATTGGTACAAAGAAAGATACGAAACGTATATATGAAGAAGCAAATAGCAGATGGGAATATGCTGTGTGTATGGCACCAAGTGAAGAGTTTACTCAAGTTTCGTTTGTGAATGGTATATATACATCGAAAGGAGGAAAACACGTAGATTATATTATGGGACAAATATTGAGGAAAACAGCAGCTTATATTAAGAAAAAGAAAAAGATTGATGTAAAACCAAATACAATTAAAGAACAACTGATGTTGTTTCTACGTTGTGATATAGTTAATCCATCTTTTGATAGTCAAACAAAGGATTGTATGAACACTTCCACATCTAATTTCGGTTCAACTTGCAAAGTTAGTGATGCTTTTATTGAAAAGATAGCAAAAATGGGTGTAATGGAATTAGCATGTGCTTTGAATCAAGTGAAAGCCAATAAAGATGCAAAAAAAACTGATGGTGTTAAAAATAAGACTATTCGTGGTATTCCAAAATTAGTTGATGCCAATTATGCTGGTTCTGTTAAGTCAAATGAATGTACACTAATATTATGTGAGGGAGATTCAGCCAAATCAGGTATTATATCCGGATTATCAAAAGATGATAGAAATACTATTGGTGTTTATCCAATGAAGGGTAAAATATTTAATGTAAGAGGAGAAAATACAAAAAGAATATGTGAGAATAAAGAGATTGGTGAGATTAAAAAGATTCTTGGTCTTCAAAGTGGTAAGAAATATACAGAAGATAATGTGAAAAAAGATTTGAGATATGGTAGAGTATTGTTTATGACTGATCAGGATCTCGATGGTTCTCATATAAAGGCATTAGGTGTTAATTTATTTGAATCTGAATGGAAATCACTTGTTAAGATACCTGGATTTATTAGTTTTATGAATACACCGATATTAAAGGTTAAGAAAGGTAGTAACGTACTATTGTTTTATAATGATGGTGAATATGAAGAATGGAAAAAGAACAATAATACAAATGGTTGGACTGTAAAATATTACAAAGGTTTGGGTACTAGTACTGGAAAAGAGTTCAAAGAATATTTTAAAAATCCAAAAATAGTTAAGTTTGAATATAATGAGACAACATGTGATGATAATATTGATATGGTGTTCAATAAAGGTAGAGCGGATGATCGTAAAAAATGGCTTTCGACATACGAAAGAGACTCTTATTTAGATACATCTAATGATACAGTCACATATAGTGATTTTATTAATCGTGAACTTATACATTTTTCAAAATATGATTGTGATCGTTCTATACCAAATCTAATTGATGGTTTCAAAACAAGTTTAAGAAAAGTAATGTTTGCAGTGTTTAAAAAGAAACTCAAGAAGGAAATTAAAGTAGCACAACTCAGTGGTTATGTATCGGAGCATTCAGGATATCATCATGGTGAAGCTAGTTTAAATGGAGCAATCAAAGGTATGGCTCAAAACTATGTTGGTTCAAACAATATTAATTTACTACTACCGAATGGTCAATTTGGAACTAGATTGGAGGGGGGAAAAGATGCAGCTTCTGAAAGATATATATTCACTGATATGAATCCAATTACAAAATATATATTTCCTGAAGTAGATAATAACGTATTGAAATATTTAGATGACGATGGTATGATGGTAGAACCTATATATTATGCACCTATTATCCCTATGATTTTAGTAAATGGTAGCAAAGGTATTGGTACTGGATTTAGTACGGATATATTATCATATAATCCACTTGAACTTATTAATTATTTGGTTGATAAATTGAATAATAAATCATGTGAACATTATGATTTTGTACCATATTATGAAGGATTCAAAGGTAAAATTCAAAAGATAAGTGATAAGAAATATTTAGTAAAAGGTTGTTATGAGAAAATAGCTGACAATAAGATAGTAGTTACTGAATTACCAATAGGATTTTGGACGCTAGATTTTAAGCAACATCTTGAAAAGCTTATAGATGTCAAAGGAGGTAATGATAAAAAAGCAAAGAAAAAGCCTGTTACTGTAAAAGATTACAACGATTCAAGTACTGATACAAATGTTCATTTCACTATAACTTTTGCAAAAGGTGTATTGGAAAAATTGGAATCCAAAAAAATAGACGATAACTGTAATGGACTTGAAAAATTATTAAAATTGTATGAAACAAAATCAACAACAAATATGCATATGTTTGATGCAGATGAAAAATTAAAGCATTATAGTAATGTCAAAGATATTATTAATGATTACATGATAACAAGATTGTCTGTATATGATGATAGGAAAAAATATCAAATAAATATGTTAAGTAGTATGCTTAAGGTACTTACTAATAAAGCAAAATATATAAGTGAATTATTGGAAGGTACAATTGATCTTAGGAAAAAGAAACGAGATGAAATAACAAATATGTTAATGTCAAAGAGTTATGATATGATTGATGGGGAATATAAATACTTATTGAAAATGCCTATGGATAGTGTTAGTGAAGAAAATGTAGAAAAATTAGTAAATGAAAAAACGGAACGTGAAATAGAATTAAACAAATTAAAAAATACATCTATACAAAAAATGTGGTTATATGAATTAAATGAGCTTAAATTACAATATAGTAAATTTAAATTAACACGTGAAAAATTACAAATGGAACATAAAGTCAAAAAGGTTAAAAAATTAAAAATGAAAAAAATTAAAAAGAAAAATTAATATGAATTTAATAAATAATATATAGCAACATAATAAATAAAATATAGTTATTAATAATTATATTTTATTTTATTTTTTCTTTTTCTTTTTCTTTTCTTATCTTTACAATTAGAAAAATGTTTTCATTTTTAGAGTTTTATGCTTATAAGAGCTACTAACAGGTAGTGATAATGGAACACTCATAGTGCTTACATCGCGTTTATATTTTATATAACCTTCGGCTTCACCATAAATTTTGTCAATACAATATTGAGATACCATATCATTTAATTCTTTTATTTGTTCTGTTATATGATGTGGTTGATTTTTAGAATTTTGTAAGTATATACTACGCATTATTATTTTTATAGTATCGACGTCTTGTTCTTTAATAACATATTTATTATGTGATTTTTTATATACACCAAAGCGAATAGCATTTTGTATAATTTGTATATTATCTTTGCAGAAAAAACATTTCGAAAGTAAACTTTCTTCTAATGTTCCTTTTAAAGCACCTTTATAACTAGAAAGAACATTATTATTATTAGTAAATAAATGATGAATTTTATTGTCAGCGTTTATTATATCAACACGACCATTATTGTGAGAACAATTCATATATAATATATGAAAGAAAAAAATATAACGATAGAATATATAATGAATACATTTCAAATGATAGTTTTAATTATAGCTACTGTAGTTCTAATTGGAATATTAACAGTAATAGGTGTGACATTAAAAAATGGTAGTTTAAAACGACAATTTCCTCCTGTCATTGGTGAATGCCCTGATTATTGGGAAAATGTCATGGACGAAAAGACGGGTAATAATTATTGCTTAAATAAAAAAAATTTAGGGAAATCATCATGTTCAACTAAAATGGATTTTAATGTATTTCCATACACAGGTGCAAATGGTGATTGTCAAAAAAAAAATTGGGCAAAAGAATGTAATTTAACATGGGACAGCATAACCAATGTAGATGGTGTTTGTGATAATTCTAATTAAAATATATGATATATTGTATCTAGTAATAATTTTTAGATAAATATAATTTGTAAAGATAATAAAATTATATTTATGTGAATGATATATATATTTATGACATATATCATAACTAAAATAAAGAACACATTATGTGATGATATTAAAAAAATTATTTGGGACTATATACCCGTTATCACAAAAAGTTCTTTATCGAAACAATGTTATTTAAAAAATTACGTTTTAAAAAATGCATCAATAGAATCAGTTCATTATCAAAATTATATAAGAGATATTATACGTAAGGATTGTTTTTTCATAATAAAAATGAATTTGGAATTACATTTTAATAAATGGTTAAAGAAAAAAAATATTTATTACAAGGATTATAAAATAAATAATTATGTTAATTATTTGTTACATCTTTGTTTTGAAAACAAATCAACAAGATGCGAAAGAGAGATTAATAATTATATAAAAAAATGTGGTTTAGATAAATCATGGTATAAAAGGATAATATTAAAAAATAATAAATGGAAAACCTAGATTTGAATACTATATTAAATAGAAATAATATTGAAAAAGAATTAATAGAAGTGTTGGAAAATATTAGATTGAATAAGGGTAATAATAGTATTAAAAAAGGAGTGTATATTTATGGGAATCCAGGTTGTGGTAAAACTTCATTTGTTGTAAAAATATTAAATAAAATAGGTTTTGATATTATAAAATATGATGCTGGTGATATAAGAAACAAATCGATAATGTTAAATATTACAAAATATAATATGTCCGATAAAAATATAATTAGTTGTTTTAATAAAAAAAAGAAAGATATTGTTTTGGTTATGGATGAAATTGATGGTATGAATAACGGAGATAAAGGTGGTATATCATCATTAATAAAATTGATACGACCAAAAAAAACAAAAAAACAAAAAAAAGAAGAGTATACATTAAATCCAATAGTTTGTATAAGTAATTATCATGTTGATAAAAAAATAAAGGAATTAATAAAAGTATGTCATTCTTATGAATTAAAAGACCCTACTGATAATCAAGTAGAAGAAATATTGAAACAATTAAATATAAAACTATCGAATAAAACAAAACATATAGTTATGAATTATATTAATGGTGATTTAAGAAAAATAGATGATATTTATAAAATATACTTTAAATACCCTAAATTTTTTGAAAAAGAAAAATATGTAAACATATTCGAAAAAAAAATATACCAGGAAGATAGTAAGCTTATAGTAAATAAATTGTATAACAATAAATATGACTTTGAACAACATAATTATATTATAAACGATACGGATAGAACAACAGTTGGATTACTATGGCATGAAAATGTTCCTGATACAATAATTCACAATAAAGATAAAAAGGAAGTAATTAAGTTATATAATAATATTTTATCTAATTTTTGTTACTCTGATTATGTAGATAGAATAACATTTCAAAAACAAATATGGCAATTAAATGAAATGAGTTCATTAATAAAGTTATTCTATAACAATAAATTAATACATGATTCTCAATTACATAAAAAGGAATTGAATACTGTACGATTTACTAAAATTCTTACAAAATATAGTACTGAATATAATAATATAACATTTATAAAAGATATGTGTCAAAAATTGATGATTGATAAAAAAGATTTATTTTATTTTTTTTATAAAAAGCGAATTGATATGGACTATAACATTGAATGTATACAACAATATTTTACAAATTTTGATATATCTAAATTAGAAGTAAATAGAATGTATCGTTATATAGATAATTATAACTAATAAACATTAATGATATAAATATTATTATATTAATAATATTTATATGATTCCGGTAATAAAATCTAAGATTAAGTCTTGTGTTAAAAAGGAAATACATAAAAAGGAATTGGAAGAAAAAAATCAGTTACACAATAAGCATATTAGTAATAATAGTACTATGAATGTTAAGAATGATAACAATAATTCTTATAACAATAATTATGATAATGATAATGATAATGATGATTTATACAATAATATGAATTTATACATTAAAAATAATTTTATGTTTGATATAGATATATTTTAACTTCTATTTAGCAGATATTGTTTTTTCTTTCACATTTAAAAATACATTTTCATCACTGTTTTCTAAATCATCTTTAATTTTATTATTATTTTCAACATTTTCATTATCATCACTTGACGATAAATCAATTTCTTCTATTTTTAAAAGTTGTTCTTTTTTATTATCAACATCTTTTAATTTATTTTCTAATTCTTCTATTCTTCGTTCTTTTTCATACAATTTAAATTCCAATTGTGATATTGATTGTTGTGCTTCCTGTAATGTATTTTGCATATGTTGACGTTCAGCATTAAAATTTTGAATTCTTTCATGTTGTTGTTTTAATAATGAACCAATTTCTTGACCATTTAATAACTTTTGTGTTCCATTAGAATCAGACACATTAACTTGAGGTAATGAATTTTGTTTTAATTTTTCAACAAGTTCACTTATTGTTTTTTGTTGATTTTTAAGTAAATCACTAACTTCTTGTAATGAAAGATTTTTCTGATTACCTTGTGAATCAGAAACAACTATATTAGATGGTGCATTTTTCATTCTATCTTGAGCCATTTTTTCTCTTCTAGCGCTAATTTCTTTAATCTGTTTTAGCACATCTGGTTTCATTTTTGGATCACCTGGTGCATAATCTTTTAATAATCCGTCAATTTGATTCATATAAAAATCTTTCATATCAGTTTCTTTTACAAACATATCTACCGTTTTATTGGATTTTTTAACATAATCCGGGTGTGGATTCTTGAGCAACTCTTTTTTATCAAAAGTATTTTGTGTATGTGAGAAAACCAATATTGTTTTAAGTGGATTTAATTGAACAAATGGTACCGTATAATTTTTCAAAAAAGCTTTTTCTTCAGCCAATGCAGCATGATCTTCATAAGCATGATCTTTTAATAGTTCTCTCTTAAATGCAAATGTTCCTGCTGTTGCGTGATTTGGACCATATGGACCAAACTGATACATCGATTCAATATGTTTAAAATATATATATATTTCACTTGATCCTGCACAAAGAGCCTTTTTATTTTTGGTCAACATTTCTACAGCATGTGAAACTCGATCTGGTGGATAATAATCATCATCATCCATATATACAATAATATCACCTTTGCTTTTTTCATGCATAATATTTCTCTTTTTTCCCAATGGCATTTTTTCATCATATTTGAAATATTTTACTTGTGGGATATCTTTTACTAAATCTTCTATTTTATCCGTACCATCATCAATAATAATCCATTCCATTCTATTTTTTGGATATTTTTGATGTTCAAAACATTTAATCATATAAGGAATAAAAGGACGTCTATTAAATGTAGGAGTACAGATACTCACAAATGGCGTTGATTTTTGTTGCTTTTTTTTATTTTTTCTTCCCATTTTTAATGAAAATATATTATAATTTAATAATTTAAATGTATTTAAATTATTAAATATTTAATTATATTACTATTTCTTAGAGTCTAAATATATTTTTACAGAATATCCAATAAAAGTTACTAACATTGCTGATAATGTTATATTATCTACAAAAGGTATAGAATATAGTATTGTTATTATACCAAATATACCGGTTATTAAATTACCATAACTAGTAATATCTTCACCCATTCCATCATTCCATCCTCTATTATAGAAATCACCAAATATACTATATATCAATGCATAAACATTATAACAAACATTATATATTATCATTATTGGTAATAAAATAATTGGAAAAACTAAAATATAAATTGCATATCCTAATACTGGCTTTGCTAATGCTAATATTAAATATAATATATCTTTGAAAATCTTTGTTCCAATATTTGACTTATCGTCTGGTGATGTTTTTCTATCCTTACCAAAATTAAAAGGCTCTATTATTAATAACTGTTTTAATATTACAAAAATGTAAAAGAAAAAAGTAACAATTTTTGATGCAGATAAAGAAAGTATATATAAAATAAATATAATAGGTGTTAGTAAAAACATAGCACTATTTTCAGAATCTAATTTTTTATGCCTTTCATTTGGATTTGTAATTTTATTTGATTGTTTGAAAACACTTAATAATTTATTCAAAATAAAATTGTTAACAACACGAGGTACTGCTATACTTTCACTAAATGCCATTTTCATTGCATTTAAGAATCCATAATCGCCTTTTTTAACTTCTTCATCTGTTACCATTTTATTTGTTTTTTTTGAATAAAGCCCTTCAAAAAAGTAACTATATTTTTCAATTGATGTTTCAAATTTATATTTTTCATCTAGACAATCAACTTTCGCTTTTTTATTTTGAAATTTACATTTGTCATATTCCCATGTTTTATTTTTGATATTAATAAAATTAACAGCTGTTAATGCCCATACTATTACTGTTACAAATGTAGTTATTATTATACTCCAAAAATTATCCCAATTATCATAAATAGGTTTTTTTTTAGTTTCTTTCTTTTTTTTTGCCGTCATATAATATTATAATATATAGATATTATAATATTATTATAGAATACAATGATTACTATACATATAAATAATTATAATGAAAACATTAAACCTGCATTACCTGATTGAAATGATAATATATTGTACTTTTCTTCCATAACATGTAGATCAAATGCGTAATCGAAAAGATTCCATACATTTTTTCTATATGTTATTTCTTGATATGAAACATCAACACCATTTTCATTTTTCCATCGAATAACACAAGTTTGCGTATTCGAATCTTTAACTGCCTCACTATTAATGTTAGGTTCGAATATCTCAAATTCAAATTCGATCTTATTGAATTTGCTCATATTAATTGCACCACTAGGTTGCATTTCACTTGGGTCTGTATTTAAGCAAAAATTATAACAATATAAATGCTCATTACTGTTGCCATGGGATCTATTATATTTTTCTATATAATTATAAATACCAGAATCAAGCATATTTTCTCTGTATTTTCCATTTAATAATATTCCAAATTTATGCATAATTTCTTTATGATTATATATAGAATATTCTGGTGTGACAGCTAAACCACTTATTGCAGATGTACCATTAGGTGATATTCTTGAAAATGCATCTTGAAATGGATTTAATGATCTATTACTTCCAGAAACACTAACAACACCTTTTGCAAATTCGTCATTGTCATCTTGTGTTTTCAATGAATATGGTATATAATTGTATGGCCAATTCGTATAATTGGTCCATTCATTTCTTAAGTGTGCATCATTTCTTCTAAAAAACCACATCCAATTTGATACTAAACCATGTGATTTTAATTCTAATTTATTAGTACCAGTAATATTAAAGAATTTGTATTCATTTATATTTTTTATTAAATACTTTTGTTCTTTCAATGCAAATATATTTATTTCGTCTTCAGATAAAAAACAATAATTACATATTAAATGAATATCAGTATTCCATATATTTCTTGTATCAGGATAACTCTCTAATTTTACATCTGTTGGGGGTTGAATAAATTTATAAAATTCATTATTTGTTACTGATATATTTGGTGAAACATATGGATAATTTCTATCTTTATCATTAACATCTCTTATCTTATATAATGAACGTATGGGTCTCATTTTTACATCAATATGTAATTCGTTATATTGAAGGCTAATTAATGGAAATGACATTTTACTAGACATAGAAAACCATGAATTAATAGGTATATATAGTTTTCTACCACGAATAGAAGGATCAGGTCCAGGACCATTTTTATACACAGCTGCATTTGGATATTGATTCAATCTATCAAATGCATTACCAGGATCATTTAATTCAGGTATATTTCCTGTCATATTATAAAATTTTTTCTTTTTGGTTTCACTGAAATCTCTTTCTACTAAATTATATAAATAATCACCACTATATTTTTGAATAATTTGTCTTCCGACAGATATAACTATCTCATCAATCATTTGACAACCAAGATTTTCAATCCATTTAAATTCATATGGACGCCATTCATTATTATAAGATATATCATTTTCTGTGTCAACCTTTGTACCATTCCACTTCTCAGGTGGAACTATTGGACTCCAAATTGTCGGTAAGTTAACAACCAAATATGTGTCCATAAGTAATTCTGCGTATCTTGGTATTTTAAAACTAAAAGTTGTTGGTGTATCAAAATTAAGTATTTTTTGACCATCATAATCAACTCTTATTTTTTGCATACCAAAATTGGTATATTTTGAATATGTTGTTGTAAAAAAAGTTTTAGACGGGTTTCCATTTAATATTATATTTTGATTTCCATTTGCAACTATATTTAGTAATCCACCTGGCATATATATTTTATAATAATATTTTATTTAATATAAAGTAGATAATATTATATTATAATATATTATATGTTAGACAAAATTACTGAAATATATAAAAATGCAATGCAATCTAGTGATACAACAATTCAGTATATTTTATATCTTATAATATTTGTGTTAATAGTTGTTATAATAATGTTTGCCAAAAATACTTTAAATATGAAAGATAATAATTGTAGTGAGTTAAATAATATATATACCAATTTCCCTACAATATCACCAATATCTTCAAACGCTGCTGTTCTAAATAATTCACTTCGTGATTTTTATATAAAAACGGCATATAATTGTTGTTCCCCTGGTTATTTTAAAAACAGTTTTGTTGATTTGTGTGCTTTAAAAAAAATAATACAACAAGGTGCAAGATGTCTTGATTTTGAAATTTATTCGGTAGATGACGAACCTGTAATAGCAACCTCAACTGAACCTGATTTTGATATTAAAGAGACTTATAATAGTGTTAATTTTTCAAAGGCAATGAGTATGATACGTGATTATGCATTTTCATTTGCAACTTGTCCAAACCCATCAGATCCATTAATATTGCATTTTCGTGTGAAAAGTAATAACAAAACAATTTATAAAAAAATGGCAAAAAGTATTCAAAAATACTTAGAATCATATATTTTAGACAAAGATTACAGTTACGAATCAGATGGGCATAATTTATCTGCATTACCTATTAAAAACTTTTTAAATAAGGTTATTATAGTTGTAGATAAGTCAAATCCTCTTTTTGAAGATACTGAATTGAATGAATTTGTAAATTTTAGTAGTAATGCGGTGTTTATGCGTTCTTTAAGAACGGATGATGTTATATATACTCATGATATGGATGAACTTGTAAATTATAATAAAAAGAATATGACTATTGTATTACCTAATGTAGATTATAAAGACAATAATCCGGATTCATCAACTGTTATGAAATTTGGTTGTCAGATGGTGGGTATGTCATTTCAAAATTTTGATTCTAATATGGAATTTTATGATTTATTTTTTGATAAAATAGGTTATGCATATGCATTAAAACCACAACAACTACGATATATACCAGTAACTATTGATATGCCAAAATCACCTTCTAAGAATATTTCATATGGTACAAGAAAAATCAAATCGGATTATTATGATTTCGATATATAATATATATAAAATTTAATATTTATTTTATATATATGCCTATATCTTTGCAAGAAAAAGAATTAGAAATATTAAGAATGGCAATTGATGAAGCCGAAAAAAAACAAGGAAAAGAAATTGTGAATACACCCGAAGTTCAACAAATTATAGAAATTGTAGAAGATTTTCTAAAAAAAAAGAAATTGATGTGTTATGGTGGTACAGCTATTAATAATATATTACCTGAAGAAGACCAATTCTACGATAAAAGTATTGAAATACCTGACTATGATTTTTATTCACCGGATGCATTAGGTGATGCAAAAGAGTTAGCAGATATATATTATAAAAAAGGTTATCAAGAGGTTGAAGCAAAAGCAGGACAGCACGAGGGTACTTTCAAGGTATTTGTTAATTTTATACCAGTAGCAGATATAACACAAATGGATGCTTCATTATATAAGAGGGTAAAAAAACAAGGTATTATGGTAGATGGTATAGTGTATACGCCTCCTAATTTTTTAAGAATGTCCATGTTTTTGGAATTATCTCGTCCTGCTGGAAATGTAGGTAGATGGGAAAAAGTATTAAAGCGATTATTGTTGCTCAATAAAAATTATCCATTAAAAGGTATTAAATGTGATAAACAAGAGTTTCAGCGTTCATTTGAAGAAAAAACGAAAAATGAAGATGATATTTATTTGACAGTTCGTGATTCATTTATTGACCAAGGAGTTGTGTTTTTTGGTGGATTTGCAAATACATTATATAGTAAATACATGCCTACTAAGATGAAGAAAAAAATGGAAAAAATACCTGATTTTGATATAATATCAATGGATCCAGATAAAACAGCTACTATTTTAAAAGAACGGTTGAGTGATATTGGTATAGAAAATGTTAAAGTTAAAAAACATAAAGAAGTGGATGAAATAATACCTGAACATTATGAGGTTATGGTCGGTAAGGAAACGATATGTTTCATATACAAGACAACAGCTTGTTATAGTTATAATATTATTGATATTAATAATAAGAAGGCAAAGGTTGCCTCTATTGATACCATGATGAGTTTTTATTTGGCATTTATTTATGCAAACAAACCATATTATGATGAAGGACGAATATTGTGCATGTCTCAATATTTATTTGATGTGCAGAAAAAAAATCGATTGGAGCAGAAGGGATTGTTAAAGCGTTTTAGTACGCAATGTTATGGTAAACAGGCAACAAAAGAGTCTATGCGTGCAGAAAAGGCTGAAAAATACAAGAAATTAAAAGGAAAAAGGGGAACCAAAGAATACGATAAAGTATTTTTGCGTTATGTTCCAAAAGAAATAGAGGAAAAAAAAGTTAAAAAAGTTAAAAAAGTCAAAAGTATTATGAAAAAGACAAAAAAGAGGGGACGTACAGTACGTAAAAAGACAAAAAGACGCGTAAAGTTTCTTGGTATTTTGTAATTCAATATTATTTTTTTATAATTATTATAATTATAAAAAATAAAAATAAAAAACTGATAAAAACTCATTAAAAAACTTTTAAAAAAAATTGAAATGAATATACTATTTATAGTAATTAATATAAATTAAATGAAATTAGTATTAAAAAATATGAATAAAATGTATTATAAAGGTTCGCTATTTAATCCACAGAATAAGAGTTATTATGGATATAGGATTGATTTATTGAAGAGTGCTCTTCAAAAATATTTAAGGAGAAAAGAATTAAGTAAAATGGTTTGGTGTATGACTGAATTGTATTTGTTTAAGTTTGCTGATGAGAGGGCTATGGGAGTTATTAGTAATACCTTAAATAGAGTGAAGATATTTTTAGATGAAGAAATGTGTTTTGATGATTGGGAAAGATATTTGGAAGTAATGAGATTGATTGAAATGTTTGATGAGAAAAATAGAGAAGGATTAGATATTTTGATTAAAATATGTAAGATTTTAATAGATTGTAAAATGATTAGATTAAGTAGTGATATTAAGTGTTATTATAATTTAATGGTAGATAAAAAAGGATTGAAAATTTGTGATAGTAATTATGATGAAAAAAAAATTTTAAAATATATGAAAAAAGAAGATGATAAAAAATGTTTAGAATTATTTGGTAGATTTGTAGATTTATTTGAGAAAGGTAGTGAAGATTGTTGTTATTATGCCCTTAAATTATTGAAAATGGAGGAAAAAGAGAAAATAAAAGTTGGAAAAAGGTTTCGCAGAAGTGGTCCTAGTTATATGGTATGGGAGTATTTAATGGATAAGTGTAATGGAAAAAATGAAGAATGTAAGAAGGTTGTTGAATATAGATTAAGGGAGTATCATAAGAAACGAGGAGAAAGGCCAATATTTATGACTGCTAGTATTTATATGTTATTGAAGTATGATGAGATTGATTGGAATAGGGTGATAGATTTTAATAAGTATAATTGTACTAGTAGTGAATTGCAAAATTTATTGGATAATAGAAAAAAATTAGTTATTGATGATTATTGTATTGATATGCACTGCTCACAGGGTAGAAAAATGGGTAAGAATAAGAGGGATTTTGTATTGGCTGGAAGTATTGTAGTAGATGAATATAGCAGGTATAGTAGACCAGAATGGCGGAAATTATATATTGAAGCAGGATTAGAGCATGCTGAATTGGTTGAAAAGGGAATATTGCCACCAAAAGGTAGGAGAATGAAAAAAAGAGTTGTGGAAAAGAAAGTTGAAGTGGAAAAGAAAGTGGAGAAAAAAGTGGAGAAAAAAGTTGAAATAAAATTGGAAAAGTTAATAGAAAAGAAAAAACCAACAGCAAGGGAACAGCAGCGATCTGAAAAGTATAAAATGATAAAAAAAATGAGAGGGAAACCAAATTTTGATGATTTGGAAAAAGATTTAAAATTTATAGATAGTAATGATATTAATAAAGAGAAAATAAGGTTGTGTACTGAGAATACTTGCGGAAATAAAGTGATGTGTTTTGAGTATAATGGGAAGATTTGGAAGGAAGGTAGAAAAAGTATGAATTATAATAGGGATTATTGTGTATTGGATGAATGTAAAGAGCATTTTGGATTGAAAAAGATTGGAATGGAAAGAATATTGAGTAATTTTAAATTAGAGAAAATAGATAAAAGTAAAAAAAGTTGGGTGGATAATTGGCAAAAAGTTATGATTAAAGATGGAGATGAAAAGGTTGTGTATTGTGTAATGGATAAAATTAATCCAGGAATTGAAATTGGAAAAAGGAAAAAAGAAATGTTGGAAAATAGGAAAATGTTGAAAGAGTTTGTGAAAATAGGAGTGTTTCGTGGGATTTTTAGGGTGAGTGATTTTAATGGGAGGAATGTGTTAATAAAGGGTGATGATAAATTGGTAAGTATAGATGAGGGTGATATAGGAAAGAGATTGGATATAATAGGTGGGAGAGAAAAATGGTTGATTAATGAATTGAATAAGGATAAGAGTATAATAAAAGAGATTATATATGAATTGAGTACTGGTTCAGCATTATATGTTGTAGATAAAATGAAAAAGTATAAATTTAGTGATGAATTATGTAAGGTAGTAATAAATAATTGGAATAATTTGCGTAATGATTTGGAGAGTGAAGGTATTGAGTTTGAGTAAATAAAAATATAAAATAAATTAGAAAATTTTTAATAAATAGTAACTTTTATTCTGTTACTATTTGTTCTATTAAATCTCTCCATTCATACTCATCATCATCATCTATACCAATATCGATTTTTTCTAATAATATTTTTTTTGCAAGTTTAGTTCCTGTTATATTACAATATGTTGTTGGACTATATCTACTCTCTGTCCCTTCACCTTGTTCTTCTGTATATATAATGTTAAAATAATCTTTATCATTGAAGTTTATTTTTAATGTTGCTTCTACCGAATGACCATATTCATCCATCGCATGGTCGTGATATTCATAATTGGCTTCAACTTCAAGATTCTTCATTTTTTTAACATCCTTATCACTTATATTAAAATAATTTATAAAATTTATTTTAACCTTCTCTTTTTTGAGTTGGCTAATTTTATCTTCATATTCTGCAATTAAATTGTTTATTTCTATAATATTACTCATTGTGTTATTAATTGATATATTATTTCAGTAAAATATCAATTT
>Ga0129351_1000338_pt1 | contig 17241 bp, 24 predicted proteins | sample CPBDNA_8_FD_94423 | JGI IMG/M metagenome (GOLD analysis project Ga0129351, IMG submission 94423) | Freshwater to marine salinity gradient microbial communities from Chesapeake Bay, USA - CPBay_Sum_27_0.2_DNA | ecosystem: Environmental > Aquatic > Marine > Coastal | place: USA: Chesapeake Bay... | reverse complement strand
GACATGACATTTGACAAATGGTTGTATGAATTCTTACCACTGGACATGACACCTCATGAATGGGTGACTGGTGAGAATCTTAAAGAACCATGCATCAACGCCAACTCAACTTGGACATACAACCCTACTAGTAAAATACCGATATTAGACTATGTGGGTAAGTATGAACGACTTGAAGAAGATTTCAACATTATACGAGAAAAAATTGGTCTACCTTCTGATGTTAAATTGGAAAAAATGAACACCACCAAACACGACTCATGGGAGACGTATTATGACTCAACAAGTCTGTGTATTGTCAAGAAATATTTTGCTTTTGATTTAAAAGCCTTTGATTATCATCTACCAGAAATTGAAGATGAATCGAATGCGCGGGAGGAAGTTGATAACAAGTTGTTGAGCACATTTCAAGACATTACTGAGTCAAATCCCAGAGTAGCGAAAATGAAACGATTCGAGCAACATGTGATAGACATGCCAGATGTATGGTCATATGACAAGACTCAAATTGATTCATCTAGTGATACTGTAAGAGTCTCCCCGGTTGCTAATCCTTTTGAATTTATATACGGGTTACATGAAATTAAAAAGCACTTTGAAAAAGAACATGAATATTTAAAGTGGAGTGATGTAGACACACCAAAAGGTGATCCAACAATCAGAGAAGATCGATTACGTCGACGAGCCGCGGCCAATGCATGGAGCAACCTGTGCCGGTTGTATGATATATGGCCCAAGGCATGGAGCTTGGCAAGTGATGGACTAGAAACAGAAGACGCGCCCATTAACGAAGCTAGAGAAGAGACTATACCAATAGAACAATTGAAATTTCCAGAAGAATATAATTATGAAAACATCACACTAATAACACAAATATATAAAGAAACGGACCAACAACGATTAAGTGAACTTCGATTGAGCATTAAAAACAACATTAGAAACAAGCACATAACAAACGTTGTTTTGTTTGTCGAGCTCAATGAAAATACAAAATCAGCCAATGAGCTGATAAAACTGTACAAGCTTGACAACATGCATGATCAATTTAAAAACAAAATTAAATATGTACATAGTAGAACAAGGTTAACATACAAGCTAGCTATTGACTACGTCTTAAAACAACCCGCCGGTCCAGAAGACTGGAACACTGGTTATTTGTTATGTAACAATGACTGTTACTTTGATGATACTGTGGAGCGTCTCAAATATGTTAAATTGTTCGATCAACGGTTACTTTGCATGACGCGTTATGATCAGCGACCAAGTGGAGAAGTTGTACCAGCTAGATGGGATGGTCAACTTGACCCAGTAGATTATAAAAAACTAGATAATGATGATTTTTACAACACCATGCCGATGATAACACCTCTTAGTAATGACGCTTGGTTTTTTAATAAACAGACTTTCGAAGATAAACTCGACAACATCAACACAAACTACACGTTGGGTACTGTACACTGCGAGGGTAATTTTATATACAACTGCCATAATGGTGGTCTACGAGTTTTTAATGTAGGAATACAAGGATATGTCAAATGTATACATCTACACAACACCTACCTGAGAAAAGATGACGACTGGGATTTTGAAATGGAAGCCCGGGTTCAATGGCCACAAAGGGACATCACGAACTATATTAATGGATGCTGGCGACCACGTTGTGTTGAAAATCCATATGATAGTAAATGGCATGTTAATCATAGATACAGCGAATTCTTCGTCAGAGATTTCAGTACACTATATTGAAATCTAAATAAACTCAAGTAAATATATGTGTGACCGAGCATATATACATAGGTAAATTTCAAGCAGAATATGAATCTGTTTTTAGTGAATCAGATGAAGAGATTCTCAATAAAATAAAAAAGAAAACTACAGGTAGTATATTTGAACCGGTTACTGTTATAGAAAAGACTGCAAAAGATAATTTAAACGACCTATCCAATCGGTGGGTCGCTAGGAACACTATTAAACCTAACAAGACATCATTAGATGTCTTAGCCAATCTACCAATAACACATCCAATCCTAGTCTGTTATTTAACAAACGAATATCAACCTTTAATAAATAATTTTCAAAATGTTTTCATATTAAACAATATTGAAAATTATTTGTTAGACACTGAGTACAATACATTTATTGATATAAACCGTCAAGATTATATAAAAAAAACACCTAGTAGTAAAACATACATATACATGAACCAATTCACCAATAAATGGAAACAAGCTCAAAAAATGTGGACTGAAGGGGATTTGAGGTCATTTAATCATATAGACCCTGAGGTGTATAAAAATCATAAAAACATATCATTGATTGGTGCATGCTTTTTGTATCTAAAAAAACTATATCCGGATGAAAAGATTGTAATTGTTGGTAACAATATTGAAGAGAATTGCGCCATGACACAGATTCTATGGAAACAGTATAGCAGTCAACTTATTTTTGTATGATACCACGTATAGTTAGTTATATAAAAGATGAAATAACTTTCATCGAACGATGGTTAAAATACCATAGTAAAATTGTACCTTATTACCATATACATATATTTGATAATAAATCCAGTGATGGAACGCAAGATATACTAAATTATTATAAAGTAAATTGTGGTTTAAATGTATACAGTCATGATGATTATATAAAAAAAGGTGAAGCGGTCACAAACCTTATACACAAATATACCAAGCAACCTAGTTTATTTCTACCACTAGATGGAGACGAATTTGTATGTTTATATCAAAATAAACAATTAATAACTAATCATAAACTTATAAAACAATACTTAAACAGATTACAACCAATTGAAGGTAAGTATAGAATCTTGGGTTCATTGAACAGCATCCCGGAAAAGAGATATTACGATAAACCTTTAGATCAGATAGATAAATTCAACTGGACGTGGACTGAAAACGATATGAGTAAAAAAATATACAATAGCAATTCTTTTCACAATACAGATCTAGGATTTCATCGAGGTACATGCTTCTCGAAAGATATAGTTAAAACAGATATAGTGTACCTTCATTATCATGATATTGGTCATGATCACTACAAGACAAAGTGTCTCAAAGACATGACAGGTTTAGGTTATGACATAGATAATAAACAGCTTCTTGATTCATTGAAACCTACCACTCCTGGCTATCATAAACTCACCGCTATAAAAAACATTAAAAACTGGTCGTATAAACCTACAGATACATACGATATAAAATTAGAAACACCATTATGTATTTAAACAATAACTCATGCCTGTATGTTGATAATGTGATGATCGATTGGTCTGCAAAAGCAGCTTGTACTACAGTGGTTCAAATGGTGTTTAAAAAATTAGGGTTACTAGAACAAGCTATAGCATATCACCCGACTGGGTGGGTACATGATTGGAGACAGGACGTGTATGACCAACAAAAGCCATTAAATGACAGTGTTAGTTGGACAAACCCGGAAATATTTAAAATAAAGTTTGTTAGGTGTCCTTACCATCGAGCGGTGAGTAGTTACATACATAGTCAAAGACACCCACAATTATCCAATCAACTCCCACCAGATCTGACTTTCCATCAATTTTTACAATTGTTACAGAATCAAAAAATACCAAATAATCCTCACTGGAACTTACAATCCCGTCCGCGTGAATCCATCGACAACAAGATATACAACCACATTATAAGAATAGAACATATGGAACAAGACCTTGCATCTATTCAGGATCGAATACAATTACCGGTTATAAAATATGATCATCATCATGTACATAAAATAATAAATGAACATGCCAAATTTCCTGCACATGATATTCCATATTCACAAATACAACAACAAGGATTTCCGTCATATGACTGTTATTATCAATCCCCGATATCAAAAGAACTAGTAGAAAAAGTATACTCTAGAGACTGTAATTTTTATGGATATAACTACCCGTTTAGATAAATATATACATGGTTAAGGATGATTCAATACGCCCATGGGGGCACTACGAAATTTTATTAGATGCAGATTATTGCAAGGTAAAACGCATATATGTAAAACCGGGACAACGATTGAGCTATCAATATCACTACAAACGTCAAGAAGCATGGACTGTTGTGAGTGGAATCGCGAGGATAACTCTTGATGATGTTACTGATGATTACAAACCAGGTGAAACGGTGTTGATACCATTAGGGGCCAAACACCGGATGGCTAATCCAAGTGACACTGAGGATATGATTTTGATCGAGGTTCAAACTGGTACGTATTTCGGGGAAGATGATATTGTACGTGTACAAGACGACTATGACCGCCCAGAAAAACATGAAAAAGTATAAGACAGTAGCTATCAGTGGATATTTTGACCCGATCCATCCGGGTCACCTTGAGTATATTTCCATGGCCAAGTCTCTAGGTGAACATTTAATTGTTATTGTTAACAATGATCATCAATGTGTGTTGAAGAAAGGGAAACCTTTCATGTGTGAGGATGATAGATTAGCAATAGTTCATGCATTGCGTGATGTGGATCAAGTGTATCTATCAATAGACACAGACAAGTCCGTGTGTAAATCCCTGGGTGATTTGAGACCAGATGTGTTTGCTAATGGTGGAGATAGAAAAGATCATGAAGTGCCAGAATCAAAAATTTGTAAAAAACATAACATACAGATGGTAGATGGTCTTGGAGACAAAATTAGAAGTTCATCCGATTTGACCGGGTTGAAAGAAATAAAAGATTGATATTGTCTTGATATGTTCATATAATATATGAATGATAGTTAAAGACATTCCAGTGTATGATGGTGAATTGTTACACTCACGATTCGCATATAAATTTTTTAGAGACAAGACCTTACCAATTGGTAACATTGTAGCTTTTCGATCACCGATGTGGGTTGAAGCAGATGGTATGATTGATAGTGAAGATATTATCAAAAATGAATATATTTACAGTGATGATGCGATCAATTTTTTATGGGAAATTCCCTGCCTTCCGGATGCTTTTGGAGCTGTCGCGTATCAAAGACTGTTGAACACAAACATCGCCAACATATTGAGTGGTAAGTATATGAACAACACACCAATTGAAGTAGATGGTGATGATTTGATTGTACATGCAGAACACACACAAGGTGATATAAAGCAAACAAAAGGAAAGTGTAGTGTGAGTATAACCTACACAAGAGACGGTGTAACACTAGGTCACACCGGTATCAACGTACAAGCTGGAGAAAAGGCACCTAGTCATGCATTTTCTACCAACCTCAACAACATGCAATGTGATGGATTGATGAAAGATGTTATTGACATGTTTTATCAAATGAATGATGATATGTTCCTAGCTACGACAAAGACTATAGTGAAGTGAATTTATTTAATTATTTAAACAATTTAATTTTCACAAAAAAACAGCCATCTAGAAACACTGTTGAACAAGCTAGTGATTACCAACCGTTTTTGATAAACAGATGGTGCTCCATGCATGATAAACAAACAGCAAACATAATAAACACCACTGTGAATACTATGTTCCCGGTTTTTGAAGACAAGACAAAACACTACTCCTTTTTACATAAAATTTTACCTCGCGCTAAATTCAGTAAAATTAACTATATTAAAAAAGTAAAGAAAGAACCCTTACCGGAGCAAATCGCGCAACTAGCCAGAAACGTTGAACTATCTCAAAGAGAGATAAATCATTACGTAGAGCAACTAAACATAACTTTTAATAATGAAAACAAGTAAAGCAAATATTGACGCAATCGAACCAACTAAGAGTTTGATCGACCTTTCACAAGCACATGATGATTCTTTAGACTCAACACTAGTAGGATACGCTATTGATAAACTAGAAGATGATATAGTACTTATAGAGTTTGTAGACAATTACGAACAGGGTAATGAAATCATCCGCAAAGGTGTTGTCATTCCTGGTAATGCAAATCCAAAAGCATGGAGAGTTGGAAGAATTGTATGTCAAGGGGACAATGCCAAGACAACAAAGCCTGGAGACTATGTAACGTTTCCAAATAATATGGGAATCCCGGTGAGTAATCTCATTGTGAAAGATGGTAAGAAGTTTAAAACTGTGAAGAAAGGACAGTTTATCAACGCTCAACGTATTTTTGGTAAGTTGTATAGACTTGATAATGATGAAGCTTGATGGATCTATCGAGCTTGACATCTCTTCTACGTGAGAATGTATTAGATCTTAGATTCTCTAGAAGAAGACCCAAAGCCGGGTCTAGTACACGTCGTATGATATGCACGATGTCAGATCGAATATTGAATAGTGTGAATGGTAGGACCGTGCTCAACTATCTACCTCCCGGAGGTGCGAACAAAACATACAATCCTCATGCAAAAAATTTAGCTCTCGCATGGGATATTCTACTACAAGATTTCAGAACCATAAGCGTTGAGTCTGTCCAAATTCTAGCTCAGTATGATGAACAGCAATTTTGGAATTACTTTAACGAATCACTACTACCTTTAAGCCCCGGAGATAAACTATTTTTGATGAACAGTTGATATGTATATTAAAGAGCAAATAGAAAGTATTTTTTTACCACATCTACAAAATAATATAAATTTTATTTTGAATGACAAAAAAATTAAGACAGGTAAACTACTACTCGTATCACACAAAGGACCATACGTTTCGTTTGTTTTAAATATAAATAAAACCGTAAAAAATTATGAAATACCATACCCATTTTTGATAGAAAAAATGTCTAATGATTCATCTATAATTTTTGATTATAGTATCGAGACTCTATCAAATAATAACTTCAATACATTGAAATTATTAGATGCCTTTAAGGTAAATAAAACAAACAAGTTTTACAATAAAATATTAAAAATACAATACAATTAAGTTGACATAACTATACTAATATAATACAATAGATTTGTGTCTCTACTCAATTATTTTCCAACAGGTTATAACCCTACATCTGAGCAATCAAAAACAATTACCCAAATACAGCATGCTTTTGATAAAACAAAGTTTGTAATTTTAAGTGCCCCTACTGGTACCGGTAAAAGTTTTTTCGCTAGTACATTAGCGAATTCTTCTAGGGAATGTGATGATACATTTAAACAACATGTTGTAGATTATTCAGCTTTTCAGGTTGATCAGTATGGGGACAGCATGTTCGGTACAGAAATCGATGAATTACCTTCTCACGGTGGAACGGTGTTGACTATAACAAAGGCTTTACAAAATCAATATGATGATTTATTCGAATGTAATATATTGAAAGGTAAAAGCAACTACATGAGTACAATTGATTCTAGGATTGATGTTGAGATGGAGAGTGCTTGTATACCGAAAAAAATATTAGATAAGCATAGATTGAACGATAACTGTCCGTACCACAATGACAGAAGAGACGCTTTAATAGGGCAATTCTCTAGCTTAAATTATAGTATGTTTTTATCCTTACCACCACATCTAAGGAAACGACAATACTTAATTTGTGATGAGGCTAGCGAGCTAGAAGATGAACTAGTAGCGAGATATAGCTGTAACATAAAATATGACCTATTGACAAGGTTTGATATACCGCATAAAAAACTACTCACAGACGATCCTATCAAAGCGGAACAATGGTTAGTCGAGTTACAGGAGCATGTAACGGATATAAAAGGCTATCTACAACAACAAATGCAAAAAAATAGTAGATACAGCCCTAATGATCAAAAAAAATATAAATTTGTAAACATGTTACATACAAGCCTTCAAACATGTATATCTAACTGGAGGACATGTGAGTATATTATTGAAAAAAATGTAACACAGGTAATAATGACACCTCTGTATACAAACGCATTAGCTAAGAACATATTTAATAATGTTGATAAGGTATTACTTATGAGTGCCACTATAATAGATCATCAACAGTTCTGCAAATCGTTAGGTATTGACAAGTATGAATATATTGAGACTAAAAGTCAATTCCCTAGTGACAAAAGCCCTATATTCTGCTCCGGTAAATACCCGCTGAGTAAGAAGACATTAACAACTTATCTACCTAAAGTTAGTAATTTAGTCAATCAAATACTAGACAAGCATAAAGATGTTAAGGGTGTAATCCATACGCATACACATGACATAACAGATAGATTGATATCATATATAGATACTGATAGATTATTGGTTAGAGAGCCTGGTACAACAAACGAAGACATTATTACAAAACATCAATCAACAGATAAACCAACAGTCCTAGTATCTCCATCACTAACATATGGTGTTGATCTGAAAGACGATCTAGCTCGATTTCAAATAATAGTCAAGCTACCCTACCCATCATTACATGACAAACGTATAAAAATGTTATTTGAAAAGGATCCTGGCTGGTATGAAAATAAAATGCTAAACACGTTAGTGCAAGCATGTGGTCGCGCCACTAGAAATTTAAATGATTGGTCATGTACATACATTTTAGATGGTAATATAGTTAGAGTATTACATAAATGTAAAACAAAACTACCAGAACATTATATCTCCCGGGTTATGTAATAAATACATATGTGAAGTATCAAACATTTAATTTTGAGATAAAAGATCTCATAACTCAATTCCTCTCGGCATTTGATGATGTAATCATAAGACGTTACAATAATGGTAGGGTTGCAACAAAACAATTACCGGTCAGATATGTATACGCTCCAAAAAACAGAGTTATACACGACATAATAAATAAAAACCAGCATATAACAGTACCTGCAGTCGCTGTAAGTATCAAAGGTATTTCCAGAGATCCCGGTAGAGTGTTTAATAAAATTGATGGTTTCTATACACCTCAAATGTACAACTCACCAGACCGAGCGCCTAACTATGATAAGCTCACTCCAGTTAATCCAGTGAATATTGATGTGACGTTATCCATCATAACAAAGTATCAATCGGATATGGATCAAATCATAACGAACTTTGCCCCGTATGCAAACCCATATATAATATTATCATGGAGGATACCTCAAAGCCCCCGATCTGCAGACGCGTTTATTGATAAAGATGCCCCTATACAGGAACTCAGATCAGAAGTTCTATGGAACGGCGAAATATCTATGAATTATCCGGACGACCTGTCTGCTAATCAACCATACAGAGTTACAGCAGATACTAACTTTACAATAAAGGGTTGGTTATTTACTAAACCAATATCAACTACTACAGCAACAATATTCGATGTCCAAACAAACATAATTACTTTAGACGATATAACTAGTATATCTTCCGGTGATTTGAATGATAGATATAAAACAAATAATAATGTTATAGAATAGATGAGTACATATATTACCGACAATCCAGATTTTGGAAATGAACACATGTCACTATCCCCTAAAGTAGATAGGCAGGTACTAGAAGATATAAAAAGTACTAGAACGGACATAGACCGGAAAGGATCGCAACCAGGATCCAGACAAGGTCCACTACGAGGGTGTCCGGATATTACCTGGTTCTCATTAGATACTAAATTAAAAACATGGGACCTATATTTAACGTTAACTGGATTGAGTGGGGTTAGTGCAGTTAGTGGTATCAGTAGCGTGAGCGGATTGAGCGGTGTAAGTGCTGTTAGTGGATTGAGCGGTGTAAGTGCTGTTAGTGGTATCAGTAGTGTAAGTGGATTGAGCGGTGTAAGTGCTATCAGTGGTATCAGTAGCGTGAGTGGATTGAGTGGATTGAGCGGTGTAAGCGCTGGAAGTGGATTGAGCGGTGTAAGCGCTGGAAGTGGATTGAGTGGGGTTAGTGCAGTTACTGGATTGAGCGGTGTAAGCGCTGGAAGTGGATTGAGCGGTCAGTCAGTTTTTATACGAGGTCATAATATACTACTAACCACTAATATATATTTGAGTGCTAGTAATACAGCGATGTTTAACATCTCATCTATAGAGCATGAACTCTTCTCGGAAAGTAACTATAGTAATAGATTAGTAAATGAAAACCCTCCTTTCACTGGTGTTGAAATAACTAGTTTCAACGTTACTAGCCAGACATCATTAAACTTTGAATTGCCTACTATATACACAACAGGGGATATAGAAATTATATTGAAAGGCCCTGGGGGTTACTACATGAGTAGCGATAGCGTCTTTACAGACACGTACAAACTTCATGGTAAGTTAAGTGTTTACCCGTCAAGCGAATAAAATTTTCGAGAATTTGTGGATACCGGGATGTTTGATTATCTCCGTCCTAGGTAACCACATTAAATCTTCATGCTGAGCAGAATTGTTTATTTGTGTTATTAAATCTTTGTTAACTGGCATAATGTAACTATAATTTATATAATGAGTACCAAACTCATCATCAAATACATTGTTAGGGTATATATGGTCAGTTAATGAATTATATTGTAATTGCTCGGTATCATAGTCAATTATATTCAACTCTTCTTTCAACAACCTTTTTATAGCCATTTGGTGCATCTCATTCTTATACACACGACCACCAGGAGTGAACCAATAACCCTTTGCAGGTTCATTAACCCTCTTACCAAACAAGACATTATTATCATCATCTGTCAATATGAAGTCTATCGAAAATAACGGACTATTTTTTATCAACTCTCGGAACTGTTCATTATCTAAAGGTTTCATTCATATATTTATAATATGTTCCTCGGAAAGCGATTGAAGCCGATTTATTATTTCATAATCTTTACGATAAAAATCATGTAATATATCCAAACTATTATCGGACAATTCTTCCACATGATACAATTTTTCTGATACATGCGATCTTCTAGACTTGACAGGTAGTTTCAACTTTAATTTACCAACCATATCATTAGTTAAATTATTAAAGTCTAGCAAACAAAATATATTTTCACGAGTTATACATTCAATGTCTTCATGTAACATCCTATAATAGCATGTATCATAAACATGTTTTACATATATCCACGACTCATACAAGTCATTTACAATTTCATTAATATGTGAGTATTTTTTATTAATAGCAACTTGTTCTTCCGGCCTAATCTGATATTTTTTGAAAGTATAATCACTATCATGTATCTCCTGTCTAGTGTATAACCAATTGACACAAGATACAAACCTATCAACAGGGTCTCTTAGAACCAATATTAACTTCATTGTATAGGTATCAAAAGGTCTAGTGTATTTATGTTTGATATTTACATCAAATTGGTTATACTGATACACATCGCGAAGATACCCCCCTCCAGTTTTACCTACATGATAATGTCTCAACTCATCTTTTTCCGACATATCTCACCTATCAATCGATTCAAATTACCGGCCCAAAACCTCCGGGCTAGCACATCACACGGTCGATCATCACTCAACACAATACTACCTGATTCCGGTATCTCAACAATATCATCAACAAAATCAAAACAACCCACCTCTTTTAAATAAAAATAACACTGATCTTTATAATTATTCTCTATAAATAATAAGATGTCCAATTGCTTAAACACTTTACAATATAGTGTGAAATCACGAAACACTGCCCTCTCACTAGGAGGAAACACCAAATGCCCGTTGATAGAAATATCCGATAAACTCATCACAAATATTTATGAAAAATACTAGTTCTGAAATAAATACTTACATGGTTAAGTTAAAAAGGAAAATATTGATAATGGGACTTCCTGGTAGTGGAAAAACCACACTGGCTGAGCTTCTCGTTCCTCGCTTGAAAGCTGTATGGTTTAATGCTGATGCCGTACGTCAAGAAATCAACAAAGATCTAGGTTTTGATGAAGAAGCCAGATTGGAACATGCCCGGCGCATGGGTGTGATGTGTGATTTCTCCACGAAATATGGTAGTTACGCAGTGGCTGATTTTGTATGCCCTACAAAACAAGCCAGAACCATGTTCAATCCGGATTTTGTGATCTGGGTGAACCGGATTCAAGAGGGAAGATTTGAAGACACTAACAAAATGTTTGAACCGCCAGTAGGTTATGCTGATGTTGTACTTGAGGATGGTACACCAGAGGAATGGCTAGAACAGGTGATGGACGCTTTAGAAGGTGAACGTTGGGACAATCAAGCTCCTACAGCGCTGCTGATCGGAAGATATCAACCCTTCCATGATGGTCACAAAGCGCTAGTAGCAGAAGCGTTGAAACGTACCGGTCAGGTGTGCATTGCATTGCGTGATGTTGGTGGTATAGACGAGAACAACCCGTACGATTTTGAACAAGTACGTGCCAACATATTGGCTGGTTGTAGAGAATTTGGAGACAAGGTTAGAGTTATAGAGATTCCGAACATCATGGACGTGTTTTACGGTCGTGGTGTTGGTTACAACATAGAGATGTTGGAACTCAGTGACGAGCTCAAATCCATATCAGCAACAAAAGTGAGAAATGGTGAGATAGACATTCATGGTAACAAAGTGAACAAGGATGAGAAACGACCACCTGGATGGAATCCATTAACAGGCAAAGCCGGACACCCCGGTGATGAAAAAAAATAACATCTCGTTATTTTAAATTTAAACCCCTCATTCGAGGGGTTTTTATTTTGTCTAGACAATTTGATTTTGTTGTATAAAGACTAAATACATACATGGATAAATACATGAAAGAAGCTATCAAAGGCTTGTACTATGAATACGCCGGGCAACGATTGCAAGTACTAGCAGATTTAAACATTTTGTTACACAAACCGCAAGGTGTAGGCGACCATGCAGTGCACAGCAAGGACATCAAAGAGAAACTAGAAACACTTGAACACTTGAACAGCATGCTTGACACCATCAATGAAGAGTATAGTGATGTGACCATGCCAGACGACAATGTAAAACGTATGGAGCAAGAACAGCAAGTGTTGAACGAGGGTGAGTGTTGCGATGATGATTGTGGGTGTAAAGAAAAATAACCATGTCGAGGTATAAATAAATACATGAACACCGACATTGAAAATATTTTTCAGAACTACAAACGAGTAATAACAGAAAATGTGGCCGCACCGGCACCTGTGGAGCTTTCAGATGGTAAACATCCAATATTAAGAGAAGTAGAGCGTATGATGGCACAGGGCCCTGCACAAGACACAGAAGGACTTAACATGCAGGTCCAACAACTAGCAAATGCGCAAAATCAACTAAATCAAGCTTATGGGCAAGCGCAACAAGCTGCTTGGGCCAATCAAGATAGTCTATCCAACAACATACAATCTCCAGATGAAATGCCAGCAGATGGTATCGCCGGTAGCATGGGAGAGAAAGAAATGGGACAAATCAACAACGCCATGACTGAAATATCTAAAATGGCACAAACCCTGATTCCAGCTGCTCAAGCAGCCGGGGTCAACGCGGAACCACTGATGGAATCCATGAGAAATCTATTAGCTGAAGACCGGTTAGATGCTGATTTAACCGAATGGTTCAAAAAAATACTTTAAAGTTGACCTATTTTGAATATGATCATACTATAAAGGTATGAGAACATTACCAATTAAATTAACTCTAGCTCAACTAAACGAGTGGACTAAAGAAAATAACGACTTGACGTCGGACAAAGCTCCTGATATTGAAAGTTACTTAAATTTTGTTGAAAGAGCAGTTCCTAAACAATTGCTATCAATTGTTAGACCTTTGATAATTCAAGAAGCTGTTGATCCTGATATTATTGTGTTTAGCGTTGTAGATGAAGAAACAAATAAAACATACTACTTCAATCCAGCCACGAGTTACATTTTTAATGAGGTGTATAAACCAGTTGTGAATGACCCAAGCGTATTAGAGGGTCTGTAATAAATCCCATGGTACATTAAACTCCCGGGTTTCATCCATTAACTCAACAGTTGCTGTTTGAGACTTTTCATCAACATCAACTATGTTAACCTCTCCTTTTCCCGGATATTCCATTTTGGTACCAGGTGTAACTTCTATAGTATCATTCTCTTCAAAATATGAGGCGTATGATAGTCTTTTGTTTGGATCACCTCGACGCTTCAGCTTAGGTGTGTGTTGATCGATACCACCACTCAATCTACCATCAGCAACGTTTTCTTTGATATATGCGTTGAACATCTGTTCATCTTCAGAATAATCTTTCATGACAATATTTATTGATATATGTAGTAAAATATAGTATAATATAACATATGCCTAACAAAACAAAAAAATTGTATTGCTGTGTAACTGGTAGACAGCTTGTTTTATCAAAAGATTATTATAACAGAAAACTAGAAAAAGTTGAAGGTGATGAAGAAAAGTTAAAATCGTCATATGTATGTAAGGAAGCTAAAGATTTAATAAAACGAGGATATGACGTTGACAAGACCAGAGATTTGTTAGGAGTTACACTAGACACTACAGTTTCAGAATCAGTTATAAACGATATTAGAAACGAGGGTAGAAACCTATTTCGCAACATTCCTCGTTTCAATGTGAGTAATTACACCTCATCTAAAACTGATCCGGAAGTTTCTGAGTTTCTAAACAAAGTTTTTAATAAATAAGTATATGTACACCGCAACAGCAGAAGGTAATTATATAAAAGTCATTGATATCAAAACCGGGGCTACTAAACGGCGTATTCGATTTGGTGGTACGATCGTGCAAGGACCTGTCGTTACAGAGAATGAATTCAGCATCACTGTACGTCACAGTGCGCAACTTCAATACGTTCTCATATACAACCTACCTTCTGGTACTTTGAAACGTCGAGTCCGTATATAATTCTGAATAACTTTACCTTGATAAATCGCGTGTATGTCCTATTATATTAATAGATGAACGTAACTAAACGGAACGGAAAACAAGAAGCATTCAACGAAGACAAGATCACGGCTTGTATAACCAGAGCGTGTGAGAGTGGGTCTGACCTGGCTTTGAAGGTATATTACAATGCTAAACTAAATTTATATGATGGTGTTAAGACTACTGAGATAGACCAATCCTTAATCAAAAGCGCTAGAAGTTTAATAGAACAAGAACCGGAATGTAAATTTGTTGCTAGTAAACTCTTGTTGGGTACTTTATACAAAGAAGTGTTTGGTGAAGGTGCTGATTGTGATGCACTAGATCTACAATACAGAAAAACATTTATTGTAAATTTAAAAAAACTTATCAAAAGAAAAATTGTCAATAAAGAACTAGGCAGGTTTGACCTAGTGAAGATCTCGAATGCAATTGACCCTAGTAGAGATTATAAATTTGAATACTTAGGCTTACAGACAGTGTATGACCGGTACTTGATGCATATTGACGATATACGTATGGAGACCCCTCAAGCTTTTTGGATGAGAGTGGCTATGGGTCTTGCGATTAAAGAGGATGTCTCCACTAGAGACGATTGGGCAATCACATATTATAATATGCTAAGTCAGTTTGATTTCATGTGCAGCACACCAACTCTGTTCAACAGTGGTGGTACGTTCAATCAATTGAGCAGCTGTTTCTTGAATACATTCGAAGACAGTATCAATGGTATCTTCGACGGATTACATCAAGAGGCTCTTAAAAATAAATACGCCGGTGGCCTAGGCATGGATTTGACAAATTTCCGTGCGTGTAACAGTTACATAACAGGTACTAATGGTTACACACAGGGTGCTGTATATTTCTGGAAACTGTACGGGGACATGTTGACAGCAGTCAATCAGGGTGGTAAGAGACGCGGAGCCGGTTGTGGTTACTTGGAAACTTGGCATGCTGATGTAGAGGATTTTATTCAGCTGAGAAAGAACACTGGGGACGAGAGAAAGCGAACCCATGACATGAACACTGCTAACTGGATACCAGATTTGTTCATGAAATGTGTCCGAGACGATGAACCATGGTATTTATTCAGTCCGAATGAAACTCCTGAGCTTCATGAATTATATGGTAAAGAATTTGAAAAAAAATATAAAGAGTATGTTAAATTGGGTAAGAAAGGTGAGTTGAGAATATTTGAAGAAGTGTCCGCGAAAGACTTGTGGAAGCGAATGTTAAGATCTTTATTCGAGACCGGTCACCCTTGGATAACATTCAAGGACCCTAGCAACATTAGATATAGTAACATACATGAAGGTACAGTACATAGTAGCAATTTATGTACTGAAATCTTATTACACACTAAACCTACACAATATGCTGAGAATTCAAGAAAAATTAAAGAGTATGGTGAAACCGCAGTGTGCAATTTAGGTAGTATCAACCTCAAGCAACATATCATAACAGATAGTAAAACTGGTAAGAAAGTTCTAGATTATAAAAAGTTAGACAAGACCATTGAAACTGGGCTGAGAATGCTGGACAATGTGATTGATATAAACTTTTACCCCACTGAGGAGACCAAACGTAGCAACACTCGTCATCGTCCTGTAGGTATGGGAAGCATGGGTTGGCATGATATGTTTTACGAGTTGGGTATCGATTTTGATAGCGACGAAGCTGTCAAGTTGAGTAGTGATGTTTACGAATATATCAGCTACCGGACAATAGAGTCTAGCTGTGATCTAGCAAAAGATCGTGGTAAGTATGAAACGTATACTGGTTCGAAATGGGATCAAGATGTATTACCTATGGATACTTATAAGATGGTTATGAAAACAAGAGCAAATCGTGCTTTGAGCAGCTCTCGTGGAGACTTGGATTGGAACAAGCTTCGTAATAAAATTAAAAAATATGGCATGAGAAACAGCAACACAATGGCCATAGCCCCAACTGCAACCATATCTTCAATAGTGGGTTCCTCTCCAAGTATTGAACCTTATTTTTCTGTACTATATGTATACAGCACACTGTCCGGTGAATTCACAATGGTTAATGAACACTTTGTTAACGATATGAAAGAATTGAAAATGTGGAATCAAAATCTACTGGATCAGATCAAACAAGCTGATGGAGATGTTTCCGAGCTAGATATTCCTCAACATGTCAAAGACAAATACAAGACATCATTTCAACAAGACCAATTCAAAATGATCGATTGTGCAGCTGCTAGACAGAGATGGATCGATCAAGGGCAAAGCTTGAACTTGTATAACGATCAAAGTAGTTTAAAATATTTGAATGATCTGTACATGCATGCTTGGAATTCCGGGCTCAAAACAACATACTATTTACGCAATCAAGCTGCTAGTAAGATTGAGAAAAGTACAGTGAGTAATGTTGCCACACCAGAACCGGAAAATATTTCAAGTTGTAGCTTGACACCCGGAGGGGAATGTGAGAGCTGCCAATAAATAGCTACATGATCAACAAAACTGGAAACATTTTAAGTAATAACGCCGCTAGTGTGAATCAGATACTACCACATGTCAACAAATGGG
>Ga0129351_1000336_pt1 | contig 17349 bp, 12 predicted proteins | sample CPBDNA_8_FD_94423 | JGI IMG/M metagenome (GOLD analysis project Ga0129351, IMG submission 94423) | Freshwater to marine salinity gradient microbial communities from Chesapeake Bay, USA - CPBay_Sum_27_0.2_DNA | ecosystem: Environmental > Aquatic > Marine > Coastal | place: USA: Chesapeake Bay... | reverse complement strand
TTTTGATGAGAAGAATCAACGTAGCTGACGGCGAAAACCCAGGAGATCCTACGTCAGGTACAAAGGAGATCGGGCCTGGATTCAAGTTCGAAGGCACACCTGAAGATTCATTCAGCGACAAGGTTGACGCAGGGTCTTACATTTACGTATTCGATGGTGTCAGCGATGAAGGCGGATTTGTGCGTAACGGCATAGCATCAATACCCGTGACAATACCTGAAGGTTTTGTGAGCGAGCCTGGAGGAAAAAAATCAGGTTCTGACGGAACTGTCATAGCTTCATCTGCAGATGTATCAATCACTTCCGGAGGCATATCTGGAATAATATCGATTCGTCCAGAATTTGATGATGTGTCAGTCAAAAAGAGTGAGATAGGTGTTGTGCTGCAAGGTGCAGAAGACTTCTCAAAACAAGCTGAAATTAAGGTTGAGGAATACATACAGGACATCACACTAAAAGATGATGGCACAATAGAAGTACAGTTCGATATCCCTAAAGATGGTATTCCTGAAGATGTCAAAGATGCTGACGGTGCACTTGTTTCATTGTTTGCGTCACCGTCATTCGAGTACGAAAAAAGTCAGGCAAAAAGTGGCGACATTGCAAAGACCTCAATCGTTACAGAATTTGGTGAACCGAAATGAGCAAATACCTAGGTGATGCCCAACCCGTCGTAGCTGCTCTTGATGCAGACAGCGTAGTGCTTCAGGCTGCACAAGAGCAGCGGCTACTTCCTGTTACACCAAAGAATGTGTCGTTGTTGAATGTCTCAACTTCGATCAACTCATTTGGAGAAACAGTTCTTCAGTGGAGAATTTCTGACTCAGGTACTGCACCAGAAACCTTCATCGTCTGCTGCGAATTCGGAGGGTATTTTGCACCACTTGGTTCGATTCCGACAGTACCTGGTGTTAGAAAGTATCGATTTATTGATCACGTCATGAATGCATATGTCGGAAAAAAAACATACTCGATTGTCATAATTTTCACTGATGGAACGGCAAAGACGTTTTCCTCTGTTGCGACTTCAACAAAAAATTCTAGCATTCCTAGAGAGTTGTACGAATGAGCAAGAAGACGACATCATTTACTTTTAGAAGATCTCAGCAACCAAAAGCGAGAATTGAGCGTAGGCAACTGAGTTCCGTCGAAAGAACGCCTGGCGTTTCATCAAGGCAGCCTGCACGCAGGGCATCACGTACACAACGGCAGGAGCAACCTGGTCCTAGCAGGAATGCAACCTCCCAGGGTTCTGCTGCGCTACAACAGGGTAATCGCCCTAATTCTAAAAATCAGAAAAAAAGTCAGCCCAAAACCACAAGAAAGCAAAGGGCGTTCCTGGTAGGAGCAGTCCGTCCAAAGTTTCGAAAGGCGCAGATCAAGGGGTCGACACTGCAAGCCCAATCAGAAAGTAAGAATAGGAAGGCAGCTTCTGTTGAGATTGTCCCGCAGTTCAAGAGAGTGAAGGTATGAGCGAGAAATTTTTTATGCAAGACAGGGCTCAAATTTTAGCTGTCTGTGATTTCAAGCCGTTTGGCAATAAAATAGATGATACACCTTCTGACTCAGAAACTCTAACAAAGCTTCGTGCAACGCTTAGACAACTTTCTGAGATTTCCGTTGCTGAGAACATGTCATCATTTGAAGCTCAAGGCCCTTCACTTTCTGCACAGTTTGACGGCGCTCAGCCCTATGCTTCGATGAAAGCTAGCGCTGAAAGCGTTTTCGGAAGTGATCTAGATGGCGCATCAGGAAAGGTGTCTCAAGATATTGAAGACCTGAATGATATAAACAAGCGCGTTGAGAAAGCAATACGCTCAATGGATTTCAACACGTCTTCTGGGTTCAATGGCACATTGAAAAACAATACGCAGGATAGACTTGATGAAATTGTTCCCTCCAATCCTTCCCCATACTTCACAAATGTCAAAATTACAATTGCCGACTATCTAAGAAATCTATACGACTTGCTAGAAGATGCTGGGTTTTCTGGGGACGTTACTAATTTTTCTTCGACAAAGGTGTTTTATCATCTAATCGATCTCTTAGGCCAGCTAATGAATTCTCCCAGGCCAAAGATATTAGATGATTCAGATCTGGGAGCGAGGCCAGACGACTCAGACCCATATATTTTTCGTAAGACTGTTACGTACGATTTGATCAACCCTGTGCTCGTAGCAAAATCACCTAGGCCTGAAAGAACACAACCCACCATTCTACTCGGCGACATCGAAGCCGGAGGGCCTGGCGGGTCAGGGATACTCAGCCCAGGAACAAACGCTCCAGCTCTTACAGGTGATGAGGCGTTTAACGACGATTATGGCCTTGGGCGGCATCTGATTGCCATAGCAAGAGAGCTATCAACATCTGTCGTTGCAGGAAAGTATGAAGAAGAATTAAGGAATCCAGGATCAGCATCAACTGTTGCACTTAGGGCATTTCACTCTGCTTTATTGGGGTCACGAACTGCAACGCTAACCTTGAATAGACAAGTGACCAATCCGAAATTCTTGGAAGCTGACGCAGCATTCCCAGTGCTGCCCATGATGGTAATTGGATCTTCTGGACCAATAACGTCTGCAGGAGGAGTAAGAGACCCATTCGGGCTAGTTCCCGCCAGGAATCTCTACTTTCCAGATAGATTTTTATCTGTCAGGGTCGCTGACTCTCAATTTCCTGAGCACGAGAACAGACCTGGAACAGTTGTATCAAGTCAGGCTCAGGCAAGCATATTTGAACAGCTTGATGTAAACGCACCGGATTCTGTAGGTAACGTCGAAGGAACAAGAAACTATTTCATGCCAGCGCTTCTTCAAAGTGAAATTCCTTCGATCAGATCACTGGACTCAGGAAATCTTTCAAACACGCCGAATAGGCTAACTGCTGTCGAAGATGCGTTCCAAAGCGCTGCTGAGGACTACATTACGTACATAGAGCAGTGCTCGAGTATCAATGGGCTTGATGATCCGAATAATCTTGACCCGGTCAGGGTTTCAAAGAAACTTTTTTGCAACGAGAATCTTAGAAACCTCCTAAAAAAAATGGGTGGGATACAGATCGTCGTCGGCGACGAGCCGCCACCACCTCAAGATGATGATCAGGGTAGCGACCGCGAAGGCGGCGGCGTGGTAACGACGCCGGTCTTACTACCACCATATGATGATGTTTCGGAAGGCGTAATTGATTCCGACGGCGACGGCTCGGGCGACGGTGGCTCTGGCGTTGACTCTGATGGCGCGATCGTGTCCCTTGAATCGGAACCACCTTTTTAACATTCGATAGCGAGTAACACATGGCAGTAATCGACGACTCAGGAACTCCACCACTCCAAGAATCAGCAAATCCCGCTGACCTTCGCGACCCAAGGGCAACGTATTATTTCTGTAGTGAGTTTGACAATCCACTTGGCGACCTCGAGGAAATTGTTCACGGATGCCTTTTTGCGGTAGAGAGCTCTAGGTTCCTAATCGCACTAGAGAGACATTGTTGGACGTTCTTCGTTGCATCGAGGCTTTCGTCTCAAGGAACAAGGCAGGGTGCACCCTGGTCTGAGTATGTCTTGTCGAATGATCTCGACCCCGAAGATGCACTTGACAAGATGTCTTGCTATAGGGTCACTGAAGAAGGGTGGACAGTACAAGATAATGGAGGCGTGCCGTCAGCCGTTGCGGTTGCATTACGGCTTTATCCGGGAACTGTTGATCGCAGTCTCGACACTGGTATTATCGATGACATCGACTCTGGTTTCGTTAAGGTTGCATGTACACCCGCACAGCTCGCAAGATCACTGTCATATGACAACATAATTGCAAAAGATCGTAGCCCATTCGTCGCGCTCTCGCAATTCTTCGAAGACGTTCTTGACATGACGCATGAGAAAAGTGTTGCTTTGAGTGCAGAGGGTCTCTGGTATAAGAACGTCAGTACAAGCCCGATTGACCCCGGAGGCGTTACGCGGCAAAGAACGTCAGCAAGAGGCCTTTCGGCTAGAAGCCTATTCACTGAGTGCTTCAACACGTTTAGAAAAGTGTTTTCCGCAGCTGAAGGAAGCGATGACCACCCAAGGCTTTCAAGGGCTCCAAGCAAGATTAGAAGTAATTACGGCCTTGATAACGTAGGTGAATACACAAAGTATTTGATTCCTTTTGATATCACACACCCGCTGAGCGGGGTCAGCGGGGATCCTGATTTGTTCGGAAGCACAGCAGGCTCTTCATTTCAGTTTTGCATACCTACAACATTCAGGCGGCGTAAGACCGATATGCAAGAAGCATGTGATGCCCTAGGGCCGACTACGGAATTCACTCTGTTCACCGATGTCACAAAAGCGCTAGAACAGGAGAACAAGTCTGTAGCTCGAGGTCTATCACACCTAGGTGCTATAGCAGATACGCTACAAGATAAGCGCGTTGAGATAGGGTCTGTGACGGTCGGCAGTTCTGCGGTGGGTATTATCGATGAATTTTTTCCGAGGGCAGGGGAGCCAGCTCCTGTCGGTCGTGAGGTAATCTCAAGAGCAGGCTCTCCTCACGTTTCAAGTGTATACAAAACGCTTGAGAAAAGACTTCCGTTCGTAGGTCTTGCGCGTGGACTTCCGAACGCTGCAGCTTTCCTTCCTCTAGCAAAGACGACATCCGGTTCTCCTGGCGGAGTAACAAAGGGAAGGCTTGCCGCGTTGAAGTTGCTGTTGTCTTCACCGAACCTGACCGTTTCAGAAGAAAACTTGTTTGACCCAACGAATACTCGAGTCTTTTGTGTAGGCATACCTTTGTCTGCATTTACAAGTGTCGTGTCCAAGCGGGTCACAAGCATACCAGAAGTTGCTACACCAGGAGGACAGGCAGGATTATCAATCACTGAACGTGAGTTGGTACAAGACAATTCGTTGATCAAGATCACGTTCACGAAAAAAGACAACATGCTTCCTACGATAAGGTTTTCTGGCATATCGTACTATTATGACCCGAACCTGTTTGTTGCAGCTGACGGGTTTTTTGATGTTGATGAAAACTCAGAGAGCATTGAAGACATTCTGCATCTAGTGAGGTTCAAACGCGCGGTGGTGTCTTCTGACAACGTCGTCTCGCTAGAAAGCGTTACGATCGATGAAGAAGGGTCATTCACGGGAGGAGGATACCTTACGTCACTGTCTTCAGGAGTCTCTAGGCAGCTTGCGTATGTGACTGTAATGTCTGATTTGCTTTCGTTTTACACTTCCCTGGTGTCTGGCATCGATCCAAGCGAAGAAGCATTTTGTACGGTTCAGGCCTCGCTAAATCAGCTGATCGATTCTTCTGTGGGTGTAGAATCACAAATATTGATTGACGATTTAGTGAGAGCATTTGCTTCATCTACAAATGTTCCAGTCTCACAAGACGTAGCTTCTTCAGCTATCGCTGATGACATCAGTCTTCAGTCGTCAAAGAGAATAAAGTCATTCAACGAAGCTGTTAACGACGGAACATTGGGACAAGATGACCTTCCAGCAAATTACGTTCAGGCTCAGAGATCATTCTCATCGTTGCTGTTCAGGCCTGAGTCAGAGAGAATATTTGCACTATCACCAAAGAGATTTTCAGGCGTTGCCTTCCTTCCTATAGATCCAGACACATTCAGGGTTGATAATCCTGAGATAACCGGGTTCGGCTCCGGCGCAGCGGGTGAAGATCCCAATGTAGTTCGAGCTATCATTCAAGATGCAGGGATAGAGTTGGAAAGTGGGGACAGCGTGTTCATAGTTAAGTCTGGAAATTCAGAGGATGCAACATCTTTGAACGAGATCATAGTAGAAGCTGAGTATGTTTCTCTTTCTCCTGGTGGGATAGAGGGGGCTCTACCGATCGAGAATGGAATACCAAACGATCCTCTCGATTCAATAGCAGCTGCAGGTGAATAACACATGCCTTCAAAACTAAAAGAATCAAAATCCTATATGGCGCCAGATGTTCCGGAAGTCTCTGCATTCGGAGCATCATTCAAATACTTTGGATATGAGATTGATGAAGCTGTTTCACCAACCAGCGCAGGAACGAGGGTTGTGGGAATTAGCTTCAACACCGTCGAAGATACAAGCGATTTTGAAGGTGCGGCAGCCCAAAACCTAGCTGCAATCGTCGATAGCTCAGCTGTCTTTGAGGCTCTTAGCATTGAAGGCGGGTTTCTCGATGAGTCATCTGGAGGATCGACTGGAGATGAAGATTCCCAGAACTTCTCTGTTATCTTGCTTCAAGATATGTTTGTGTCTGAGAAAGCGATACAAACACTTGACGCTGCGATCTTGGGGTTCGACGCTGAGATAGACGCATTTTCTCCCACTGACGGCTCTGCGGCGATTTTATCAGAGGTTGCTGGATCATATCCGGATGCCGGAAATTCTGTTTTTGAAGAGATTGTCTCTGCCGTTATCGGGCAGAGAATTGTCGAAGAGTCGCTTCCGGAAGGTGCTGCAGAGCCTGGCACCAACATAATTTCTGCTATTGCAGGGATCCAGCATATCCACAGCGTCGATGCAAGGGTCGCAGCTGATGTATTTGCATTTTCTTCAGCGGATCCGATGAATTCTTTTTCTGCAAATCTTTCTTACGCAGTAGGTGACTACAGGTCATCTCAAGGCTCTGCAAGAGCATCGTTTGACCCGACGATATTGTCTGAGGAAGATTATGCAATCAGCGTAACCCCAGTTGCTGAGAGCGCCTACATTTCGTCAACACCCACAAAGGTCGGTGATGCTAGGGTGTTTGGGTACCTTCTTGAAAAATCTAGGGTAAGTCAGGATGGATCGCTTGAGGTGCTGCCAAGCATTCTGATACCCCAGCCAGCAGGTGCAGCCGGCTCATCAATCACATACGATGACACTGACATCACGTTGGGGGATTCGTATGTGTACGGCATCAGCACAATTGCTTTAGCGAACGTACCAGATGTGCAGCTAGGTGAAGGAACAGGCGCAGCTCTTTTTGTTGTGAAATCAAGGGTTCAAACGACCGTAATCACTGCAGGGACACCATTTCCTAAACCTCCCATCGACATCGAATTCTTCTATGACGTTGATTCAGGAAACCTCGCGATATCTTGGAGCGATGACCCAAGCGCAACGAACACAAAGAAATTCCAGATATTCCGTAGAGATAATCTTGACCAACCATTTTCTCTCTTGCGCCAATACGATTTTGATGACTCAAGTGTTAATTTCGAGTCGATCGAAGAAGTGAACTATGGCCTAAACGTAAAGTTAGAATCTCAGCTTACGTTCTATATTGACGAAAAGTTTGAGAGAAACAGAGAGTACATCTATGCGTTGTGCTCTGTTGATAGCATGGGAGCAATTTCTCCATATAGTTCGCAATTTAATGTGGGGGTTGATCAAGCGACGGGGGACATCCGTGTTGTCAGGATTTCGCAAAGTGGTGCGCCGAAGCCGTATCCTAATTTCTACATTGAGAATGAGTTGACATCCGAGTCTGCTAGCCTAACAGGCGCAAGAGAGGTAGAGGTTTACTTTACACCAGAAGTTTACAATGTGACAAGAAATGAGTTCAATGTATCTACTGGAGCAGTTGAAAACGAGGAAGTCTTCAATGTGTTCAGAATAGATGGATCACCAGCGAACCCTGGCAACTATTTATTGGAAATGATCGAGTTGTCAACAATTAATAGGCAAACAAAGACGATCAAGATCAAAGACGTCGAGAATGGCTCAGCCTTATTCATCGAGACTTGATCAAACGAAATACTTATGTTCTGAGGGAAGACAATGGGATTTCTTGACGGTAGTACAAACAACATCATTATCGACGCTGTTCTCACTGATCTAGGTCGAACAACGCTTTCGAGAAATGACGGAACATTCTCAATAGCAAGATACTCTTTCGGTGATGATGAGGTCGATTACGGCATTATCACTAAATTCGGAAGAACTGTTGGCAAAGAAAAGATCATCAAAAATACACCTGTTCTTGATGCAAATACAAACTCTTCGATTGCATTGAACAACAAGCTGATCACGTTGAGTGATCAGTCATTTTCAAGGTTGCCGATCATCGAACTCACAGCTGCGCAGGGTGTTTTAGACACTTCCGGAAACACTCCTGTGCTATCCGTTGTGAAGAACAAGACTGCACGTTTCACACTTCAACAGTCAATCATCAATGAAGATAGGATACCTACTGGGCTGGTCGATACCGCGTTTGTCGTCCAGGCAGACAATCGTTTCATCACAATCAACAACAGGTCGCCTAATTTTGTGAATGCTAACAATTCCGCAGTCTACAGAATTGTCCGTGGAAACTCTGGTGTATCTGCTCAGGGCGGAGCGATTGTCACGTTCACAGTCAGAGCAAAGGCAATTACAGATTCTCAGTTTACGACGTTCGGAAACGTGTCTGACAAGACTGTCATTACGACATTCTTGAAAATTCAAGGCATCCAGTCTGGTGCGACGCAAACAGTTGAAGTTCAGATTTCAAAGACTTGAGGAATTTATAGATGGCAACAACAAAAGAGCTAGCACCTTCTGACGTCACAACAAGAAGGTCAAATCTTCGGCAACTTGTCGATGTAATCCAAGAAGATGTTTCAGGATCTTCAACAAGGAAGACATACCAGCAGTTCATCACCGGTGGTTTGGGCCCGGGCGTTACATCTTCGCTCTTTCAGACTGTCTTTGACCAAGATTTCTCGCTGCAAACAGCAAATGCAATCTTTGATCTAACGATCGGATTACGTTCTGGGTCAGCGCTTATTGCAAGCGCCTCGACAGGCGAAGATTCTGCAGGCAAGCTTTTGTTCCCTTCGAACTCGTTGATGATGAGGGAGAAGATTGAGAACTACTCACAGTTTGCACAACTTCTCTTAGGTGATGCAACAAGCCAGTTCTTTGCACCTTACGCTAGCACGACTGCGGCAAACGGAATCGATGAGGCATTGTTCATCAACTTCCGCCGTTTGTTTGCAAGAGACAAGATTGCTCGTGAAACATTCGCAATGCGATTCTTCCAGACAGGCGTCCTTGATGGGTCAGCCAATGATGCAGCCGTTAACGTTGCGATCGTGAATGGATTCACAGGAACGAATATCAACAGAACGTCAACTTCTGGTTCTTCGATCTTTACAGACGTCGGTTCTGCTGCTAACCAGATTCAGTCATATGCTGGCGAAGTTGGAAACATCGTCGACAGCGCTGACACGACAAGAAACGTTGGTTTGATGTTCTACGATATGGGCATCGGCGTATTCGACATGTCACGAATCATCATGAGTGACCAGCATATCTCTGGTGTCATCGACGCAGTTACGAACGCGAATGACGCTGGTGCTGGCGTCGGCAAGATGGTTATGGGCAGCGCGACAGGAAACGCTAGCGCTAAGTTCAGCCCTGACTTCCTTGTCTCAGGTTCAATCGACTCGATCGTCAACCATATCGCATCGACAAGGTTCTCGAGTGGTTCACTCACTGCAATGACGTTCCAGAACAACACTGAGATCAACTCAACACTGATCACATGCAGGGCTGGTACGAATGACTTTAACTACTCATCGAACCCAACATTCACCGACGCGAATGGCCAGATTGTTGTCTTGACGCCGAACACAGAAGAGAGAACATTCTCATTCATCACGACGATCGGGCTCTACGATGCAAACAATCGGCTCCTTGCGGTCGCTAAGCTTAGCCGGCCAGTTGAGAAGAATGATACAAGGGAGCTCTCGTTCAGGGTTCGCCTCGACTTCTAGGGGTGTGAACTTTGGCAATCATCAAGTTCGATCGCCAGTTTGATTTCTCGAACAGGTTTGTCCTTCATCCAAGCCGCTCATTTTCGAGTGGCAGCGATGGTGTGACGGGCTCTGTTCGGCTAACACAATTCAAACAAGGGGTGAGACGAATTTCGCCAACGCAGGAATCCGTTGATGACGGTTCGGCTTTTGTCGAGAATGTTTCAGTAGGAGATGCACTTGCAGCCTTTGTAGCAGCTGCAGCGGGTGATCCATTCGCATTCTTCCCTTATTTGAAAACGTATCCATATGACCTCAAGACTTTCGAGATAGAGAGATTCACGCCTTACCTTGAGACAGTGACGCTTGATGATCCAGCCGGCATACCTAGGACAGTGTCAGTCTCTTCAACAGGGTCATTCAGAAAGAATGTTGTCAGAAAGCAACTCTATCAAAGGAACGCAGGAACCTTCAGAAAATGCGACTGGGCGTACTCAAACGCACACAGCATAAATTTCTTTACAGATCCTGACACTGCGCTAGATCAGCAAGAACATGTCGTTATCTATCCAGACCCGACGGGATCTGACGGTAGTGCTAGCTACAGGCCTGATGCAGGTTTCACGTTCGAATTTTTTATCAATCCGAGATATACTTCAAAAGACAGTAATACCGAATTCCGCGCAGGTACTATTCTACATTATTCAAGCGCATATGCACTAAGTCTAGTATCAGGCTCAAGTACTGATACATCAGGTCGGCCTGACGGGTTCCGGCTGCTGCTTCAGCTAAGCTCCAGCGCTGATATTGCACCGGACCTTGTGGGATTGAGCGGTCCTCCTGCTGGAAGCCCCATGATTTATTCCAGCAGTGACAATTCGTTGCAACGTGGAAAGTGGCATCATGTCGCCGTGAGGTGGGGAGGTACGGACGTCCTTGGGTCAACCGGCAGTTTCGTCATTGACGGAAACGTTGATAGCACGTTCATTATTCCCAGTGCGTCAATTACTGCCCCACCTGGAGGAACGTCTTATGTAGGGTTCTCATCGCCAACAGAAGATGCAAACGCGTTGTTCCTAGGAAATTACGTCAGGGGAGCAAATCAAATAGCTGTCGGTGTTGATAACGACTTCGGGGCAATTAAGAATTTCTTCAATTCAGTAGTGGCAGCTGATGAGGGACTATTGACATGGCCGAACCCTGGGATTGAAGACGTATCGACAAATCACATATTCAGAAACAAGCTGAATGCAGAGATTCATGAGATTCGTATATTCAAGGAGCACCGGGATATAGAACAAATCAGGCAGCACATGAATTCAGGTTTCGGTGCCACGCAGTTTGCAACTGAGAAGTCGGGTTCGCTAGCCTTCTATCTTCCCTCATTGTTCGTAGTTGAAACAGCTCCGAAAAAGTCATTCCTAAGACCATTCAATCTTCAGGCATCTGCCCGTCCTTTGTACACTCCATACAATGTGACTGCGTCATTCACAAATGAGATGTTCTCTCTAAACGCTCCAAATTTCTTTAGAGAGTTTGTGACCGGAAGATACCCTAGATTCTACAATTTGACAGGATCGACTTCTTTCACAGCTAATGATGACCAGCCTTCAAATCAACAACTCCTTCAAGATCCACAAATTACGGCAAGAAACTTTTTGATCATGCCGAATGACAATGGGTCATTCAATCACGACTACACTTTACTTCTGACAGGCGCATTTAGCCAGACACCGACGACATCCAGCCTCATGAGAAGATTTGTCAACGATCGAGGCGTAGCTGATCTATCAATCATTTCGCTGAACAGGATGCTGGGAGGGAAAGCTCCCGTGAAGTATAGCAATGCTCCAGACGGGAACCTATACGAGCCTCGGTATCCTGACGCCAGTGCAGACGGTTCACAAGAAACGAACCAGTCGTTCTACAATGATCAAATATTTGCATCATCTGCAGAAGAAGTAGAGACAAGGATTGAGTCAGAGAGAATCATCGGCCCTGGATTCAATAACGAAATCAGGCTCAGGCCAAACGCGGTAGAAAGAAATTCACCAAGCTTTCCGTCTAAGACAGGGTTTGATCAGAGGACATTCTACGTATTTGAAGCAACAGGCGATGAATCTTCAAATCAAGCAGTGTTCTTCAATATCCCGAATATCTTCTATGGAAAGAGAATCAAGCCTGGAACGTTGACCATTCGCGATCCAGGAATGACGGGAAGCTATGGAAGAGTCGTCATGACGCTTCGTGATGATGGCTTTGGAAGCCTATACAGGGCTGACTCACCCAACCCGAACAAGCTGCACTCTGTTGGAAACGTGTTCTACGAAGATGGCATCGTTGCAATCAAGTCACCTCACCTTTTCTCATTTGGCTCAGGAAGCTTTGAGATTGGGTTTGAGGGAACGCAGGAAATCTTCAATAGGGAAATGTACGTCGAAGCACCTGCGGGTCTCATAAACTCATCATCAAACGCAACATTCAAAAAGCTGGCACCAACAGACGATGCGAATGAGACTGCTGACGAGTTTGTTTACATCACACAAGTTTTGCTACATGATAAGGACATGAACGTTGTCGGAAGGGCTAATGTGTCTCAACCGATTAAGAAGAGGCCCACGGACTCGATTACGTTCAAGCTTAAGAAGGATTATTGATACTTTCACTTGACATTTCGACGTCGATTACGGGGTACGCTGTGATCGATCATGATGGAATTATCCAGTCTTCTGGATATATTGACCTGCGAAAGCAAAAGGGTTTTGTCTCAAAAGTTTCTCATGCAAGAAACGAGATCATCAAGGCATGTGCTGGAAGCAACATCAGCGTTGTTGCGGTCGAGAAGAACCTGCAAGCATTTAGACGCGGCCTGTCATCAGCAGCAACAATCGATGCACTTGCTAGAATGAACGGTGCCCTGTCATATGCATGTGCTTCTTATTTCAACGTTCAGCTCATAAACATCGATGTTAATGAGGCAAGAAAGAAGCTGGGTATAAAAATCCTTCGTGAAAAGATTTGTGGCGTTGCAACGAAGGAACAGGTGAAGCGTGCCCTTGATGATATGCTGGAGTCATCTAATCAAAAGCAACAATGGAATACGAAGGTATTAAAGGGCGGTCCTAGAAAAGGCCATGAAGTGCTTGATGATGGAGTGTATGACGAGGTTGATGCAATCGTCATTGGGTTGGCTTATCTGAAAATCGAAGGAAAATGACTTATAGTCTTTCATGATTAGTTTGAATGAAAGGTTGCAACTTCTTCAACGTGCGTTTGGCAGCTGCATCCTGGGAAAGGATGGTGTCAACGCTTCAATGCGCTGCGTGAATCCCGAATGTGGCTCAAGAGGAGACAACTCGAAGCTTAAGCTGATCATCAGGCTCGACACTGAGCAGTATCATTGCTGGGTCTGCGGGATGAAGGGTGGAAAGGTCTACTCGCTGTTCTCAAAGTATGCACCAGCATATGCTCAGGACGCAAAGTCACTTTTCAAGGGCGTTGTCGAAAAGAGCGAAGAAAATGACCAGCAACCAGCAGTTGAGTTGCCAAAGGGGTTTTTGCTTCTCGCGGCGAACAAGCACCTGAAAGATCCGGACATTAGGGCTGTCTTCAACTATTTGAATGGTAGAGGAATCGACGATCATGATCTGTGGAGAATGAGACTGGGCGCAGTGAAGACAGGAAGGCTCCGTCGACGAGTTATATTTCCTTCTCTTGATGCGGAGGGAAATTTGAACTATTGGGTCTCAAGATCTGTTGACGCAGACGTTATTCCGAAGTACTTCAACTCAAAAGCGCAAAAGAAAAGCATCATATTCAATGAGTGTGATATTGATTTCAAGAAACCAGTCACGCTTGTTGAAGGACCGTTTGATCTGATCAAGTGCGATGATAATTCAACGTGCCTGCTGGGCTCAAGTCTCTCAAAGGACCACGAACTGTTCAGATCACTTATGGCAAATAGAACAACTGTCATTCTTGCGTTAGATTCAGATATGCAGGACAAGTCTCACAAGATTGCTTCGCTTCTGTATTCTGCTGGTTGTGATGTTTCTATCATGCCTCTAGGAAAGTTTAGCGACGTCGGTGAGATGTCAAAAGAAGAATTCATTGAGCAGAAACAAAAAGCCGTTCAATGGAACCCTATGAACTCCCTTACGAATAAAATCTTGTCTATCAAAAGCGGGTCTATTTTATGAGCTTTCGTTGTGCACACATCGCAGACGTCCATTTCAGGGGATTGTCACGTCATGACCAGTATCGCACTGTGTTTGAGCAATTCTTTGAGCAAATGGAAGAAGAGCAACCCGATGTCATTTTTGTTGGCGGAGACATCGTACACAGCAAGACACAGGGCATTTCTCCTGAGCTGATTGAAATCCTTACGTGGTGGTTTAGGCGTCTCTCAGAGAGCGCAAAAGAAGTGCATGTCATCCTAGGAAACCATGATGGATTGATCCTAAACAACGAGAGACAGGATACAATCACACCGATTGTTTCTGCACTCAAGCTGAAAAATGTGTTTTTGCACAAGGATTCCGGAACATACAAGACCTGCGTTCCAGGATACAACTTTTGTGTGTTCTCATGCTTCGATGAGGACGGCTGGAAGAATGTGAAACCAATTCCTGGTGAAGTCAACATCGCATGTTATCATGGATCAGTTGTTGGCTCGCTGACTGATATTGATTGGGAACTAGAGGGTGAAGTTGATGCATCATTCTTCGATGCATTTGATTTTGCTTTCCTGGGAGACATTCATAAGCAGCAGTATCTCGGAAATGGTCGCATTGCATACTGTGGGTCAACGATTCAACAGAATTTTGGCGAAGACTTGACGAAGGGATACTTGTTTTGGGATATCGAGAACAAGGAGAGTTATACTGTAGACTTCAAGCCTCTTGATAATCCAACTCCGTTCGTGACGATTGAGTGGAAGGGATCCTCACAGGAGACTCTTGATAGCATCGATGTTCCACAGGGCGCAAGAATCAGGGTCCAGAGCAAGAGGCCGATTGAGCAGACAAGCTGGACTCATCTCAAGAATCATCTCAAGGAGCATTACTCAGCAAAAGAACTCGTATACGATCTCAGGCGTGAAGAAAGAAAAGCAACAGAGATAGAGGTCAGGTCTGGAAGTGAAGACTACCGAGACTTTACGACACTGAGCAAGTATTTCAACGAGTGGTTCAAGACGCTTGAATTTTCAGAGCAAGAAACTGAGTCTGCGTTTGAGTACCTGAAGAAAGTATTCAGTTCGCTTCCACCGCCAGACGGGCTTCGGAATGTGAGGTGGACAGTCGACGCACTTGAGTTCGACAACACGTTCTCTTACGGAACTGGGAACAGGATTGATTTCGATTCTCTGCGTGGGCTCATTGGACTGTTCGGGCAAAACAGAGCAGGAAAGTCGTCCATTCCAGGAACTCTTATGTACGCTCTGTTCAATGGTTCAGACAGGGGTTCTCTCAAGAACATTCATATTGTGAACGTCAGAAAGAATTACTGCAAGGTCTCCGTTGATATTTCTGTTGCTGGCTCTAGGTACAGGATCGAGAGGCAAACAACAAAGCGAGCAAATCGAAAGGGAGACGTTCACGCTGCAACACACATGAACATGTTTGAGATTGACGCTGCTGGAAACGTTATCAAAGACATGACAGACGAACAGCGCAGGGAAACAGAGAAGCATGTAAGGAACTTGATCGGAACTGGTGAGAATTTCTTGATGACTACATTTGCATCTCAAGGTGCGATGAATAATTTCATCAAGGAACGTGCAACAAATAGAAAGTCTGTTCTCACATCTTTTCTTGATTTTGATGTTTTCGAAGAGATCCACAAGGCAGCACGGTCTGATATGGGAGAACTAAAGGGCCGCTTGTCTGATGTTCAGCGTAGGGATTTTTCCTCGATCGAACAAGAGAAGACGCTTGAGCTGACAAGGGCACAGAAGAGTCTTGATACACTCACTGAGAATCTTCGAAAGAATACCTCTGAGCTAGAGACGATCCAGGACAAGCTTTCACAGCTTCCTTCTGATACAGTTACGCAATCTGATGTCGACGAGCAAGAAGCAAAAATCGAGAAAGCGAAGGCAGATATTGAAGACCTCAGGGGTCAAAAAGCGAAGTTCATAAATGAATGGAGAGATAAGAAGGAGAAGGTTGAGTCTCTCAAGGAGGTTATCGAAAACAGCGACTTCGAAAAAATGAATGAGGATTCCGTAAAGGCAACACAGATCAAGCGTGATCTTGAGAAGCTCCAGCGTGAGATGCAATTCCTTGAAAAGAAGGTATCCTCACTTTCAGATCCTGAATTTCTGAGAGGTTGCAAGTGCCTGAGGGAAGCTGAGGAATCACTAGAGAAGAAGCCTGCTCTCGCTGAAAAGATAGAAAGCCTTTCGTCAACGTACGATCTTCTAGATGTAGAGAAGCTTAATGAGCGCATTCGAAAGATCACAGCAATTCGCGAAACTGTCCACACAATTGAAAGAGAGTTGAAGTCGACAGTGTCGCGATCTGGGATCTATGATGAGAAGATCAAGGTTGCACAAGACCGTCTAAGCCTTGACGAAGAGAAGCTTTCAAAGATGAAGATGCACATGACTGATGCGCCGATTGACGAGATGGTCTCAAAGCTTAAGGGCGAAAAGAAGGAACTCGAAAAGTCAATTCGCGAAGACGATGGAAAGCGCATTTCTGCAGCAAAGACGATCGGAACAATTCAGGCCCAGATCAAGAAGCTTCGTGAGGAAAAGAAAAAGTTTGAAGAGCTTAATCAAGAGTGGAAAATCGTTGAGATCGTCGCAGAGGCGTCATCAAAGAAGGGAATTCCACTTCGCATCCTGAACGGTAAGCTTCCTCAGGTTAATGCAGAGATTGCGCAGATCTTGCAGGGGTCAACTGGATTTACTGTAGAGCTTGAGGCTGATCCTGACTCAAATGCAATGGACATCTACATCAATTACGGAGATAGTCGAAGGATTATTGAATGCGCATCAGGAATGGAAAAGATGATGGCGTCGTTGGCAATCAGGGTCGCGCTCATGAACCTGACTGCTCTTCCTCGCTGCGATCTTCTAATCATCGACGAGGGCTTCGGCGCACTCGATGAAACTAACATTGAAGCATGCTCAGCGCTACTTCACGGTTTAACAAAGTACTTCAAGACGATTTTGATTATCTCACACGTCGATGCCGTGAAAGATTCTGTCGATAACGTCCTATCGATTTCAAAGCGAGGTCAAGACTCATATGTCAACACTTCAGGATGAGCCCTCTGTTCCAGATGCATGCCCGTTATGCGACACATTGCTAAGACGTTCAGACGTTGATACTTATAACGAATTCGGAATATGCTCAAATTGTGACATGTCTTTTAGACAACCAATGATGAAAGCATGGAAAGATGGTTGGAGACCTTCTCAGAAGGAAATAGAGAACAAGCGGCTGTTGCTCAGAAAAGAGCCGTTTTTCTACAACAAGAACATTATTTAGTTTGTGAGGTAACGAAATGCTTGATATTGAGGGAGTGAGAGCCCTTTCACAAGAGCTTGATTATACGTTCGGCGGTTCTGACGGTCAGTACAAGGTTTCGCATGACATTAGCGAGGGAACCTTTCAACTGAAGTACAAG
>Ga0129351_1000330_pt1 | contig 17579 bp, 26 predicted proteins | sample CPBDNA_8_FD_94423 | JGI IMG/M metagenome (GOLD analysis project Ga0129351, IMG submission 94423) | Freshwater to marine salinity gradient microbial communities from Chesapeake Bay, USA - CPBay_Sum_27_0.2_DNA | ecosystem: Environmental > Aquatic > Marine > Coastal | place: USA: Chesapeake Bay... | reverse complement strand
TAGTACTCTTCTAATTTGATAAACGCTTTTCTACCTTCTTTTGGAACGTAGTTAGCATCTAATGCTTTTGCTGCATCAAATAAACTATCAATCATTGCGTTTGCAGCAGTTGAAGCTGTTGCAGAAGCGATTGAAGTATTAGTGATAACAGTACCAGCACCGTAACCTGAATCAGATACGTTTGCAGATGCTTGTGCTGCTTGACCAATAGTTTGTAAGATATGCTTATCTTTTTGGAAAGCAAGTGCTCTACCGATTTCAGTAGAATATGCACTTCTTACATCCCAATGGTTTTTAGCTTCTTCGATATTCGATAAGAATACTGAAGATAATAGAAGGTCATTAATTGTAATGACTTTCTCATTGTGGTTTACGTCAGAGCCAGTAATTTCTGCACCAGCAGTATGATATGACGCTCCTACTCTACCCATTACTGGGAAAGTTGCTGATTTACCAGAAGCAATGCTTCTTACCATTTCAGCACCTTCAGTAACTGAAGCTCTTTCAAATGAAGTAAGTACCTCACCTGCAAAAACTTTCAGAAACAGAGCGTCTTCACTACCACCAGCGTTGATTTTACCAACACTAACAGGGGTTGCGTTTGCCATAATAGTTCTCCTTTTTATGGTTTGACGTTAGGTTTATAAAAGCCTCTACATATACTCCAGTTTCACAAACAAGATTGTCGCCCGCAAGCGGTCAAGTCGTTAGACTTTGTTTATGTTTTGGCAGTTGCCCTCTAATAAGAGTGCACAACTATAAGCTAGCTAACCTATTAGCTAACTTAATGGCAAGAGAAAACTTACCTTTCTCCCGACATTTCATTATTAGACTCTTAAGTCTAAATATCTTTTCTCCTAATAATGACATTAATTACATTTCCATTTTCTAAGTGCTAATGCTTTTCTAGTAGGTTTACCATTTTTAACCATAGCACCTTTTACTCCAGACATACGAGCACAAAAAGATTTTCTACGAGCCGCAGCTTTAGAACCTTTTTTTACTTTACCTGTAACAGGAGCTTTTAAATTAGAACCTTGAGTTCTTTTAAAATATTTTCTCCCAGCGGCATTTAAGCCGCCAGAAGGACTTTGATATTTCTTGGCAACCATTATTTTTTCTTTGCTGTCTTAGCTGCTCTCTTAAATTGCTTTGCAGTTGGTGCACCTTTGCTACCAACCTTACGCATTTTTTCTCCGCTACCAGCTGCTATTCTTTTACGTTTAGCATGTATGTTAGCGTATAATCCACGTTTAGCCATATTATTTTTTCTTTTTGGCTTTCATTATTTTCTTTTGTAATGACATAGGTAATTTCTTTTGTTTACCTTTTAACATTTTTTTTCCTTTAGATTTACCGTACATGTTTTCTCCTATAAGTTAGAGTTTTCTAGTTTAGATTTTACTTCTGCTTGGTATGCTATATCTTTAGCATATCTAGGGTCAGCCATAGCTTCAGTAACTTGCGCCCAAGATTGAAAACCTTGTTCAGCAGTTGGTGTAGCTTTACCTTCTACTAATCTAGGTTCAACACCATTTGCTCTTTCATATTGAGCTTTAAGTGCATTGACTGCAAGTTTAACAGTTTCTTTATCAGGACTGTTTACAGCTTTATTATATGCTTGTCTTTCACCATCAGTCATATTTGTAGAAGCCCATTGAACCATCTCATTGTATGCTTCATTACCACCTACAGTTTCTTTTATTTCTGATGCCGTTTGCTCAGCCAACGCTTGCTGGCCAGCAATATAATTATCAACATATTGTTTTGTAATACCAACCTTTTCTAATGCCTCGTATGACTTAGCATCTAATTCACCTTTTTCTGAATACTCTTGTTGAAGAGTAGCCATATCTAAACCTGCATCTTGTACAGCATTTTCAGCGACTTCTAAAGTTGCCTTATCATTACTAGGATTTGGTTTAGAAGGTGATGGTCTTTGTTGAGATTGCTCACCAAGTTTCTTTTCTAACTCAGAATATGATTTAGCCAGCTCTTCAACTGAATTGAATTTTTCTGGCAAACCTTCTGGTTTACTTTGTGTGGACTGTGTCTCGTTTGTTTGTTCTGTCTGTTGTGTTTCTTCTACAACAGGTTTCTCAGCAGTAGTTTGTTCTGCCGTTATTTCTACTTTATCTACCATGTTTATTGTTCCTCTTGTTGTTTCATAATGCCACTAGCAATAGGAGCTACAGCTTTTTCAGCCATACCCATAATTTGCTGGTTTTGCATTTGACTCATCATTGCATCTTGCTCAGCGGCTAATTCTTCTTCTGATTTCATTAAGCCTTCTGTGTCTATTCCTAAGCCAGTAGCAATTCGTTTTATTAAATCCTGAGTGTTCAATGACTGAACAATCTGTGGATTTACTTGTGCTAGGTTAGCTACCTCAGCAACAAATTCTCTTAATTTCTGTAGATCATTTCCTCTACCTAAAGCTTCTATACCTGTAATGATTGTTGGTTTTACAGAGTTCTTAGGTAAAGAAGGTATCTCATTTGTTTGAGACATTCTTTTCATTAATATGGTCACCAAAGGTAATTGAAATTCTTGAGACAATAAAGAATAAATACCACCCATAGAAGTTTCTAATTGTTCTGCCATATATCTAATTTCTTGTGCAGTAACTCTTTCTGCATTTCTTTGTATTGCTGTGTGTAATAAGAAAGCATAAGACATTCTTTCTTCTAACTTTGCAATACTTCTTTCAACTACTTGTAAATCATATTGTTTTTCTGTTTGCAATACAGCTACATCATCTCTTGAACCAGTAATGATGTCACCATTTCTAGTCATTGATAAATCTTTTTTTCTTGTAACTGAATTAGGTTTTACCATGAATACTACTTTAGAAGATGCAGCAGCGCTTTCTACAAGTGATTGAGATAAGCCTTCTAATGATTTTAAATCTCCTAAAAATTCTTCTACGTAACCTCTTCCATAATCTTCATTGTCAACTCTCACCATTCTTAATGCTTGATATGGCATGTTGTCTGAAGAGTAATTACCAATAGACTCAGGTATTTTAATTCCTTTAACTTCTTGACACACATAATATTTGTCTTGATTTAATTTATAGATATGTGTGTAAATATCTACATCTTCATCTGATTTATAATCTGCATCAGCGATAACTTGATTTCTAATTTCTTCATCTAAATCTAATGGAGTAATGCTTTCTTTAATAACTATTTCTAATACACTACCACTAGCGTCTCTTCGTACTACATAGTTAGTTAATGGGTAAACTCTCATTGTACCTTTTTTAGGTAAATAAGTTAACACATTACCAGCAACAATCAAATGTTTTAATGCTTCAAACACAGATACTCTAAGAGCAAGTTGTTCAATTTTAGCAGAGACTTCTCTTTCAATAGTTGCTAATGATTTTTCTATTTCTGATTTTAAATCTTTTTGAGTTTCTAATTCTTTCTTAGCATTTCCTGCTATTGATAATCTAAAAAATGGGGAGTTAGGTGGTAGTAATAAAAGTAATAATTTAGATGCTAAATTGTTTACTCCTCTTGCTCCAACTGATTGGAAGGGATTGTATAAATCACTAGATGAATGAAATCCATCTGGTGGTAATAATGATGGGATAGTAAGCTCACTACATTCTTGAGCTCTGTCTAAGAAGTGTTCTCTATCTTGTTTTAACTTCTCATATCTTTCTTTAGCGGTATCTTGTAACATGTTAATGTTGCTGTACGCCATAGATTATGATATATTTAAACCAGATGTAGTAGGTATATTCAAACCAGATGTAGTTTGTAAAGCAGAAGTACCTCTTTTTCTAGCCTTCTTTGTTCTTGTTTCAGGCGAAGTATCCTCTACTGCTGTCTTAATCTCTGGTGCTACTTCTTCACCAATCGGTGACGGTGGCACAGGTGGTGGAGCAGGTTTTACTTCTGGTACTTTTGGTGATGATAAACACATATTTATTTCTCAGACCTTTCCTTTAAAGTGTTGATGAAATTGACAACATCTCGTTGACCTGCTTTAAAATATATTGTCTTAGTATCATCTTCTAAAGATGGTGATTTCTCTGGATATATTTTATTAAGCATTTTAACTAGGTCATCAACCGTAGTTGGTAACACTATGTCGTCTAAATCATTCATATTTTATTCTTCTAAAAAGGGTACTTTAGTCCCACAATGAACCTGTTATAGTACCTTTGTTGTATTCTGTTGCTCTATTCTCAAAGAAATTAGCATGTTCTACACCGTTAAGAACCCAGTCTAACCATGATAATGGGTTATCTTTCACACCATAATTAGGTTTTAAAGACAACTGTAACAGTCTTCTATCAGCTATGTATCTAATATATTGTTTAACTTCTTCTGGTTTTAAACCTCTAATACCACCCATGTTAAAAGCTAAATCAATAAACTTATCTTCTAAGTCAACCATATCTCTACATGTTTGATAGATACTTGCTTTAAATTTTTCTGTCCAAATATTTGGGTTTTCTTTTATTAGTTCTTTAAACAACTTAATCATGTTTTCTACATGGTGTGTCTCATCTCTAATAGACCAAGTTACAATCTGACACATACCTTTCATTCTACCAAACCTTTGAAAGTTTAGTAACATAACAAAAGATGCAAACAGTTGCAGGCCTTCACCAAAAGCAGAGAAACAAGCCATGTCTCTAGCAAGTCCTTCTACACCAGTTCCTTTTTTAGAAAACAAATAGTTGTGTTTGTCTGACATTTCTTTATATTCTTGAAATGCTTTGTAATCACTTTCAGGCATACCAATAGTATCATTTAATAATGAATAACTATGAGCATGGTTTGCTTCTGATGTAGCAATAGCAGACAACATCATTCTAATTTCAGGTGGTTTAAATTTAGGAATATAAGTATCTAAATATGCTTGCGCTATATCTACATCACCTTGTGTAAAGAATTTTAATATTTGATTTATTAAGTTCTTTTCTTCTTGTGTTAATCTTTCATTCCAATCTCTAACGTCTTCATGTAATGGTACCTCACTTGGTAACCAATGCATCTTCTGTTGCATGTCGTATGCTTCAAACGCCCAGTCATATTCGAATGGTTTATAATGTACTCTTTCTTTAAATAGTGGCATAGTCCCCTTTCCTATCCTTCACAAGCAAGACAATCATTCTCTTTCCACTCAGGAATAACATCTCGCTTTACTTTTTGTGATACTAATTCCGCTCTCTTGATTGCTTCAGAACGACAGTAGTATAATGTTTTAATTTTCTTTTTCCAAGCCATCATGTGCAAGTTATGTAATTCTTTAATGTGCACATCAGCTGGTATAAATATGTTTAAACTTTGGCTTTGACAAATGTATTGTTGTCTGTCAGCCGCATGTTCAATTAACCATCTCTGGTCTATCTCAATAGCAGTTTTGAAAATATCTTTCTCAGTCTCAGACAAGCCTTTGACATGAGCGACCGAACCTCTTTGAGAGATAATGGATGTCCATATATCATCATTGTTTAATCCTTTCTTTTCTAATAGTTTTTCTAAATGTTTATTCTTAACTAAGAATGAACCTGACATTGTTTTCTGTACATAAGCGTTAGCTCTGTATGGTTCTATTGAAGGTGATGTTGTACCACAAATAATAGAACTAGATGCATTAGGTGCAATAGCTAACAGGTGTGCATTACGTAGCTTAGTACCTTCCATGTCTGGAGCCACACCTCTTTTAACTGCAAGTCTTTCACTTTCTCTTACAGCTTGTTCTTTAATACTTTTAAATATTTTTAAATTAATTGACTTAGCAATAGCAGACTCAAATGGTATTCCTTTAGATTGTAAGTATGCATGAAAACCCATAGCACCTAAGCCAAGACTACGTTCTTGTGATGCACTGAACCTAGCTCTAAACAATTGTTCAGGAGCATGGTCAATAAAATGCTGTAACACATTATCTAAAAATCTAATTAAGTCTGGTATAAACAATGTATCGTTTTTCCATTCATCATACTTTTCTAAGTTAACACTAGATAGACAACAAACAGCTGTTCTGTTTTCAGAAGTAGGCAAAGTTATTTCACTACATAAATTAGAGTGATGTACTTTTAATCCTAAGTTCTTCTGTGTTTCAGGTAGTGCTTCATTGACTGTATCAATAAAAGATATATAGGGCTCACCAGTCTGTACTCTTGTGTCTAATATTTTTAACCACAAATCTCTTGCTGAAATAGTACGGACAACTTTCTTTGTGTGTGGGTCAATAAGTTTCCAAGTGTCATCATAAGTTGGTTCTTTAATACACTTATCAATTAACTCCATGAACTCATTAGTTATATTTATTCCATGATGTAAATTTAAATTCTTTCTATGTGCATCACCACCAGTAGGTTTTCTCATTTCAATAAACTCAATTATCTCTGGGTGTGATATATCCATGTATGATGCGTAGCTGCCTCTTCTAGTTTTACCTTGAGAGAAAGCAAGTATCTCACTGTCAACAACATGCATGAATGGTATTGAACCTGACGATTGTGAACCACCTGATGTAGGTGTACCATCAGAACGTACGTGTCCCCAGTAACCACCAATGCCACCACCAACTGATGCGAGCCAAGCGTTCTCTGTGTAATGGCCTGTTAATCCTTCTCTGCTGTCACCAACATAATTTAGAAAACATGAAATAGGCATGCCTCTAGTAGAACCACCATTAGACAACACGGGTGTTGCATACATAAACCAAAGCTTAGATGCATAATCATAAATTCTTTGTGCCATCTCTGGGTTATCAGAGAAAGCTGTTGCTGCTCTAGCAAATGCATCTTGTGGTGATTTTTCTTCTGGTAATAAGTATCTATCTTTTAATGTTTTCTTACCAAAGTGTGTTAGTAAATCATCTCTACTATAATCTATGTTCATGTTAGTTCCTCTAATAAATCTTTTGTTGTTTTAAAATGACTGGCAAAATCAGGCACCACTTCTAAATTGTTTTCTCTATCTAAAAATTTGTATTGTATTTTAGTTGGATTAAATACTTCTAAATGTTTTAACACAGTATTAATATTTAATTCTTTACAACTATAAACATCTAGCTGTACTAATGATGGTGAGTCTTCATCCCATACATGAATAACTATGTGTGATGTTTCTATAACAGCAGCGCATGTAGCTCCTTGATTACCTACCATGTCAGAGTAATAAGCTTGTGGCTCACCCATCAATTTCATATTTATTTTAGGTACTAAATCTACTACCCATTGTTTAATATCTTCTGTAGTTACTGGTGGGTTCATAACTTCTGCTCTAATAATTACATGCTCATGTTTTAATATCATTGTATTTTACTTTCCTTATCTATAATGAAATCAATATATTGTTTAGCTTTTCTTAAAGACTCTATGCCACCTTTATCTTTCCAACGACAAATGTATTTAACTACATTGCCTTCACAAAAAGATAATTTGTTTTGTGTGATAAAATCAATAGGTTCAATTTTATGTTTAGCATAGTGCTTAGGTTTCTTTACTGTATCTGCCATAGTTTTACCTCACCTGTTTTCTTATTGTAATCACCATGACGTAATATACGTGCAACCCTAGCTTGTTGTAAAGCTTCTTTCTCAGTAAAGCCTTTGTCTTTATAAATACCTACAACAATTTTCCATAGGTCTAAGAGGGGTACATTACTATATTTCATAATAAGTTTCTCTGCTGTTTTAACACCCACGTTTGGAATACCAGTGTAACCGTCAGTTGCATCACCAGCTAATACCTGTATCATCCAGTGATAGTTACCTAGTTTTTCAGGTATGTAATCTACATTATTACCATCTCTAGTTACATTTGATAATGGTATTTGTTTTAAATCCTTATCAATAGATACAATAATTCTATCTTCTTGACTAGGTTCAGTTGCCATGATACCTAATACATCATCAGCTTCTAAGTTTTTATAGATAACACCATTATGTTTTTCCATAACATATTCACGCAGCACACCTAAAACCATAGGCTTACGTTTTTGTTTTCTATTGTCTTTGTATGTAGGTAATACATCTTTTCTAAAATTATTCTTATCAGTTAATGCTACAATGTAATCATCAGCTTCAAGATTAGAACCTAAGTCATCTATTGTTGCATCTACCTCTGCTTTACATTGTGCAGCATCACAGTGTAATGTCCATAAATCATTACCCCAATCAGTAGCAACTTCATTTTGTGTAGCAATCTTATAAATAAGAATGTCACCGTCAATCAATAATACTTTTTTCTTTGCCATAGTTCTCCTATATATTATATGTTAATAAATCTTCTTTAGGTATAATGTGTCCTTTAGAAGTCCAGTTATCACCACCAGCTTTGATGGGATATTTTACCATAAGTTTTCTAAGATGGTTTGTAGGTATGACTACCCATACTTGTTCTTCTCTATCAGGTTTGTATAAACAGATAGCATAATGTTTTGAGTCTGTATTATATATACCAGATACTTTTCCTCTACTCTCTGTTTCAATATATACATTACCAGTCTTGATACATAGTCTATCAGACTTACATTCTATTTTACCTTCAATTGCTTTTAGAAATTCATTCTCACTTTCTTGTCCGAACTTTAAATCTAAATCAAAACGAGGCTGTGCTTTAGTGCGTTTCACTCCAGTTGTCTCCTATTTTGTATTCCCCTGTTAAAGGTACTCGTAGTTTAAAATGCTCACCTGCTTTTTTAATAGCTTCAACAGCTATCTGGCCAACTTTGTCAGCAAGATTTTCAGGACATTCTATTTGTATTTCATCATGCACCCAAACAACTTGCTGTATTCCAGCTGCACTTTCACCTACTACTTTATCAAACTCAGCTAACCATTGTTTACATACAATGGCTCCACCTGATTGTAATAAAGTATTCAATGCTGCATGTGGCGAACGAACTTTAATTTGTCTTTTATCTAAACCGATTAAGTATCCACGTGTTGCAGCTTCTTGAACTTGTGTTATTAATTTATTTAATGCAGGTAAGTTATTTAAAAAACGTTTCTTAATTTGACCCGCTTCTTTAACTGTCTTGCCTGTAACTAACGCTATCTTTTTTACACCACCACCATATAGGAAGCAGTAATAAAATCTCTTGGCTAAGTCACGGCTATCTAAACCAGCCAACTGTTGTGTTTCTGTATGTATGTCACCATCTAACACAACCTTTGCATAGTCACCGTTGTCATACTTAGCCATATAGTGAGCCAACATCCTCACTTCTAAACCTGAGACATCAACGCCTACAAGTTTTTTATTAGTTGGAACTGTGAATAACGCTCTACATTCTTTACCGTATGGAACTGATACACTTGGTACCTGTGCCATGTTAGGATAAGAATGAGTTGCTCTTCCTGTAACAGTAGAATTAGTATTACATGTACCATGTATTCTACCATTCTTTTCATGCTTTAACCAAGCTTGTGTGCCTGTTGCTAACTGTCCTATTCTTTTGTCTAATAAAAAATGTTCACAAAGTATTTTAGCTTCTGGATATTCTAAACTTTCTAATATAGTTTCATCTAACTTTGGTTTACCATCATTAGTAAACTCAGTTGGTTTCCAATTATATTTATCAATTAACTTTTGTGCTATGTGTTGTCTGCTTGATGGGTTAAAGACAACAGTAGATTTTTTAATAAATGGTTCACCTTTAACATAACCTCTTGCTTTGTTATTTACTTTAGGAATAAAAATTTTCTCAACTGTTTCAGGTGGAAATAGTTTTTGTAACTCATCTTCTAACTCTAATCTTCTAGCATTTAATTTAGAATATAATTGTTGTCCTGCTTCTACATTAAAAGCAAAACCATGTTGTTCTTGTTTGTGTATTAAGAAAGCAACATCATGTTCTAAGTCCATAGATTGTTCTGAGTAACCTTTTTTCTGTATCATCTCATATAACTTGTGTGTTACTTCAACATCTTGGACACAGTATTCCAACATCTCATCAGTAAATATTTTAAAGTCAGATTGAAACGGAGTTTTGTATGTACCTATTCTATTACCCCATGCTTTTAAACTGTGTCTTCCAATACAATCTTTAGGAAAGTCTTTTCTTTGAAAATCTTTTTCTGTTACATCAGGAAACAATAATCTAGTAGCAACTAATGTATCAAATATCTTTGCCTTAAAAGAGAAAGATGGAAACAGTTTATGTATTACAGGTAAATCATATTTAATAATGTTGTGTCCTATAATTAAATCAGCTTCTTCTAATTTTAATAACGCTTGATAGTTTGGTAATTTTAATATTTCATTTGTATCTATATTCTTCAATACAATGCAATGCATTTTTGTAACTACATCTATAAATCCATCAGTCTCTATATCAAAAACATATCTCATATTCTTACATCCTTCATTGATAATATATTACAAGTTGGTATGGTTGTTACGTTACCTACATCAGATATACTTGCGTTGTCACTTTCATCATAATTAAAATCAGAACAAATAATAGTTACATCTTTGTTCTTTAATAATAACCATCCAGTTGACACACAGATAGTAGGTTTACTTTTCTTAGCTGCTTCCATAGTTTGCCATGAAGCATCAGAGTTTATATCTTTCCACCATATTATTTTGAATGGCATCTTAACTTTTAAATCTGGAATTTTCATATTAATGTACCGTACATATTTTAGTTTTAAGTTGCCAAGCTTCTGTTGACTGTGTGCATAGTTCACTTATCGCTATGTCAATCATTTCTTGTACTGTTTCGTTTGGAACCATAACTATAATATCCTCTTCTGGTTTGTATTTAGCTTTGAGTAAATGTCCCATAAGATATTCAGTCCAGCTAACAGCTTCTGAGTGATTGTCTTCATTAAAGTCATCATTAAAAATCATTAGTTACTTCCGATTGTGTTTCAGTTAAACATCCAGTAGCTAAATCATAATGTAAACTACAAGCTTGCCCTGTCTCACCACTAAATCTATTTTTTAAAATATTTATTTTAGATATATTATCTGAAGACTGTAAGTCTCTTGATAAAGATATAATCATATCAGATAACTGACCGATAGATGCAGAGCCTCGTAAACTATTCATTGATACTTGAACTCCATCCTCATATCCTTTGTTACCTTCAGGTCTTTTTAAATGTGATACAAGTATTAAACCAATACCAGTCTCTTCTACTAATGCTCTTAGTTTAGAGACAAAGTAATCAATAAGTTTTCTTTCATCATTCGTAGTCTCATCACCAATTGCAGATAGTGCCATGTGTAAATGGTCTAAGATAACAAAGTCAACTCCACATCCTTTTGCAAAGTATCTTATTTTGTTTAATAGATTATCAGCAGCAGTTGAACCAAAGTGATTGTATAAATAAAACTTACCATTACCAACTGTAGTTTTAAATACTTCTTGTAAAGTTTTATCGTCAACACCTTCTCTAGTTAAGTGTAATGGTTTCTTTAATTCAACACCCATGATGCCAAGTGCACTTCGTTTATTAGTTTCTTCTAATGCAATGTAACCTACAGTGTAATCTTTTTTTAATAAATGTAATGCTACATGTCTGCAAAAACTAGATTTACCTACACCACTACCAGCAGTGATAGTAACTAGCTCACTCTTTCTTAGTCCATGTGTTTTTTTATTAAGACAATCAAAAGGATACTCTACACTAATTGTTTTGTCTTCTTTTTGTATCTCATCCCACAAGTCTGCTCCAAGTATGATACCATCAGGCCTGTAAGCTTTGCTTGACCAGATACAATCTGTAAGTTCTTTTGCTTTGTTTTGTAATAACATTTCGTTAGCATCTTTTAATGGTAACGTACATATTTTTGCTTTGTTAGGTGACAATAATTTTGCACACTCAACAGCAGCTTTCTGTCCGTGCTCATCTTGGTCAAACATAAACACAACAGACTCAAAACCTTCAAGCCATTCTAATTCTTTTTGAATATCTTTTTTTGCTCCTTGTGCGCCTGACTTAATACTTACTACTGGAAATTTATTTTGATTTATTTTTGAGACTGACAAACAATCTATCTCACCTTCAGTTATAATAACCATCTTACCTTTGTCACGCCATAGATGTTGACCAAACAAACCTGATTGTTTTGCATCACCTAGCCATTGAAAAGTTTTATCTGGATACCTTAACTTCTGTGCTACTAATTGTTTATCTTTGTTGTAGTAATTTGCTATTTGACATGGTCTGCCAAACCAACTACCAGTTTGATAATTAAATTTTTGTACTGTATTTAAATCTATATTTCTTTTTGATAATTCTTTTATTTCACCTGATATAAATTCAGCATTACCTTCTGTATTTGTTTGTTGTTGTTTCAAATCTTCCGCTCCTTTTGTTAGTGTGTTACATGAAAAACAATATGTGTGTCCATCATCATAAACTGAGTTTGCATCACTAGAACCACAGCTATCGCAGTGTGTGTGATATAAAAAGTTACTGTCATTTTCTTGCATAAATTTTTTTCCTAAAATATTTTGGTTTCACTCTGGGCTGTTACACCCAGAGCTTAACAAACAAACTAACTCAGCAATTCTTTAACATTGAAATGCGGAGCTTTGGAGCTAGTCACATCTCTGTGACCAACAACTTCAACATCTTCGTAACTGTCCTTTAAAACATCTATAAGTTTTACTAAACTCTCATATTGTTTAAAAGTAAAATTACAATCATGTTGTCCATCAGGTGTCAATCCACCAATTAAACACACACCGATAGAATTTTTGTTAGACAACTGAGCACTTGTATCTATATGTGCACCAGCTATCTGAATATCTCTGCCATCTTGGACTTGTCCATCTCTAGTTATAACTTTATGGAACGCACAAGAAAATAATCCTTCTTTTCTATGCTGTAATTCTAAATCTTTAACTTGAATATTTTGTTTAGGGTGTGTGTCTGAAGAATGTATAACAATATATTTAGTTTCTTTTCTTACGTTACTCATTGTAACCACTCCTTTGGAATATGTTTATCAGCATATTTAAAACCATACTTTTCACACCACATTGCATAAGTTGTTTTTGATTTCTTTGTAATTCTACTTCTTGAATTACTAAATACAAATCTAATATCTAATTCTGGATGTTGTTCTTTTACAAGTCTCATCTTCTGTCTATCTTGTGTAGTAAACAATCCTTTAGTTTCTATATAAATATTTTGTTTAGGCAAATAAAAATCAGGTGTGTATGTATGAGCCTTCTGAGGCTTAACATATTTAAGTTTAGTCTTTTCAAACTCATACAATACACTACTGTTTCTTAGTTCTGTAGCAATTTGTTCTTCAAGTCCAGAACGAAAGCCGTATTTAAATCCAACTTCCTTAGAAGTCAGACGCTTCGTTTTCTTGAGACGTTGTTGCCACATCTTCTACTACGCTTTCTGGTGCTACATAGCCACCATCTACTTTACCAAAGCCGTAACCAGACGCATTGTCTGCTCCGCCTTCAACAAGTTCAGTAACTTGCACAGCTCTTAATCTAAGAGACACACCAGCACCTGCCATTGCGGTAAACCAATGTACTAGTTCCGCACTGACTTTCATTTTACTACCCGACCAAACATTAACATCAGTCATAGGTTTTCCAGAACTATCAAAGATAGCTACCTTAAAAGGTATTACTTTACCGTCTGCTGAAATTATTTGTGCCTTACGTTTAAACTTAAACTCAACGTTACCAGTCTCTGCACCAGTGTCATCAGTTTCAAGTTCGTACGGTGGGTTTGAGAGCTTAACAGCTTTCTTATTCTTTTCTTTAGCTATCTCAGCACTCTTTTTCATCTCAGCATCAATCTGTTGAATTAATGGCTGAGCTTGTTCTGCACTAACGACAAGATTAACTTTAAAATGTCCATCTTTGTCAAATTTAGTATCAGGTTTTGTAAGCCATGCGTATTTAGATACACCTTCTGGACTTACAACTTTGACGTAATTGTTCTTCGCCATTTTATCTACTCCTTAGTTTTTCTATTCTACTATGGGTACTTAACTCCATTAAGCAAAAAAGAACTCACTGTCCCTAAGTTGGTTAATGTCTAAATCACCCTTGTTAGGGACTTCTGGTAATTTAGCATGAAGTTCAACAGGTAATTGTTTCATTACATCATTTCTAAACTCTGACAAAATATCATGTTCAGTAAACATTGTAATAAATGCCTGTCTTAACGACTGGTTTAAAACTTCCACATCACCAGCCGTAGTACCAAAACTGTCATGCACATTGCAAAAGTTTTTGATACCATTTTTATGTGCTATGTTAACAGTCTTCATCATTGCTGCGCTGTCAACACTATGCACAAGATTAGGTGCAACACCGTTACCCATTCTTAACTTATCTGTTAAGTCTGTTTCAGTGTTTATTCTAGGTTTAATCACCTCACCCATTAACATTGCCTTAACCCTTTTTGATTTCATTTCAGGATAAGACTGATAAACAGGAAAGCCAACAGGTGTAACCCAGTGTACAGGTAATTGTTCTCTAGCCACTACTCTTGCAATGGTTTGTAAATAGTCCATTCCAATTCTAGCAGACTTAAGATTATCACCAATACTTTCCCAGATAACACCAGCAAGATAACTTGCAGGCCTAAAAAGGTCATCTGTAAATGGATGGTTTTCACCTTTGTCTTTTCGTTTAGTTAAATCTTCAATCACAAAGTCTGTACATGAGTATCTTGTTGAACCATAACAAATAGTCATAATACTACGCTTTGTTGTTGAACGTTTAATACCATAATCAAGCCACAACTGAGCATACGGTTTATTCTCTGCTGCATCTACTTTTAGTTTTTCAATAACTGCATCAGCAACTAATTGATAGATGTCTTGTGGTTTATCTGTAGGTAATAAATTAACTAGCTTACCAGCTTTGCTGTCTCTTAACATTAATGAGTAAACTTGCAGTCCATTACATGAACCATCAACACTCACTGGAATATGAGACACAAATCCATAGCCTTCTTTTTTAAACTTACTCCACTCATCACAAAAAGCTAAGAACTGATATGCATTTGATGCATCTTCCCATTTTCTATTATTCATTGGGTCTTCAGCACATTTTAATATCCAGTCTTCATTTTTGTTTACCCATTCAACACGCTCTTGCAAAGATATTTTATCTTCACCAAACATATTGGCTCCATGAATAGCAAGCCAGTAATCACCTTTGTTTTCTTTTGTGATTTCTTTACCATGTGCAAACGACAATAAAGCTTTAGCACCTGTAATACTTTGATAGTTTAAAAAGGCTGGCACACAATATGCTCTTCCTCTAAAATCTAATTGCAGTGGAAAGTATAATGTTGCATAGTCCTTAAACTTATCAGCAAGCCACATAATTTTAGCATAAAGTAATCTTTTAGAAAACATCCTAGCATTTTCAGTATGTACCATGACTGCTTTCTTCTTCCATTCTTTTCTGCTTGCAGAGTTTGTCTCAATGTCATGTGGTTTGTTTGGAATATCATAATTAACGTTAGGCGGCATACCACCTACAGCTAATCCTTTGTCCCAAGCCTCTTGCATAACATGTAAAATAAACTTATTGATTTTATATGGAGTGTTTTGCATTGTGTTAACTGCACTGTAAACCTCTGGCATGTCAAAGTTCTCAAGTTCTTTTTTAAATAACTTGTTCTTTTGCTTTACCAAGTCCAGCTCAGGTAACTCTTTAGTCCAATACCCACCGCCTGTTACAGTTGACCACGCCTTTGGCGGCATCACTGTGGGTAGATACTCTGGGTTTAATAGTTCATTAAAACCATTTCTATTTTTAATCCACTCTCTAGTCTTCTCAGTTTGTTTTATGATTTTAGCTTTTTTATGTTTAACTGTTTCCGTTCCTATTTCAATTAAACCTGTTGCATAAATCATAAGTTCAACAAGTCTGATACCGACATGTAATTTAACAGGTGTAGTCCATTCTTCCCATTTCATTACTTCATCACGCTTAGCGCTTTCTCTTAGCTTCCTTCTTTTGTAGGTGTAATTAAAAGACCGTTTGTCTAAGTCTGCCTTTACTGTTTCGTAAAGTTCAGGATTTAAACTTTTAAAATTTCTTAATGAAATCTCAGTCTCTATTTTACCGCCAAGAGATATACAAGTAGCAGTCAATGGTTTGTACTGCGTTATTGTATTGATAATGTGTTTACCAGTGATTAATGCTAATACTTCTGGTTCCACTTCAGCTAGTTTCATAAAAGCAATTGGTGGTTTACCAATAGTCTTTTTAGATGTCTCTTCAAGCCATTCACCAATAGCCATAGCTAAAGGCCTGATTGTGTTTGCAACCATAACTTTACCATAGCTGGTTACACTTTCTTCTTCTCTTTGGATATGTGATGTTAGTCTTTTGTTGGTTCTATTTTTACCTAGCTCAGCCATTTCTTTTTCATGTGCTAGCTCATCACGGTAGGTAGGCATGCTTTCAATTAGTTTAGCCAATGTTAACTCCTTTGTATATAATTGGGTTAATGTTGTTAGTATCTACTATGGGTACCTTAGTCTGGTTCACGTACAGACACCATGAGTTCTTTTTCAAGATTAACTATGGGTGTATCTTCCCCTTCGATAACACGTTCAATCAACGTAGCTGCTCTAAAAGCCACTTGATTAGGTGATAGCTCATCTGTAAATTGTTCAGGGTTAAATACTTTTTGTAAAAAACTTATTATCTCTTGCTTTTTATTTTTAGGCATTTTAGACATTAATTATTTTCCTTTGTTGTTATTGTTAAATACAAATAAAAAATAATGCCGCTAAGTCCTATGACTTTACATTCTAACGGCATTTGTAAGAATAGTTCCAGCATAAATTAATAACTCCTATATTAAATTTAAAAGTCACCGTCAAGTCCTATGACTGTAACAGACTAGGCAGACAATAGCCCGCCTAGTTTCGCCTATTGAAGGCTCTTCAGTGTTACTCTTCCCTGCTATCAATCTCAATTTTAACTGAGACTTTGCCTTGTGCCCTATAACCTAAAGAGTCCGTACTATCCTCTAAGAACCTAGCTAAGTCTTTAGCTTTAACGCCATCTTTAAAGTTAAATTCATGGCTTGTGATAGTAAATGGCTTACCTTTGCGGTCATAGTCATTACTAAGTATTTTTATTTCTACATTATCAAAGTACATGTTTACTCCGTTCGTTGTTAGTTTGTTTTTATATTTTCAGAACCGCAGCTGGCGCAAACTTCAGTCATTCTCATCAAGTCTGCATAGCTGTAGTCTTTATCTGGCTCTTCCTGAGCCTCTTTTAGTATGGTTCCTTCCATACTTTCACAGTCATAACATAGCATAATTGCTCCGTTGTTTATTTGTTAGGTTACATTTATTGTAACAGACTAGCAGCCCTGAGGCTGCCAGTTTCGGCCATTAGGCCTCATCAGTGTTACTAGTGACCCGCCTTTGTGTAACCAGCATTAAGCCTGTTACGCTCTGCAAGTCTATAGTCTCTAAATTCCTTCTCTTTTTTCTCTTTTAGAACTTCATAGACTGCAATAGTTGACCTGCGTTGGTTTTGCTCCATCTCTGCTAATTTAGCTTCAAACTCTTTAGCTGTAACCCTGTTTGAATGGTCACCGCCATCAATAGCATTTAAATGGGCGCC
>Ga0129351_1000329_pt1 | contig 17603 bp, 8 predicted proteins | sample CPBDNA_8_FD_94423 | JGI IMG/M metagenome (GOLD analysis project Ga0129351, IMG submission 94423) | Freshwater to marine salinity gradient microbial communities from Chesapeake Bay, USA - CPBay_Sum_27_0.2_DNA | ecosystem: Environmental > Aquatic > Marine > Coastal | place: USA: Chesapeake Bay... | reverse complement strand
GGATTATTGTTCCAATCGCTTTGAATATCGGTGGGATTTGGTAGACCAATAAAAGAATAATAAGAATTACTTGAAGTTTGCACTCCAGCAACAAAATTCTTTGCATTTAATATTCTAATTTGATCCGTTATGATTGCTGCCATTTTATAGATTTTTTATTTATTTATGTAATATAATCAGAGAACCTTAGTGAATTAGTTCTTTTTAAAATAGTGCTAGTAGTTAATCCAGAAACTCCATTAAATGTGTATGCATTATATTCGATATTTTTTACTCTAGATTTTAGTTGTATTTTACCCCAACTATATTCGCCAAAGAAGTTATACGTATTAATTCCAACCAAGGAACTATAATCTTGCACACTTGTAGTTACTCTTACAACATAAGTAAGACCTATTCCAGACACTGTAGTTTGTGCAATTGATACTGCAGATGCTTGATAAACATTATCTATAAATGTTGTTCCTATGCCAACTACAAATCCGCTTGAATCTAATGATGTTATTGAATTTCCAACACTTGAATTGTGTGTTACAAAATAGTATCCAGTTTGTATGCCGCTAATTGATGTTACTCCGGTTATTGAACTATCTCTCAAGAAAGAATTTTCTGAAATATAAAAATCAAATATTAGTGCAGTTGATGCAACTCCAACAGATCCTGTATAAATTCCAACAATATATCCAAAATCACCTTCGTAAGTTTCTACCTCATTAGTTTCATTGAATGTATTTGGTGGTTCAATTAGAACAATCGGAGGATTTGTAAATGTATATCCAATACCTGGATTAACAATTTGAATTGAAGTCACATTTCCTGAAGTTATAGAAGATATTGCAGATGCGTTAACACTTAGAGTGGTTCCAATTCCAACAGAATTTTGGATTGTAACTAATGGTAAACTAAGATATCCTTGTCCACCATTTGTTACTTCAATAGATGTAATGGTTCCTGCAATAGATACGACTGCAGTTGCGGAAGCGCCAACTTTAGATTCTTGTGGAATAAAGGTAACTTTTTTTTGGAATTCTAAAGATTGAACGTTTTCATTTATTTGATCGAAGAATGGTCTTATATTATCAACATAAACAACAGTAGATTCAATTCCAACAGGTTGAATTAAGTATGATAATGAATTAATCACTGCATTGTAAAGAATTCTATCTTTTGAAACTTCTTGTTCGTTAATAATTTTATCTTCAGTTTGTCTGCACCATTTCACAGGTCTTTCCATATTTTCATCTCCAGTGATTCCTGATCCAAAGTATGGATTTGTATTGACAAGATCGATAGAATTAATACTAGTAACTGTTCTAGACTCTTCTTGTAAAGTTGGAGATTGTCCTAGAGAAGGGTCATATCCAATGGTCAATTCATCTCCAATCTTAATAGTTTCTAAAATATCAACATCCACAACATCGACAGATCCACTTCCTCTATAGAAGAGAATCTTTGAGGTGTCTCCAATCTTAGGTGGTTCCGTGAATCTTAATGTGCTTCCACCAGGAAGGAATACGTATCCTTTTCCGGGTTCTTGAATAGTATCATTGATAAAAACTAGTAAAGTATCCTGTACATTGATATTTGATCCTTTAAATGAACGAATGGAGATTAAATTTCCATTAACTGTAAGGGGGAATGACGATGTTTCGCCATCAAATCTACTATCAAAATTATCAAAAACCTGAAGTTCTCCAATTGACCATCCAGAGAATTTATCCTTAGTGGTCTTTTGAATTGAAATTTGAAACTCATTGAATGAAATTCCTGTGGTTGGAATTCCAGTAGTTCCACCTACAGGAATTGTAAGAACCTCATTTTGACCATACCTATAACCAGTATTTGTAATTTCAAAATCAATAATACTAGAACCTTGTCCAACAACTATATTAATTTTTGCTTGTGTACCTACTCCAGAAGATCCTGAACTGTAAATTAATGGAATATTAGAATATGATAGTGGTTTATCAAATACTACATATGGTGGATTAGATGAAGTGTATCCGGTACCTGGATTCGTAATTGCAATACTTACAACATGACCCCCACTCACGATTGCAGTTCCAATAAATTCAATATTTGGTATTCCTATAGACGATGTTTTTACGCCAACATTAACAACCTGAACACTTTCTCTATAACCAGAACCACTATTTCCAATACTAATTGATTCGATAGTGCCAGCAATAGAAACCGTTGCAGTTCCACCAGCAGAAACTAAAGGTTGATAACCAAATCCTTCTTTTGAACCTACAGAAACTATGACTCCTCCACGAGGAATACTTGTATTATTAATATCATATGAAACTGATGCTGCGGTTCCGGTAAATCTAATAGACGTTATTCCAGCAGATTCTGATAATGTGTAATCATAATTTAATCCTGGTCCTTGAAAAATATCATTGATTAATATTAGGGCATTTTTATTTTCGATATTGGAAACATTAAATCCATTAGATTTTAGAGTAAATTCTTTAGTAATACCATTAAACTCTGAAGATACATCATTAAAGATATAATTCTTAGAATATGTTTCTTCTATTGAGTTTATAATTCCAGATCTTATAAAACTTCTGCCTTGAAAAAATGATCCTGTTGATATTCCAACCCAATCCCTTTCATCTGGGGGATTTGTGGTGGAACTTAATAGAATATTTCCATAAGGTGCCTCTGCAAAATTAAGAACATTGTCTACAATATTATAGTTGCCACTAATCTTGGTAACTAAAGATCCAGTAGAATAACCAGCAATCACAGTGCCCAACCATGGTCTGCGAACTCTGATTCCGTTAGTACTTCCAATACCAACACCTTCAACACGCATTATTTCATCTCCAATGCGAATTAAATCGCTATCAAAAAATAAATTAGCGTCAGAGAAATAAAGTATATCATCGGTCGTAAATGCATTAATTGCAAGTGTAGTTGTGATTGCAGTAGAAACTACAGGAGATTGAATTAAATTATCAATTGCAAGTAGAACTTTTGCATTTTGATTTGTAGATACTATTCTATGTTCAGACCCAATACCAACACTAGTAATATCTAAAGTTCTTGGAATAATATTCAACGCATCTTCAGCAGTTCTTGCGAATTTGATTATATCTTCACTAAACTTAACAATATATATATTTTCTGGAAGCTTATCAGTTAATCCAATTCCAACAAAACTTGTAGTTGCAATACCGATAGAATTCTCGGTTCCTACAATGCCAGTGCTATATTTAACCAATTCTCCACTTACAAAGAAATGATTTGGTATAATAATAAAGTCATTTTCGATATCAACTATGGAAGAATTATAACCCTCAAAATATCTCTCAAAAATAGGGTCATTTTTATGAGTTAAATTGAATGCCCTTTTAATATCTCTCTCCGAACCTTCATAAGTTCCGTAGACAGTTTGAATTTCGGAGTTAACAAAACTTAGAATATCCTTTTCATCATCTTGATATCTCAAAGCATTTAAATAAACTTTAACATCAACGCCAATATTTGGTAATGGTGTAAAGATTAAATCAACTGCCGATGAAGTTCTTTGAGCACCAATTGTGCCGAGACCAGAAAAAGTATTGACATTTGCATATTCTGTAATATAAACATCTGTTCCATCATCAATTAGTGCTACTTCGGATATTTGGTGTATATTATTTGTATTATCGGAAACTTGTACGATAAAATATGCGCTATCGTAAGCATCAGGATATTCACTAATAATAGATGGTGATGGAGTTGATGTTGAAGCAATAGATGTGGATCTTCCTTCCAATCTAGCGTGTTTCATATCATAAGTACCTATACCTACCGAAGTAGTATTTGCAAATAAAACCTGAATAGTATTAACAGTCACTACAGATCCAACATTGGGCGTAAAATCAATTTTTAGATCTGAACCAGATAAATATGGATAATATGTACCAAGACCACTGCTTGAATGTGAATCAAATGAGTGTGTAGTCAATTGTCCGTATTCTAAAAATTTAACATTAGTTCCATCATGAATTAATGTTAATTCATCAAATTCATATTGTTGATTATCCGATACAATTAAAACTAAAATCTTTGCAGATCTATAAGTATTGGCGATACTAACAATAGTTGTTGGTCCAGAAGAAACCAATATACTATTTGATTTAATGTCAATTATTTCTCCAAAATTAGTACTTCCAATTCCAGAAAGATTATCATTAATATTGTAGGATAAAGTTGTAACATCAAAATCATTAATGCTAGATTTTGTTGGATAGAATAAAAGAACACCTTCAGTTCCATCAATTACAAAGTCAAAAGATCCCATATCATAAGTACTTTCAATTCTTGCATATTGATTTAAATATCCATTTCCAGTATCATCCCTAAGAGTTGTAGTAATTAAAAGTTGTCTTTCACCAGTAAATCTTTTATCTCTGATATATGTGATATATTTTTGAGCTCTTATATCGGCAATATTAAATCTATAAACTTCAGAAAATTGTGTAGGTCTTGGATTACTATTAAATTGTGAACTGATATTATCAATAGAAAGAACTCTATTTCCAATAGATGCTGCATAATCTGTCAAAATTCTATTTGAAAAAATTATTTCATCTGAAAATATTCTTTCACTACCGCTAAGTACATTTTCTCTTACTAAATCAAAATCATACGCACAGTTCAAATTTATAACCTCAACTATATCACTCACAACATCAACTGAAGTTACATCTGAAGGCAAATTGACTACGAGCGCATTTGAAGTTTCTGTGCTTAAATTTGATTCTAATTGATAATCAGAAAACTTCTTAAATCCAGATGTATGATTTAAAGTACTTACCGTGTTATCCCAGGTATCAAAGTCAACCCTAGAACTTAGAGAATATGAGAAGTTTTGATAATATAAACTATCTTGAATTCTTTGAATATTATCATTTAAAAATCCTGCACTAGATTTCCATCCATTTACAAATCTTGATGAAGAAGATAAAATGAAGAAGGCATCAAAATAATTTACTTCTGTAACAATACCTTGTGTTTTTGATGCAGATCCTTTAATAATTTCTCCAACTTTAAAATTATTTTTAGAAACAACACTTACAAAATTTGTCTTTGAATCCCAGTTTTCAACTCTACCTTTTGTAGAATTTGTGGTTACTTCTTCTCCAACCAGATAATTACTTTTTTCCAAATTTGTAATAAATGTTGGAAAATATTTACTTGCAATTATTCTTCCTGAAGAATTTATTGAATCGAAAATTCCAGGAATTTCTGAGTTGTTAAGAAAACCATCTAAACTATAAGTTACTGATCCAAATCCACCAAGATTAGCATTTACGGAAGTAATATTAAAAAGTTTATAATTATAATTTTCAGAATTAAATCCTTTTCCAGTAGAATTAACACCTACACTAATATTCTCAATTAAAACTTTATCGTTTATAGCAAATGGGAAAGAATTTGCTGTGCTAAATCCAACTGCTAAATTTACAATTACTTCTTTAGTTGAAGATTCATATTTAATAGACGAAATTCCTACTCCATTAGAATTTTGTATAGGTAAAATTGTTGGAGTTACATCATTAAGTGCAAAAGAATTTTTTAAAATTTCAACTTTGTTATTGCCTAAAGTTAGTTTAAGATCGATCTCAGGAACCACTTTTTCAGTTATTCCATCTAACACTAAAAGTTTTGGTGCAGAAATATATCCTCTCCCAAAAGAAACAACTTCAATAGACTTTAATGATGACAGCGGATCCACTTTTATAATCTGTGGAATTGCTATACTAGGTCTAGCAGTAAAGTCTGAAGGAAAATTAAATCCAATATCTTTGATCCTAGTAGTTTTTATTTTGCCAATAGACCTGCTTACTGGTTCCAAAACAAACCCAAATCCTTCAATAGAATCGATGTCGGAAATTTTTGGTAAAGAATAATAATTTTGCCCTTTATTGGACATCTTAATTTTGGAAATAGAACCAACAGTATTTTTAGAAGTGGTCTCATAACTTAAAATTGACTGATTTGAAGTGTAAAAATCTTTTTCCGGAACTGATGGAATGGTATAAGTAAAAGATGTTGATGATCCTACAATTACATTATATCTTCCATTATAAATGCTAGACTTAACTAGTATCGCATTATTTGAGGTAACATCAGTATCTACACTTATAAGTTTTTTATTTTCTGGTAATGTTCCATTATAAATTGGAACTAGATTAAAATATAAATTTTCCGGAGTTTGTTGATTTATAGTTAAAGTTACTTTTGCATCACTTGTAACACCAACAATACCAGTTTTTTGAACTTCAAAAATATTATCATCTGCATTGCTATCATAAATTTCTGTTAGATTTGAATCTTTAAAGAATCTAAGATCAAATGCTGGATAATTTGTAGATTGTTGAGTATATGATAGTGAAGAATCTGATAAATCAAATATAACAGAAGAACTTCTATAAGTATCAATTGGTGGATTAATTAATGATAACGTACCGTCAGATGCACTAGTAATTCCGACCACAGCAGGTTTTGGATTAACAGACTCAAAATAACTATTAGTTAATCTAATATTATTATTGTCTACAAAAACAATATAATATTCTTTATTATTGTTTAATCCAATTGACGGAGATAGAGATGTATGGACTATTTTTTGTCCTTTGATAAATCCATGATTGTTGATTGTAATCGTATTTGTTGATGTATTAATTCCTGAAGAAATAAAGTCTTTAGGATTTAATAAAAGTTTTTTATTATAATCATCATATCTAACTACAAATGTTGATGCAATTGATGGATTTACATCCACAAAAACCATATCATTGTTTAATAAACCGTGAGTTTGTGAGGTAAATACTGTTACAGTATTTCTTGATATATTTCCAATAAGAGTATTATAAGTTGTTTTAAAACTATGATAATCACCTACACCAAAATTGGTAAAGTATAATAATCCAAAAGTATTTGTATTGCTTGTTAATCCAACAAAAGTACCTGCAGTCCCAAGACCAACTCTAAAAGTAGAAATACCAATCAAATTTTCATCGAACTTAGCAACATATAATAATGATTGATCACTAATTGATACTGAAGTTGATATTCCATTTGTAGAAACTCCAATTGGAATTCCTCCATTACTAGAATAGATTAACTCATCACCTGTTGATAGATTGTGATTTGGAATGTAAATGGATTGTGTAGGGATAAATATCTCTGTAATTCCAACTCCAGGATTGGAAAATACAATAGTAGTACCAATTCCTACCCCAGAAACTGTCCCTACTCCAAGAGAATCAATTGGATTAAAGTAAATTTCTTTATTTACTTTATGATCATACTGAATAGTAAGTCCAGTATTGATGATTAATTTTCTTGAAATTTCGTGTAAAATGTCACTAGAACTATGTGAAGACCCCACAGTTCCATTAATTCCTCTTAAAACTCTAATTCTAGAAGATTTTTCATCAATATTAAGTACTTTAACTTGTTCAGTTCCAATTCCTAAAACATCATTTTCACGAATATTTGGATATTTTAGATTTCCTGCAACTGAAAAATAAGTTACGATACCCGTTACTGAAATGCTACCAATTCCAGAAGTTAGTGCAATTGTATTTGTTGCCACTCCGACTTTATATGATCCTTCAAGTAAGGATGATGTAGTATTAAATCCTGAAAGATTAATAGTATCCAGATTTATAAAGTTATGTGGATTTTCTGCAAATGCTATAAATGTTCCTTGATTTCCACTTGGATGAAATTCAACATTAAAAACGGTGGTTGAAGCAATACTAATGGTATCTACAGGTTTTCCTAAAATTCGTTCAACTTCTGCTGATGCATTTGATCCTCGTGTTTCTTCGTTATCAAAAATGATTTTATCTCCAACTTTATAACCAGACCCACCCGAAATTATTTTTATATTTTCAATGGTGCCTGGGGAAGTAAATACAGTTTCGAGTGTTTGGTTTAAATTATTTGGCAACTCCAGATAATTATAAGATATTCCATTTTCAGTTAAATTATATGGTGATGTATTCCTGGACCACTTTGTTTCATTTAGATCAATATCTTCTTGATTTGAAGATTTTTTAAAGTTAAATTTATTTGGTTTTGATTTAAATTCGTTTCCAATAAAAAATGGAAATACTGGTTTTTTAAATCCAGCAAAAACACCAGAAGAATCAGATAATCCGTTATTAATAGTAGCAAAATATGCATAGGTTCCATTCGGATACTCTGGAGTTACACAAAATCTTCCATTCTTTTCATCAAGAAATGTTTCATCTGAAACGCTAAAATGTGTGTAATCCTCAACAAAGAATCCTTGTGGAAAATTAGTTAAAGAAGGTCTATTTGATTTCAGGTCAATTCTATAACCAGATTTCATTTGAGCAACAATTCCTCCTTGTTTGGTTAGATATCCATAAGGTCCATAAATTGGATTTCCGTCATATGCCCAACCAATAATTGGCGAGTGATCTGTTGAATTTATTTCTTTATTGGACAATTTTCTTAAATCTTTTCGCCCATAAAGAATATTTCCTTTTTGATCTGTCGAATAAACAATTTCCCTTAACTTTCTTGGTGCATATAAATGTGAATATTGAAGTCCATAATTTTCATTTAAACCTTCTGATAATATTCCATCATCTTCTTTAATAATTGGAAGAAATTTTTCAAATAAATTTACATTCCAAATTTGAATTTTTGGATAAAATTCGGCAAATGAACCGGAAGGAGTAATTATTACTACAGTAGTATTTGGGGAATAACCAATACCAGACTCTATGACCTTTACTTCTACTAGTTCCCCATTTTCTACAATTGGAGTAAGAACTGCTCCAATACCTTCTCCAAGAATATCTAAATTTGGTGGAGAATTATATCCACTACCATATGAATTTACTAAAACTTCAATAATTCTTCCATTAGATACAATAGGAGTTACTTGTGCTCCAAAACCTCTTAAAAGACTGATTGTTGGTTTTCTATTATGATTTAAAATATCAGGAGAACCATAATTTGTGCCACCAGATTCTAAATGGACTGATAAAATTTCTCCTCTAAAGATTGGTTGAACTTGTGCTTTAAATTGAACAGATCCACCAACATTACCAATTACCTCTACAGAAATTTCTGGATAGTTAAAAGTGTGAACACCAGAACCAATAGAAGTAAAATTTAAAAATTGTCTTGTATTATAAAAGAAATCTTTAGATTGAAATTCAGATCCAACTTGAGATAATTTAAATCTATCATTATCAACTACAGTTATATAATATTCAGTATTATTAGTTAATCCTCCAATTGCAGTTCCACTTGTTGAATATTTTACAATCTCTCCACTTTTAAAGTCGTGAGTATTAATATTGATTTGATTGATTGAGGTATTAATTCCAGATACAGTACTAGAAACGGTTCTTTTTTTATTTTCATATCCTGTTCCGGAATTTTGAATATTTACAGATCCAAGTACTAATTTTTTATTATAAGATCTTAGTAAATGATTTCCAACTCCAAAAGAAGTGAATGATATTGTGTTAATTCCAGAAACTGCATCATTCAATGTTTTATGAAGTTTTAGTTGTGTTGGTGACTGGACACAAACATAGTATGAGGCATCTGTAGAAAGACCTCCAACACCTCGTTGACTATCTGTAGTATAAATCACCCTCTCAGCATTTCTAAACTTATGATAGGTTGAAAATCCAATAGTATTATTTACTAAAGAAATTTGAGCAGAATTTATTTCTGAATTAAAAATTGATTGGTGATCAATCAATTTCATACATGCAAATGCCTTTGCTCCAATACCGTTCCCTCCTGTTATTTTGATTGCTGGTACTTCATCATAATCAAATCCAGTATTAACAACTCGTATTTCTTGTAAAGACCCTTTAACCGCACAGTATCCAGATGCTCCTACTCCTATACGATCCTCAATTGATAAGATAGGGGGATTAATGATATCATATCCCTGACCTGGAGAAGTAACTTCTATTTCAGTTAGAGGACCGGCATAAACAACATCTCTAGATTTATAATTTAATATTTCTACTCCATTAATCAAAATGCCAGTAAATCCAGGTTCGGTAATATAAACTCCACCATCATTCACTGGGGTACTAATTTCTCTAAGTAATTTTTGTGAAGACAAAGATTTATTATTGAAGTTATAATATACAATTTTGTTAGAATTTACAGTTACTGAATTTTCTATTGAAATAAATTTTGAATTAAAAATATCGGACCTGCTAAGTGCAAGTTTAATAGTATTTGGATCTATTCTTTTAATAAAATAAATTCCTTCTCCTGGAGGAATTCTATTTTCGACAAATTTTCCATTATCAATTCCAGTGACAATAAATTCTCCTCCAAATAAATTTGAAGCGACTTTGATTCCAATTCTAGTAATGCCATTTTGGTCTATATAACTATATTCAATTTTTTCTGGAGTATAATATACAGAATCTCCTGTATAAAATCCATGATCTGTATTTGTAGTAATTTTAAAAGTGTTTGAGACAAAATTACCTGAGAATAATATTTCTTTATTTGATATATTTAATGATTGACTTCCATAATAAGGTAAAGATGCAGATGCTACTAATGTTTTTTCTTTGTCTTTATAAATGTTTTGAACGTTCGCATTAAAAAGTGAAATATTTGGGAATGTTGATGAATTTGTTTTTAAAATATTTTTCTGAATAGTGTAAGTATCAGAAATTGATAAATTTCCTTGCCCTTTAATATTAAATGATTTATTTGAAATAATATCAACAATAAATGAATTTTTTTCTATATTATCACTACCTTTAATTTTTAAGGTATCACCTATTTTAAAAATATTATTTTCTCTGGTAATAATCCTATAAGTTTTATCCGAATCATCGACTAAAGAAATAAATTCTACAGAGTATGTTGGTGATATATTAAAAAACCAATTATTAGAAACAAAATCTTCAGAGTTAACTCCTAAGGTTTTTATATCAGAAATATTGTTCTTTCTTTGAGAAAACGTATCATCAACAATATCAATTCCTCCCAATACTGAAGTAATTCTTACCTTTATATTTTGATTTTCGTCACTTGCAAATGTATTAACACTAATAGTCGAAGAATCTTTAATAATTCCAGTTATACCAGTACATCCAAAAAATTGATTTATATTTTTTGAAGTGTATTTAATTACTCCAATAGAACCATCATTATAAACTACTGAAAGTTCTCCACTATTCAAAAATCCTACAGTAGAATCAACATCAATTGCAGTTGAGTTTGAATTATATTCGCCAATTACTTTTGTTTGAGAATGAACTTTAAACTCTCCATATAAAGCACCATCTACTCTAATGTCTCTATCGTAACTGGCGTCAATACTTAATTTGTAATAATTTTTACCTTCTTTGGATCTTATTCTTTCAACTTTAGTAATAGGTGCATATGCTTTAGTGAAATTTAAATATTCATTTTGATATAGAGTATTATTTTCTAGTTCTTCAGGATTTCCTTCAATACTTTCTACAACAAGATCATTTGTAATTTGAAATTGTGCGTCTGAAGGTCTAAAAAGATATTCTTTAGGTCTAATAATGCGTACATCTTCACCATATAAAGATTTAAACAATATTTTAAATGATTGATCTGTTCCTTTACTACGATAAAAATCTTTGGATTGTTTAATAAAAAGTGAATCATTTAATCCATCAACAAATTCCCTATTTTCAAATCCAGGTGTTAATTGGTGTTTTATTTTTAATAAAAATTCTTTTAAAAATAAAGAACTTAAATTAGTAATAGTTGATCCGGAAGAATGTTCTGTTGATTCTGATTTAGAAAAAACTAATTGATCCGGTTTATTTTGTGAAGTATAAGAACTTATTCCACTAAATCCTCTTATACAACCAGTAAAAGAATTAAAAGTTTTTCCGGTATATGTAATTACTTCATCATTAATTTTTAACAATCCATACTTTTCAGGAAACCCATTTGTTCCTGTTGGTGTTGAGAATAAATCTATAAAGATAGTGCTATCAAAAGAAGAAATATCGTCAAATAAAATAGTAGATTCTGCTTGGGAAGTTATTTGATCAACTTTAATATACGTGTCAATATTTTGAATTAAATCAATAGGTGCCCCTTGAAACTCTTGAGAAAGATAATATTGTGATAAAAATTCTGATACTAACGGAAACTCTTCCTTGACATAGGATGGAAGTTGATTATGGACAATGTTGCTAAATTGGATTCTTTTATCTGACATTTTTTCTATCTTACTAAGTTCCCGTTTGCGTAGCTTGAGGTTACAATATAGTTTGATGCTGAAGGATCAAGACCAGATGATATTTCATCTACTATCATTTCAAATAAACTATTACTAATATCTAGTTGTAAATATAAATCTTGCAATCCAATTACATCATTTGATCTTGGTGTAGTAGAAATTTCAATAATTGATTGCCCATCTTTTATTTTCCCCGAAGAAATTATATTAATTGGATTCAATGTAATAATTCCTTTTTTATAATTTATATTACCAACATTTCTCCTAACAACTGTGGGTGTTGTAGAGTTTATTGATGGGACAGAGAATAAAAATAGTGATCCAGTTTCTCTATTTGTATTGGGAACATCTGATAGATAAACATCTTGTGAAATATCAGAAACTCTAAAGGATGAAGTTTTAATATTATATCCTTCTATATTTTTAATATGAAACTCATTTCCAAAACCAATTTGATACTCTACAAATGTATTCAACACAACTCGCAAATCTCTTCTCATCTGAATCGTTGTGATATTAGATGTAACAGATTCATGACTTTCATCAATTGTCTTTAGAAATTTGCTGTACTTAAATCTCGCACCATATCTATTTAACTCCGTTGATTCTGCATATTTTGTTGTATTACTCTGTATAATACTAGATACGAAATCGGAATTTGGTGCTAGATTTGTGTTATAGTATACTTTTGAATTTATTTCAATAAAAAGATATTTTAGATCTAAAATCTCAGGAACAATTCCAGCAACAGCATATTTTTTAAGTTTAAGTTTAATATTTTCTTTAATTAAATTTGGTAAAAAATCTCCTGATCTTGGTTTGATACTAATAAAAACTTTTCCATATTGTGGTGGTACTAGTTCTTCACCACCAAATACAGAAATAGATTCAGTTTCTGGATAAATTTTTGTAGGAATCAATGTTTCATAGTCGTTTGAAGTAAGTGCTCTATTTTGAGATGCATAGATTCTTGGTGCATATTTTTTGATTGATTCTACAGATTCAATATTTTCTCCTCCAGATGCAATTAATCCTGTGGTTAGTAGGGAAATACCAGAAGTAATTGTATATTCTATTGAGTTTCTATTGTATGTAATTCTACCAGAAAATGTAAATTGACTTATACCATTTGCACTATCACCATTAGATGTAATATATCCAACTTCAATAAAGTTTCCTTCTTCAAGTTTCTTGCCAAAGATTCCATCTCCAAAAATAAGTTCATATCTTTCATCTTCAATTTCTTGTAAAAAGAAAACTTTAGAGTCTTTTTTAACTTCGAAAAGACTATCTTGAAGACTATATTTTACCGAATTTGTAGATTGTTCATTATTTCTTACAGATACTGAAATCAACTCCGTATCGATACCACTATTCGGCAAAATAAACCTTTGATTTAAATTATTTGAACTAAAAGTAAAATTATTTGTTAAAAGAGTTCCTTGATAAACATTAAGTTCTTCGAATGTTGCTATGCCGTTGAAGACTGGAACTGTTATATCCTCTAAAATACAGAACACAAAGGACTGATTACCAAAACTACCTGAGGTGCTTGCTACAGGTCCTTTACGAAGGGTTAGAGAGGATGGTGTGGGGGTTATATTAGAAGTATCTACAAAGAAACTTATTGTTGCTCTTGATGCTTTTCTTGAACGTGGAATGTATCCAATATTTCTTGCAAGTGCTACTACATTTTCTCTGAGAGTAGCACTATCAATAAAAACCTCATTTGCCACCATGTTGGCATTATATGATGTGATATATGTGTTATATGCTAGAACATCAAGAATTGTTGATAGGTTCGATCCCTCAAAATCATAATCAGTGAAATTTGGATTTGCCCTTAAGTAATCTTTAAGAGTTGTTTTAATCTGATTGAAATCTAGATTAGAAAAATTGACTAGTGGCATTTTTACCTAGTTGGTTGCAAAACAAATTCTAATTGTTGAGCAGGTACATCTGCCCCTATAATCTCATATACAATAATAACATTAAATGCATTTCTATCAAAATCTGTTGATATAATAACATCTTTTAGATTCACTCTTGATTCAAAATTTATAATTGATGATGCTATTTCATTTCTAATAATAGAAGATGAGATTTCATCATTATTTTCAAAAAGAATTCTCGATATCTTTGTTCCAAAATTTGGATTGAAAAATTTTTCACCAGGAAGAGTAAATACAATATTTCGAATAGAACGAGCAATCGCACTTTCGTTTTTGAGTGCGATTAAATCATTTGTCAGAGGATTGCTCTGAAAAGTCATACTAATATCTTTAAATCCTTGACTTACTCTTTCGAGAGGCATGAAGTATTATAATTCTATCTTATTTATTAAAGATTTTTTGATTCGTAAAGAGGTTCTGTACCATACTCCCAATCATCGTAATCTTCATCATTGCGAATTTTCTCATGAATCTCATTTTGAATAGCAAAATCATGTTTTTTAGGTACTAAAAGATCATTATTAATTTCCCGGAGCATTTTTTTTTCACCTAAAGAACCATAATCAGTAATTAATGCCTCAGTTCCCCACATTTGTCTCATAAATTCAATATTTCTATCGGAAGGTTGTCCCATTTTTTAACTCCTGATGTATAAAATCAGAACTTTTTAAGGGGTTGCTATCCCTTAACCAATTAAAAATCCTTTTCTATAGTAGTCTTCCTCTTTTATGTATCTATATTTACTATCTATAATAATATTTTCTTCCCAAACTGGAATAGCAACGGTATTTCCATGACGAAAATCAGAATTTCTGCGAAAATGTACTTCTATAAGATTATTCCCAATAAATTCACAATTAATCCAATCATAATTGCCCACTAATTTCTCTAGGATACTTGGAAATTTTACTTTTTTTTCTATTTTTTCCCACTTAGACCATTTATAAAGAGGTGAATCAGGTTCTCTTATACCTCTAACAATCAAAGAACTCTGTTTTTTATAATAATCTACACTCAAATGTTCTCCTACAAACACTTCACACCAAAATTCAGAAGGATGTAAGTGTTCTGTATTGTTTTCTAAGTACTCAATGCGAGAAAAACGACCCATACCCAAGATATTCATAGATGGTCTTACAATATAAAAATCGGGCCTTGGAACTGAGACACCCGCAGGACCACAGTTATACTCCAAAACCCGACTTAAAAATAATTTATTATAAACCCAGAGGTCTTCATTGTGAATAAAATTCCACTCTGCAGAAGACTCCGAGAAATACATTAACTTTTCCCTTGTCCGCGATATTTCTTTTTACACCCATTACGAGACGTTGCTGAAAGCAATGTTCGCGCACTTTTTCCTTGACGAGTTTTCTTCGGTGCTCCTTTTTCAAACACCGTTTTATTCATACCACCTTTAGAAGCCATAAGTTTTCTCCTTTAATTTAAATAATACGAGTCTTTTCATGACCTACCCGAATACGAGGATCGCACCAGATTTTATAACCTTTTTCAATTGCATCGAGACAAAATGATACATCTTCTCCACACATATCCTGAACTGCACCTGATTCGAATACTTGCATCTTTGGTGCAAACCAAGGATATTCGAGATTCTCAAAAACTCCTTTTTTAATCAGTACCCAACCAAAACCAGTGTAATCTACTGTGAATGGTTTTTTACGTTTTGAGATACTCTCCACAGTTTCATGATTCATGACGCCACCATTCTTGCGGAAGTCATCTTCTTCTAACCAGTGTGCAACAGAGGTTGTGTGTCCATCTTCTGTTGCGTACCAACCTCCGACAATTTCACGCTCTTCTCCTTCTGCAGGCAATGCCATATCACAGAGTTGCCAGAACTTATTGGAATCAAAAACAATATCACTATCAATCCAAAGTTGATAATCATATTGTAATTTACCATCCCAAGGAATTTGTTTAGGTCCACGAAGAACATTTGCACCAAGAACTTTACACCGTGCAAAGTTTACCATTGATGAGTAATCTTGAGAAATCTGAATACTCATTCCATTTTGTACTAAATCAAAGCAAAGTTGTACAAATGCTTTGAGGAAAATAAAAGAACAACCTCGTCCAGGAAGACAAAAAACAATTGACTTTCCTTTCATTCTTTCTTTAATTGCAGTAATATCCCATTCTTCAGTTTTAGGAATGGGTGCTGCTGCTTTTACTGTGAAACCCTTTGCCATAAAATTTAATCAACCATCACTTTTAATTTTAACAGTTTATTTATTGTTTGTCAACTTATGATACTTTTGAAACAAATGTGTATCATTTCCCATATTTTTCAGAAAATTTTTCCTCTGATAAATTGGGATGTGCGCACTTGTAATTCTCAAAAAATTTTGGGAAATTTTTTAAATGACTTTTATTTCGTTAAAGCATTATATATTAGCACTATGATTATTCCGAGGGGGACTCCGAGAATTCTAAACATCTTCCCAGGATATCGTATTGTCCATCCTGCGAGAATAACTCTCCAGAAATTCCAGTAAGGTTGTGTGCGTCTCATTTTTTCTTTCCACCACCTTTCTTAATAGTTCTTTTATCGGGTCGTGAATATCCCCCTTTATGAATCCATTTGACTCCCATTTTTTACTCCGAAAATTTTTAAAAGTAGAGTGATATAGACATCGAAAAAGACATACAGTGTAGGTTAGGGTAGTTTGAACTTTTATATACGGCGGGTACGCAAAAATATAAACAATCAACAATAAAACACAATACTGTCCAATAACGAATAACTAACTGACCACGAATAACTGTTTATTCGTCTTGTTTTATATTAACTGCCCACATAAAGAGACATAAACACACAAAACACCACGAATAAACTATATTTTGCAGTATTCTTTATATTAACTGCCCCACATAAAGAGGCACAAACACACAAAACACCACGAATAAACTATAAGATCTCACGAAAATATAGACTTATACTTACTGTTTTGGTAGATATGTAATTGATGTGCTGTGTAATTCTATTTTATTATCACTCGTTTAGATCTTCAACATAACTCTTCACTGATTCATTATCTTCAAGTTCAAAGAGTTTGTTCCAATCTATTTGATGCGGATTAAAATCACTCATCGCATCAATCTCCAACGTAATACGATACTTATTCTTTTGTGCTAGAAGATACGAATTGAACATAAGACGAAGAGAAGAATTAACTGCTTAACGTAATTATAGACGAATTTGTATTTTCTGTCAAGTCTCTTTTTACACGAAACTCTAGGTGCAACAAAACTACCCTTTATATCAAAAACTTTATAAAGAGTTTAAACGAATTGAATTATAAACGAATATCTTCTATTTGTCAATGAGTGTATATGCTTCTATGAAAAAACAGTATACGAATCTC
>Ga0129351_1000327_pt1 | contig 17622 bp, 20 predicted proteins | sample CPBDNA_8_FD_94423 | JGI IMG/M metagenome (GOLD analysis project Ga0129351, IMG submission 94423) | Freshwater to marine salinity gradient microbial communities from Chesapeake Bay, USA - CPBay_Sum_27_0.2_DNA | ecosystem: Environmental > Aquatic > Marine > Coastal | place: USA: Chesapeake Bay... | reverse complement strand
TTCATTAATATAGTCTACTAATGATTGTGCTCTTTCAAGCTCTACTCTATGCTTTTGACCGTAATCAAACGATATAGCAGTTACTTGATCATACTCTTTTAAACATCTGAGTAGTAAAGTTGAGGAGTCCATCCCTCCTGAAAGACTAATAACAACATTTTTTGCCATTTTATTAAATATTAAAATTTTGCCAGGTATTGTAAAGCGTATAGGCAAACGCTAACTTAAAACTAATTCGGTTAATTCATCTTTCGATAATCTACCTACTTTATTTATTGTTGATCCATCTTCTTTTACAAGGACGGTAGTTGGTACTGATTCAATTTTATACTTTGCAGCTAATCCTTCAGTATCTTTATCTATATCAACATTACCGATATCAATTTGATCGGCATATCCAGGCATAACTTTATCCCAAGTTTTCCCGTATACTTTACATGGACCGCACCATGTAGCATAAAACTTAATTACTTTTTTTGTTGCCATAACGATTGTTTGCTTTTTTGTAATGATCTGCTTTAGAAAATTTACGTTCTTTAGTTGTTGTATTACCACCAGTTTTTCTAGTAGCTAACCACTCTTTAAGTTGAGTGTACCTTTGTTTAGGAGATGTTTTTGACATATATTATTTTATATCAATATAGAAAAAAATATTCAATTAATCAACTAAAATAGGCATAAAAATCATCTGAACCGGTAAATGTGTTTTGCTCTATAGTAAGAATACTAGAAGTTGAAAGTACCGTTGGTGATGATACTGAACCTGAAGCAACACTGTACCATCCATCAAAAGAAATAGGATAGGTTGCAACTGCCTCTATAGTAAAGAACGAATGTACGTTGAAGTTAACAGGTTGTTCTAGTGAACTTGTAACTGGACTTTCTACATCAGGTGCATTTATTTGTACTGTACCTTGTCCATCCGAAACGACTGTAAAGAATCTTGTGTTACCAACTCCTTGTACTGTAGCACTTCCGGAAATAGCAAGACATTTTCCACTATCTGCTCTAGCTACAAAAGTAAATACGTTATCTGGTACGTCGAAGAGTATACCAGTGTTTAACTCACTAGCAGTAATACTAGCAGTTAATAAATTAGATGCAGTAATAGAATTTTTGTAGATAGACACTGTTGTAAGGTCTCCTCCTAAACTACCCGATACTTTTAAACGTACTCTTTTGCTCATATACTATAAATAGGTTACTATTAACCGTCGCAAGATAGACAGTCTGTAGATGTTCTACTGCCGATATCACCGTTTATAACTGAATCAGTTCTTAAATAATATAAAGTTTTTATTCCTAATCTCCAAGCTGTTTGATGAACTTCATTAATAAACTTAGGACTATCTGTTGGATCGAAAGCTAAATTTAAAGATTGAGTTTGGTCAATATACTTTTGTCTAGCTGCTGCCTGTTCAACTAATTGTAGTTGGTTGATTTCTGCAAACGTTAAAAATATAGGTTTATCTTCTGCTGGCATTACATCTTCTGGTAAATTAGCAATACTACCTCTATCTTTCATAATTTGATCCCATACTTCCTCAGTATTAGATCCTTTTTCTTCTAAATATGATTCTAATGCACCATTTTTTCTAATAAAAGTACCTTTTGCTGAATTAAAAGTGTATATATTAGCTGGTATTGGTTCTATACCTGCCGATACTCCTCCTGCTATAGTACTATTTGAAACTGTAGGTGCGATAGCCATAACGTGTGTGTTTCTCATACCTGTACCTCTACACCATACTGGCTCTCCATATTCATCGGCAAGTTTCCTTGAAGCTGCTTCTGCTTTGGTTCTTATATCCGAAAATATTTGATGGGTCAACGATGTAGCGGCTATAGATGCAAAAGGTATTCTTTCGTTTTGTAAGAATGTATGCCACCCTAATACTCCTAATCCAATTGCCCTTCCTTTTTTAGCTGATCTATGAGGTCTTACCAATGATTCTCTTCCAGAAGTCTTAGCTAAAAACTCTTCTAATACCCCATCTAAGAAATATACTGATGTTTCTACTAAATCGGTATTTTTCCACTCATGCCATTTAGTTAAGTTAACTGAGGATAGACAGCAAATGAAAGAATGCTCTTCATCTGTATGTAAAGTAATTTCTGAACATATATTAGTCATACTAACATCCAGATTATTCTTTTTATATGCAGGTGGATTAGCATTATTAACATTATCACTATACATTATATAAGGTTCCCCTGTTTCTACTCTAGACTTAAGTATTTTTACCCATAATGACATAGCATCAGCATCTCTGTGTTCAAGTTTTTGCATAAAAACATCATCAATAACAACACATTGGTGAAGATTCAAACACTGTCTATTAGGATCACCTTTAGGTCTACGTATTTCTAAATATTCTTCAATATCAGGGTGATTAATATCTAGGTTTACAGAAGCAGCTCCTCTTCTTACTGCACCTTGATTAGTTGCTATAATGGTTGAGTCGTATATCTTAGCCCATGGAATTATTCCTTCTGACTGTCCTGTTTTACCATCTCCAATCTTCTTTCCCCTACCTCTAACCTTAGATAATCCTATTCCTACACCACCACCTAAAGAGGTTAGCCTCATTAACTCTGCGTTAGTGAGACCTATTCCTCTTATGGAGTCCGGTGTGTCTATACCAAAACAGGAGATGGGTAATCCTTTATCGGTTCCTGTATTCGATAATACAGGGGAGGCTAAGTTCAACCAACCTTTCCACATATAACGAAAGAACTTATTCGCTAAATCAGGTCGATCTAATCTGTCTGCAATTCTGTTTGCAACTCTTCTGTATGCTAATTTTGGAGTTTCGTCCGGTAATAAATAACCTTTAGAAATAGTTGCTAATGAAACTTCGTTCATCCACTCTGGGTATTCTTTTCCAGCTTCCCAGTTACTGGTATCTACTATATGTGACATGTAACTTATATATTAAAATGCGTTTGACCAATCTAAATGACCTTTACTGTAGTTTGTAACTCTACTAGCAAAGAAATCTGTTTGTTGCTTTCCTGCGATAACAGCATCAAACCATTTCATAGTTTTTAATGCACCTTTATCTATTTCCTCAGCAGGTATAATAGGACTTAATCCTAAATCTGCCATTTTTGTATTAACTCTATGACGAATAAAATTCTTTAACTCATCTTTAGTTAAGTTTTCTAGATCACCCATTTCAAATACTTTATCGATAAAATCGAATTCAAGTTTTAAAGCTAAGTGTGCTGCTTCTTCTATTTCTGCTACTAATTCAGGAGTCTTAAATTCAGGATGTTCCTTCATAAGAGTTCTAAATAACCAACAACCTGCTTCAGAATGAAGACTTTCATCTCTTACAGACCATTCTACTATTTGACCAACTCCTTTGAGTAGGTTTCTCATCTTATATGACAATAGTACTGCAAAAGAACTAAATAAATTAACACCTTCAGTAAAAGCAGAAAAAATAGCTAACGATTTAGCTCTTTCATGCCAGTTAGCTGTACCATCATGATTGTCTCTTACATTCATCAAGGACTCTATCTTAGCCATTGTAGCTTCATCTTCCATAAACTCAGCAAAATTGTCTAAACCTAATTGCTCGTTTAATAAAGAGTAAGCTTCTGCATGAATAGTCTCTGAAGATCCTAATGTTGTACCCATCATAATAACTTCCGGTTTCCTAAACCACTTTGTTACAAGTGTTGACCAGTAATCGTTTACTATTGTTTCTGTTTGTGCAAATCCTTTTAAGATTTGTCCTACTACATTTTTTTCATGATCTTTCATATTCGATTTCCAATCAGTAACATCTTGAGCCATTGGTACTTCTGTATGTAACCAATGTGCTTGTTGCTGCTTTAACCAGTAATCGTATGCTTGTGGGTATTCGAAGGGTTTGTACACAACCCTTTCTTCTAGTAAACTCATATATACTTATATATTTTTAATATTTTTAGACAAAAACGCCCGTTTGTCGGAAGACTTTCGGGCATGGTAATAAATAGGCTTTATCATTTTTTTTCAAATAATTTACCCATAGATTCTGAAGATAAATTAAATACTGGTTTACTATCGTCAAGTAAATCTGCTGCATCTGCTTTACCTTCAAATTCAATATGACCATTATTAGTATCCATTTTGATGTTATATGTCATACCATCTTGCCCATACCTATTTTTCATTACGTGTACTCTACCGGTACCTAATACTTTGTCTTCTTTTTGTCTTGATAAAGAAATACATATATCTGCTACCATCATTTTATCATAACTACCTGCTGCTTTATCTCCTTCAATAACATTATCTCTAGCACCCATTCTGTTAACTTGAGAAGGAGTTAATACTGGTATTTTAAGATCTTTAGCTAATCCTTTAGTAGCAATAAAAACATCATCTATTTCATCTTTACGTTCTGCATATTTGCCTCTAGATGGAGCTCTTAAATAATCTACATAATCAATAATTACTAGATCTGGTTTATGGTCCATATCAATACATTTCTGTATATGTGATTTAACTGTATTAACTGTAGCTCCTTTAGGTGGATACTCTTTAACTATTAGTTTACCTTTGAGGTTATCAACTATTTTTTGTACTTCATCTCTTTTACTATTGATTTCGTCGATTCCGTATCCCGTAAAATAACAGTCAAACCTTTTCCCAACGTAATCTTCTCCAAGTTCCAAAGTGTAGTAATTAACTTTAAAACCAAGTTTAACAGCATGAGCAGCAATAGCGACCATACACCAACTCTTACCACCACCTGGGTTACCGAAAACAATCCCCAAGTCTCCAGGTCCGAAACCTCCCTGTACTCCATCATTAAATATAGGCCAAGGAGTGGGTATAGTAGGACGGTAATCTTTTCTATAACGAGCTTCGATATCTTTATTATATTCATGTCCAATATTTTTATCCATACCAGCCTTCATAGCTTTTTCAACTACGTTGCGAATACCATCGAAGTCTCCTTCTTTAAGTAAGTCCGCTGAACTTAGTATGGCTTGTTTCATTTCTTGATTCTTACAAAACCCTAGAAACTCCTCTTGTACATATTGTAAATCGTCTTGAGTAGCTTCGTATGAGTTTCTTAACTCTTCTTTAAGAGCAACTTGTAGTACTTCATTTTCTAATTTTTGAAGTTCTACTTTAAGTACATCCATTGTAACGGTATTGTGGTACTTATCAAAGTAGTCTTTAATTTGATTGATAATCCACTTATGTGTATCTGCATCAAAGTAAGAATCATCTAATACATCCCTGACTGTTAGTAAAAACGTCTTGTCTGTGAGTAATGATCCTAAAACCTTTAATTGAAACCCCTTTCCGTACTGCTGTAAGCTTTTTAATGTCATTTATAACCTTTTATGTTTAATTAATATAGCTATTTTTTGTCTAGTAGCCAACTAGATGATTGAATTTTATCCCCTAATCCATCGATAAGTTGAATACCCAGTTCTTTGCAAATTTTTGCCTCTGGTATTGTCTTATTGTTTTGGTCTCCACCGTTAGCAAAAGCTAGAGCATAATCATAGCTAAACATTGTATGTATAGCTTTAAGTGTATCGATTTGAGTACCTTGTTTATCTAAGGAAATAAAAGCTTTATCAACTACCTTGAGTGATCTTATAATTTGTAAACGCTCATTTTCGTCCATAAATTCTTTACTTCCTTTGAGAGCACGTTGGTGGTCGTTATTGACTATTACCCAAATTTCGCTTCCTTTGACTCTTGCTTTTTCAAAAAGCTCTAAATGTCCTTTGTGAAGAGGATTAAAATATCCACTAATTATTACTGCTTTCATAACTTTCTGAAATTAACTTTTTGTATAGTGTTGTAGACCAGCCGTGGTCTCTTTTAATATAGTGTATAGGGATTTCTAAGTCATCCCCAGTGTAAGGTCTATTAATATAATCATCTCCTAAAAACCGGATATCAAACTCACCCATCTTAAGTAAATCATATAATTGTTCTTCATAGGTGTATCTTATTACATCATCAACATATATTAAAGATTGAAGTATACCTTTTCTTTCATCTGCTGTTAGTATGGGTTTAAGTTTATGAGGACGTTCTATTGATGGATCTGTATGTAGTAGTACTACAAGACAATCACAATTTTTACTCATTTCACTAAACATTTCAATATACCCTGGGTGTATTACGTCAAAATTACCTGCTATAACTCCTTTAATCATTTTTCCAAAAGACTTGTAAAATTATTATTACTGTTGCTAATATTAGAATTACTCCAGTTTTTAGGTTTACCCCTTCTTTCATAAAAACATATGTAAGTATTGTAAAACTAAATATTCCTGTTGCAAATCCGGTTAGCCTTGAAGGCCATAACTGACCATTAAATGCTTCCACAACATATGTGGTACCGTAAATATATGCTAGACCTACTGGGATACCCATAACTCCTGCTACTGTGATAGGATGGTTCTTTACCCACTCACTTAAAAATTGACCGTTAGTTTGAAACCAAGATAGTGATTGAGCTAAAAAAAACAAACCAGCTCCAATAAGAAAACTTTTTACATTCATACTTTTGTTGTTAAACCCCTGAAATTTTCTAACCAAGCCTCAGTATTTTTAGTTATACCTTCAATTTTGTCTTGATCTAGTAAATGTAAAAATCCTCCTACCTGTAAATCTGGTATAGTCTGAGTTATTACATCATTTACGTGTTGTTTTTCTCCTTCATCTAAGGCAGTGTTATGTAAATCCATCAATTCAAAATTAGTTTCTACTTTATCCCAATTGTGAATTATTTTAGCGAATATTTTTTTACCTTCTAGCTTCTCTTCTGCTACAGAGTAAATATAATCTAGGTTAGATACTTCAGTAAGTAGTTTAGGAAATTCAGATACTATTGTTTTAATCCCTAATCCTTTTACACCTGGTAGGTTATCTGAATTATCTCCTGTTAAAGCCTTAACAATATTATAGTTTTGTGGTAAAACTTTTAATTCCTCAAATATATTGTCCTTAGTAAACGTTTTTTTCTTTATTGGAGCATATACTTCAATGGTATCGTCTACAAGTTGTAAAAAATCTTTATCTGATGAAACTATAGTGCATTTCTTAACCTTTGATACAGAAGCTTTTTTTGCTAACCAAGCTATAATATCATCTGCCTCTAATTTTTCTAACATTATCTGTTGCATTGGCAAACACTCTATGTAGTCTTGAGTCCTAAACAATTGATTTATTAGTGCTTCAGTTTCTTCTTCTTTAGTATCATATAAACCCCAATGGGTAATTCTAGAAGTAGCACGTTGAGCTTTATAATTAGGATTGATATTCTGTCTGTTACCAGATCCTCCTTTTCCATCCCATACTACAACCACTCTTGTAGGGTCAAATATACGTGTTACGTATCCTAATGAACGCATGAAGCCCACCAGGCCTCCTATATGGGTACCTGATGGATTCATTGCTTTGAGCAGTGAAAAACTACGAATTAACATATTCATAGCATCAATGACCAAGATATGGTCATTCAAAGCTCGGGGTGGGGTCTCTTTAAGATTACTTAAAATATCGTCGTATGCCATTAATCGAGTAAGTTAGGAGCTATTGGCGTCTCTTCTAAGTCTCCTTCTTCGATTAAATCAAAGTCTAAACTTCCTACTAATTTTAACCAGTGTTCTTTATGAACATCTCTATACTTATCAATTTCACGTTTATCGTCTGGTATAAATCCATGTGCAGTCATCACAACTCTACCTCTAGATTGAACTCCGCCAATATGATTCTTTTCTATTTGAACATTAGTACGTTTAGCAAACTCTACTTGCATACCATTTTTGATAGCCTTAATTTTAGATGTACCAGGATTAGTAATATTACCAAATGTAACTACTAATGTTGCATCATACCACATAGACATACCTCCTTTATTTTGAAGTTTAGGTTGTCCCATTGGATGCTCAGGTTTCTGAGTCCATACTTTATTAATAGCTACTAACGTGTTAGTATAAGGTGAATTTTCTTTTCTAGATAAAAGAATCTTTTGATTAAGGTTATTACCGAATTGAGTAGACATTGCCCCTGCATTCCATTCATTATTGTTCTTATTAGAACGTACTGATAAGTCACATGGTACTGAACCTATACTATCCCAGAAGAAACACATATCATAAGGTAAGTTACCTTTAGCCTGTTCATCCATTAAGTCAGCAATATAAACTGCTACCTCTTCAATAGTATTTAAAGAACCTCTATCAGCGTATAAGAAATGACCTTCATAGTCAACTACTGTGCCGTTAGCGTCTTTAACTTCATCAAACTCTAATCCCATCTCTCTAGCATGATCCCAAGACCACTTCATCTCAGTCACAATAAAGACTGGGAGAATACCCATTTTTTGGGCATTCACCGCTGCTTCTAGTAGGGCAGTTGTCTTGCCCGTATCACTATGTCCACGCAATAGAGTGATGTGTCCGGTTGGAATACCGGGTAAAGATGTTATATCTTGAAAAGCTTGAGATAAAGGTATCCAACCTTGCTCTTTGAACTTTACAGAAGCGGTTGAAAAACCTTTCTTCTTTTTAAAATTACCTAAATTAAACGACTTACGTACTGCTTCAGTCGCTTTTGCTTGAGTTTCTGCTTTCTTTTTTGCCATTATTCGTTAAATAAGTCATCAAATTCACTAACCTTGTCTTTATTGCCAGCGGTAGCTGTTTCTAAAGTAAAGTCAGTCTTTGGAGGACTTGTGCTTTCTGGCGTAGTAGTTCCTGTAGCTGTGGTAGTTTGTTGTTCTTCACTACCAGGGTTAAGGTAACCTTGTAATTGTTTCTTGATAAAGTCATAATCGTACTGAGTAAATACTTCAGATGGATTAGGTTGTTTCTTTAACCATGAATCAACTTGATCGTTATTATCCGATAAAGGAGTTTGTCTTGGTTTAATTCTTACAGAAGTTTCAGGGTAAGGATTACCTTGTTGTTGTTCTACAACTAAATCCCATCCATTAATAACGTCTGTGTAGTCACCTACATCCTCGTCTTCTGCTAAAGCAAGTAATGCTTTATAAATGGTTACACCGAATCCCCATAATCTAACACCTTTATCTTCTTCTCCTCTTACTACTACAGGAGCAAAGATTCTAGTCTTAGGATTAAGTTTACCTGATAATGACCAGTTGTCTTTATCGTTCGTTTTTCTAAGTTCTTTAACGAACTCTTCAATCGGATCTTGCTTACCAAAGTTTGATAAAGCAATCATCGGGTATTTCCCAATGCCGTAATGAAACTTCAATTCTTTAAACGGAAATGCAGGATCATACACAGAAGGTACAATTCTTAATGTCTGTTTACCGATTGATGGTTTCCAAAAAATCTCTGAATAGTCAGTCTTTTCTTTCTGCTGACCGTTGTTGTTTAAAGAGTCTAATTTAGCTCTAATTGCGTTTATATCCATAACTGATTAAAAATTTATTATTATATAATATAGAAAACTTTCCTTAATCTACCAACCTTTAAGATGGTAAATTCATAATATTGGGTTTTTCTGAAGTATATCTACCAGCTTTTTTGGTACACCTAACACATACTTCTGGAAAGTCAAGGTTACCAACCTTTCTTCTGAATTCATTACTATGTTTCTTATTGTAAATCTCTAACAAAGTATTTTCTTCAACATTACCTAATATGTAATTTTCGTGTAAACTTACGTCAGACCTAAGGTTACAACATGGCATTACACTGCCATTAAAGTCTATACCAATAAAGTGTACTGGTTCGTAACATGGAAAGTCTCTTTCAAACTTTTTATGTACACTCAATGCACCTCCTCTGTAATTAATTTTTCCTAATCTCATATTTCTTACAAGTAACGGTTTAGAAGTCCTTTTTACAGGTCCTAATTCATCTTTAGATAACTTAAAATCGTAATCCATTACTGTAAGTTCATCTACATCTACTCCTTCATAACTGTAGTCACCGTTTGTATTTGCAACTATTTTTACTTTTGGTAAATGTTTACGTATATATGCAATCCTGCTATCTAGAATGTCTCTAAATGCTAAAGGTTCACAATACCTACTTAATGAAATATAGTTACTATAGTCGTAAGAAACAAGTTCTTTAATAATTTTTTTAAAAACACTTAATGGAAGTATTTTATTATCGGATAATCTATCTACGTAGTGGTTTGGGCAAAAGGTACAGGTCCTATTGCAGTACGAAAAAAGCTCTATTTCCACTAATCTTATTTGGGAAAACAAAAGACTTAATTTAACTCAATTATCTTGAAAAGTTTGGTGTTTACTCTTTTAAGTTCTGGGCCTTTAGTAAGTAGTACACAGTTTCTGTAGTCTAACCAATTAACACGGTAAGATGTGTCTAGTGTACCATTGTTTAACTGCTTGATAAGAGTGTTAAGTGCGTTTATCGTATATAAGGTATTCGATTCTTTTTTACGGTGCACTAAAATAGTGTTGTTTAAAAAAGTCCCTACATTACCAAAATCTACATTATAAGTACAGATGTACTCATCCTGACTCTTGGAGTAAAGGACAAAAATTTTATTGTATATAATTTTGTACCTTTCTTGTATCTCCTGTAAAGTACTTTCTAACGTATCTTCAGTAGCAAAGGTACAGAATAGTTTGTTGCTCATATCTTCATTGAAATATATTGGCTCAATATCATAGTCAAACTGAACCTCTGTAACTGTATCATTCATTTTATAAATATCATTTTGTTTTATAAACACAAGTCATTAGAGTATTTAAATTTTATTGGGTATTTACCACCGCTTTCTAAAATTACCTTTAATTCCTCTAATGTTTCTTTTCCATCTTTTTTGTGAAAGTCAAATAGTAGTGCATCATAAGTATACAACACTAATTTTGTTTCTTTATTCTTTAGGTAACCTAGTACATCTTTTAATATAAGTACATTTCTTGAGGTCTCCAGAGATTGCATGATATAATTCATTAATTTCTGAGGATGCATATCTTTTAGAGATTTACTAAACGGTTTTCCACTAATAGGTGCCAAGACTTTTCCGTCTTTTTCAAATTTTTTCCATAACTCATCGATAAAAGCCTCAATTTTTGTGAACACCTCAAGGTGAGCCCACTTTTCGGGTATTTTTCCATAAATTGCGTGAAAGTTAATTTGTTTTGCTTTATCGTATTCATCTTCTGTGATATTTTCTTTGCCAAAATATTGTTTTGCTAGTTGAGTATGAGCTGATTCGCTTGATAACTCATAATTAATCTGTTCAGAAAGTAACCTAAGGTGATAACCATCAAAATCCAACTCAACAAAATAATCACCGGTCGGACGGAAACATTTCCTGTGTTGTTCGCTCTTAGGAATAGCAGCGAAGTTAACGCTATTAAAAGCATTAGTGGGTCTAGATGTAACATTGTATAAATTATAAGATGTTAGTACTGTATTATTGTGTGTGTTGTAGAGTGGGTTACGGGGTTTGAATATTTCATTAAATTCTTCGTAGTAGATACCCAAACCTGCTTGTTCGATCAAAAAGAACACATTTGTAGCTGTATTATTGTATAATTCAAAACCTTCTGGTAATTTATATTCAATTACTTTTTTAACCTGTTCGTAAACTTTTTCACACCCTTCGTATAGTTTAGAAATAGGTATTAACTTATTAATAAACTTTAAGTCACTAAATTTATTATAAATATTGTTTGTAAAATTGTTTTCTCTTGTATACTCCAACTTTTGGTATTTAGTCATAGAGTATAATAACGATAGATCTATTGCTCCCTGTATATTAAAGTAATAGAGTAAGTTTTTCTTATCTAATGTATATAGTTTGGTTGCTTTAGAAAGAATGCGAGAGATACGTTCTCTCGTAGTATTAAGTCCTTCGTCATGATCTATAGGAATAATATATCCATGTTCTGAGCCTATTAACCTTATATAGACTGCGACTATAGAAGTAAGTTTTGGATGGTACAGATTACTGGTAGGTATAACATCAACGTATACACCTAATTTCACTAATTTTTCTAAACTTAAAAGTTTACTTTCTTCTTCTACAATATAAAACACTTATATAACCTTTTTATTAATATAAAAAGAAATTATTGAACTACAAACTGTGCGTAGTTAGAAAGTTGTTGAGATTTTATACCCGGTAGTAATTTTTCGGCTTTATTGGCTACATCTTCGTTTTTAGCTTTTAGACCAGGGTACATATATCCGTTAATTATTTCGTTTTCAGGATTACCTTTTATGTACCACTGTACTTTGAGTGTCTTTCTATATAACTTCTTTTCTTTCTGTACTTTAAGATAAGAAACTTTATCTAATTCTACAACTTTACCATCTCTAGTGTCTCTTGCAAAATACCTTACCATGTTTCCTTTAGAGTAGTCGTTTGAAGAAGGAGACACATGTACGTTTCTAAACACTTCATCTTCACTAACAGTTCCTTCAGGTACAAATGTAAGTGGTTTAGAATTAGGTGTTATAGATGTACCTTTAAAAAAATTACCTTTAAAGTCTCTTACAAAACTACCTGCAAATTTGAGACCAGTAGAAGGGTCTTTAAGAAAACCTTTGAGCTTTCCTCCTACAAGTTGTTTTATTTTAGGTAAGTATGCCATTTTATAAGTTATCTAATTCAAAAAATTGTGTTGTAATTTCAGTAGTCCATTTATTTTGTGAGTCTATCTTTTGTCCAAGTCCAGTGATTACATAACCGTACTTATCGTACTTAGGTAGTAAAACTCCTTTATTCACCTTAAATACTTGTCCTATTTTCATACCTGAAATGCCTTTCATAGTTATTGAAAGCTCTACTGGTATTGGAATTTCATGTCTTACTCCTTTATTATCTTTTTTATTAGCTTGTGCAAGTTCATAAAAATTTAAATTTATCTTCCTAAGTTGTAGTTGTAAGTCCAACTCAGTTTGTGCATCGAACTCTGGTGTTTTACCTTCGGGACCTTTTATCTTTTCAAAGAAATTGTATATACGTTGTGCTAAATCCTCGTTAGCTTCAAAGAACTTTGTAATACTACCACCATAAGGGTAAGTTGTAATATCTTCAGGTTCTGCTTTTCCTTTAGTTTTTTGTTTTCTCAGCTTTTCCGCATCTTTTTCGGATTGTTCTGTGGTGTTGTTTGGGTTACCAGTTTTAGTTGGGACAAACCTGTCCACTGAGCCTGCATTCCAACTTCGAATTGCTCTAACATTGTCTTTATAGTCGTCTATAGTTCCTTGAGCTGCAATTGATATTTGAGCTGCAGTTGCAGTACTTAATCTACTCTGTATTGATATCTCTTCTACTGTGGAACTTAATCCTGAAATGTTTATTTTTGGTATTTTTGTTATTTTACCAACACCGTGTAAATCTACAACTTCATACTTATTAATAGTTTCGTTATAAAATAAAGAAAGCTTACAAACATCACTCAGAGAGGTGTTTATTGTTTTTAATAATGCATTTAAAAAATCTATAAAAGTATCACTGTCTACATTATTTTTATCGTATACTTTATCAGCTAATGTTAGTAAAGTCTTTGTAGAAATAAAAATATTTAAGATTTCATTCTTACCATTTTCATCTGAACTAAAGTTTCTACCCTTCATAGCATATTCCTCCATTTGGACATCTGCTCCAAAGGCAGTCATACCGTATGATGCACTTCCTTGTGGTTGTTCTATTACAGGAGCTGCTTTTGGTAAATGAACATTGGAAGGTGATACTGAAAAGTGTTTGTCATATGTTCTAAACTTGTTACCAAACTCTAATGCAAATGAAATAATAGGGTCTCTTCTATTTATATCACTTACTTCATATATTGACGCATACTTATTGAACATATCTAATACAAACCTCAATGGTATATAGGAAAGTCTTTGTGTACTTAAAGCAACTGTTCCTGAGTCCTCTGCTCCTTTTACATTAGACGTAAGATTGGCATAAATAAACTTACACTGGTCAAGTGTATCAAGGTCTGTAAAAAATTCTATTTGTTCACCATTCTCCGCACATTCTAGTAATATGTCGTTAAGTGTGTATTGTTTGTTTTCTTCAGTAGTAGAGGGTACAAAATCAGTTATTGCTTGAAATATGGTATGAAAGATACTCTTATGTTTAGGTGCAGAAGTTTCTACAGGATCTACTGTTTTAGTAATTTTAGCACTACTACTTGTTGCTCCACCTTTTATACTGTCTAAAATAACTCCTTTGGAAACAACCTTCATACTACAATCAAACCCACCGTCTAGTCTGTAACTGTAACTAAAGTTGGAAACGTACCCGAAGAAACCATCATAGTTACCATCACATTCTATTCTTTTTTGTTCAATTTTTTTCTCTACCTCTTCTATTTTTTGTGCTTTAAATAAAAAGTCTTCACTTAATGCACTTTTGCCGTTGCCGAATTTTTCTAACTCACCTGAGTTACTGACAAATAACGAATGTCCAAATTCTATAACACAGGTAAAACCGGGTCTTAAGTATAGCTTTTCAGCTAGTTCTAAATCGTCTAATGTCCACACAGTAAATGTAACGTCTGCTTGTCTAAGAGTTCCATATGGATTATATGTCTGTAAACTAAACGATGTTATACCAGGCATTGGTCTTATACCTAAACCATAATCTTTATTTTCGTCAACGTTTGCATAGTTATTATAGGCATTTTGTGATTTTTCAAATGAAGTACCTTTTTCAAAGTTTATACCTTGTCTGATAGTACCAAAATTATTTTTCTCAGCTTGAGCTTGGCTCATAGTAGAACCTCCATGAAGAATAAACCTTTGAGCTGGACCAGAATAAGTTTTTTTCCCATCTCTAGAAAGAATATTACTACCGGAACTAACCTTTACCCAACCTGCATTTTGATTGAGAACAGATAAGTCAGTAATGGTTTTTCTTTTTCTACTAAAATATTCTTCTCTTTGGAGTAACTGTTGTATGGTTGTATTACTAACACCTGAAAAGATTGTTTCTCCTGCTTTGTTTAATGCCATTATCTTTTCTCATTTACTTCGTTATATAGGTCAATGGCTTTGCTTGGGCTAGCTGGTATACGTAATTGTATTCCTTGTTCAACGGCTAAACTGTCTGTCTTTGAATTATTAGCACTAGCTATAATCCACCATAACCTACTATCTTGATAAAACCTTTGTGCTAATGTATCGTATCTATCCGTACCTGTTGTAATGACGTAAATATCATCTTCAGTAGCAGGTATAGATGGATAGATAGGGTTGGTGTAGTACCTTACACCCTCATCATTAACTAATATGTCTGTATTTCTATATCTCATTGATTTCCTATTTCAAAAGCACTGTCTGGTAGATCATCTATATTAACGTACTCACCTTGATCAAAGGGTCCACCAAAAGAACCTTGACCTACTTCAACCGTACCTACAGTTTTCTTAGGTATAGTAAATTTACTTACCGTAGGTAACTGGGTGGGAAGAGGTGCAAGTCCTGCAGGTGTTAGTGCATTAACTGATTTACCTGCAGCTTTTGTTAGGTTACCTCCAAAATAAGATTCTCCTTCGTTGAAATTCAAATCTGATTTAACATTAAAGTCATGTATTGGAGTAAATTTAACTGTTACGTCTAGTATATGAGGCACTCTTTTCAGTGGACTGTCTAAGGTGGTAAAATCTTTTTCCCAAGGATAACTTGTATTCCATGATAGGTCTACACCAGAGATAAAACCGTTTTGTCTGTGGAGTAAATCCCCTATGTTTACCCTAGTTAGCGTTCCTCTCATAAAATTTCCTTGTTTGGAGTAACTAGGTGCAGTAGCACCTGCTAACATATTTAATTTTCTGTAAACAGGTTTAATGTCGTCTTTATTAAAAGCTGCAACCTTAAAACCAAAGTTAATATCTCTACCAAACCCTGTATAAGAATAGAATTGTTCTGCTCTTCCAACGTACTGTGTACCTGACCATGTACCTTGATAACTGTCAGAATAAGAATCTAAAAATGCATTAAAAAATAAACTTTGACTTTTGTCAGGAGTAATAACGTGAAAACTAAAAGGTATAAATTGTAAATCAAAAAGATCTTTTAGTTCTGTTTCATCTTCTAATGTATTATCTATAGTTGTACTTTCAAAAAAGTCTGATCCAGCTATAGTGTTGTTACCTGCACCAAATTTACCAGCTAAAGTATTTTTAATTGTGTATGCTTTACCATCTGGTGCTATAATTGAATTTAGTCTAGTGTTACCAGTTCTATTTACTGTTTTAAAATCAACTAACGCTCCTGTAGGAGCTTTTTTATCTCTTATTCCTTGTACTGCATTGTATAGATCTTCATAGAAACCTAATTTATCGCCTTCAAATGCAATAGTATTACCTGTGCTATCTTTTCCTAAACCACTTAAAGGGTTACTTACTTTACCTAAAGAAGCATTTAATCTACTTTTTAAAGAAGCTACAGGGTTTTTTACTCCATCGACTAAATTTCTAGCTTTAGATGCTAATTTATTGAAGTCTCCTGTATCACCGGTATTGTCACCAGAAAAGTAATTATTTTCGTCATCTTCATCAAATCTTAAAAAACTAGATTTATCTTTTAGCTCACTTTCTATATTACCACTTCCTTCAGGATCAAAACCAAGTTTACCTTCAAAACTAGTAGTGTTTACGTTAATAGTATTTTTTAAGAATCTTTTAAATAGTTGTTTTGCAACTCCTCCTGTTCCTCCTACGTCATCTAGATAAAATCTACCAGATGTATTGTTAATAAAGTGAGTACCTGTACCGTTTACTGGTATTTGTTTTGCTACATTAGCAGTAAATCCTACATTACCTAATATAGTACTTAAAGCTCTACGACCAACGTTACGTAGTATGTCACCTACAGCAGTACCACCTTCTGCTTTTTTGTAAAGTTGTTGTTGGGATTGTTGGAGTATAGCGTAGTTAGCCTGAAATTTAGCTCCTGAAGCTGTCCCTAAAAATTTAGTAAACCTTTCTAGATCAGTTGCTCTAGAAGTTACAGGGTTATAGTTGAAGTTAAAAGGCTTTTGTATGAGAGTGTTAGGACTTGGATTCCTAGCATTGACATTATCACTGCCATTAGTATCAAACCTTACTCTTTGGGATCTTACGTCGTCTCGTATAGCCATTTAACATAATTTATTTTTTAATAATACTAAATTAAGTCTTGTCTATCTTGGTACTTTGCTGCTGGATCTGCTCCATAAAGAGAAGATATTCCACCATTTCGAGATAATGTAGATGTTGGTGTATTATTCAAACCTAAAGCATTATTTTTACTAGGAACGTTAAAAGTATTAGCATAAGTTTGTCCTATTGCTGAATTACCTTGGCTATCTAAATCATTTAAAGATACGGTGTTGTGTAAATCAGAACTATCTTGTTGTACAAACCCAGGTTTATCTGCGTTAGTCACATCTTTGCTGTACCCGTAATCAGAAATGAACGATTTATCGTTTATAGCTACTTTAGGATCTTTTTTTATTTCTGCCATGATTAGTTATTTTAATATAAATAGTGTTTAAGAAGGTAAATTATTAGATGCTGCAAAGATAGATTGACCAGCTTTATACCCGTCAATATATACATCTCCTTGGATGTTTGAAACTTCAGCAATTAATTGTCTTAAAAGAGCATTAGTTTCTTCACCAAATTGTGTACCACC
>Ga0129351_1000322_pt1 | contig 17696 bp, 27 predicted proteins | sample CPBDNA_8_FD_94423 | JGI IMG/M metagenome (GOLD analysis project Ga0129351, IMG submission 94423) | Freshwater to marine salinity gradient microbial communities from Chesapeake Bay, USA - CPBay_Sum_27_0.2_DNA | ecosystem: Environmental > Aquatic > Marine > Coastal | place: USA: Chesapeake Bay... | reverse complement strand
GGTCGAAGACGCGCCTGTCGCTGTTCTGTATGTCGATGAATTGCCGTTCTCGTTGCTTCCCGTCGCGTTCTGTTCAGTGCTTGCTGAATCGGTCGCAGACGACGACGAAATCGACGACGATTCAATCTGAATCGGAATGAACGTCGCTTCTTGTGTCGGCGTGATGAATGACAGACCCATCGTCAGCACGCACCGTCGTCTGACACTTGCCAGCCGTAGTGACGTTCAAAAGGTTCTTCGCCAGCCTTCGGTTTCTTCTTCGATGTGCGGAACATCAGCGCTGGCGTCGCTGAAACATTGCCGCAGAACGAAGTCTTCAGCACGCCTCCGATCAGCGTCGCGACAGTGAACTCAAAGTCAGACGGCGTGCCGACACTGACAGTCTGTTCAGGCTGCTTCGTGACTGCGTCGAAATCCCATGATGTGATCTGTCCTTCTTCTGCCGTAACGCTTGCGATCAAGAACAGCTTCGCAGCGTTTTTGCTGAAGCTGACTTCTTCGCCTTGATTCGATGCAGCAAGCCCGTTGACTGTGCCGCTGTTCAGTGTCGCGACAGCGCGGCCGTCTTTCGTGCTGATGCTGATCGACCACTTGCGACATGCGCCGACGCCGTTGCCGCCGCCGCGCGATTCAAGCACGACATGTTCGCCGTCGATGTGCGGCGCGAACATGCCTTTTCCTACTGAAATTTCAGGCGGCTTTTTGCCTTCAGCTTTCGCAAGAATGTAGTTCAGAACTTGTTCAAGCTGCTTGTCGTTGCATTTGATACGTGCCATCGATTTGAAAAAAGTTTCAACGCTTCTTGTAAAGCTTTTCTGACCAAGGACCGCCAGACGACAGCTTCCATCTGCGCGTCATCTTGCTGCCGAAGCCGATCAGTTCGATGTTGCCGCCCATGAACAAGAAGTTCGTTCCGTCAGGCGTCTGCGGTCGCGCATCAGACTTCGGCGGCGTCTCGACAAGTCCGATCTTTCTGAAGTCACGACTGCTGCCCTTGCTGCCGCGCACCCATGTTTCTTCGTAGATCAGCGTCGGCTGAAGCCACGATTCAGTGCCGAATAGTTTGTTTTCTTCGCCCTGCTTGTCAGTCTGCGACCAGACAAGTGTGCCTTCTTCTGGATCGAACGACACAAGTCCTTCTTCGATCAGTTCTTGAAAGCGCGGGTGCGTTTCGATCGGCGCACTGCCCAGCGACGCAGTCATTCGATACGTCGCCTTGTCAGTGTTGGGCGGGATGCCGACAAACGTGATCTGCGCTGTCGTGAAGTTCGCTTCTTGTCTGCTGATGCGCGCAGACTTTCGCTTCAGCCACGGGAATTCAGGATGCGTTTCGAAGCCTTCGACGATGTCAGCAATCGACTTCGCGCCGCTCCATTCATACTGACGATAAATCGTCGAACTGCCGACGCCGAATTCATCGATTTCGATGTCGTATTCTGCCGCTTCTTCAGCGTTCTTCAGACTGCCTTGCCACTGAACTTGTGCTGTCATGATATTATTCTTCGATTGCTAGTTGAAAGCCTGTGCCTGCGCCGCCAGAAGACGGCGTGATGCGATCACGAATCTGTTGAAGCAGCGACTTGATGTCGTTCAGCACAGTGATTTCTCGTTCGCCGCCGACACGTGCAGCGCCAAGCGGACCGCCTGCGCCTGCGCCAAGTGATGTGACACCCGCGTTCGTGCCAAGCCCAAGAAACGCGCCGACGTTGAATGCAGCGCCGCCGCCGCCGACTGAACGAAACGCATCGACTTTCGTCGAATCACGAAGTCGCTGTTCTTGCTGCGCGCGCTTTTGAGCAGCGCGTTCAGCAGCGCGTTCAGCTTCACGCTGCGCTTTCTTCATCGCAGCTTCTTCTTCACGCCGACGCTTGTCTGCTTCTTTCTTCGCAGCTTTTTCAGCATCTTCTTTCGCTTTCTTTTCAGCTTCTTGCTTCTTCAGATCATCAGCAGTCAGTTCGGGTTCAGGCAAGCCAGTGCCTTCGACTGCGTCTTCGACGCCCTTCTTCGTGCCTTCTTCAATAGCTTCGGGCCAGTTTCGTTCGATGATGGCATCAAGTTCTTCTTCAAGTCCAGACTTGTCGATCGCAATACTGTTTCCCATGCCGTCGTTGCCAGCGATCATGTCTTTGCCTGCTTCAATAAGCGGATCAGTAATGTCTGACAAGTTGTCGTTCATGCGCGACGCGAAGCCGTCTGACAGAACGTGCGAAGCTTCAGTCATGCCGATCTTCGCGTTCTTGTTCATCTCTTCGACTGTCTTGATCATGCCTGACAGATCGACGCCGGGAATCTTGTTCACTGCTTCAAGCACTGTCAGCGCAGCTTCAGTCGCTTTGTCGAACAAGAAGTTGCCTGCAAGCTTGAACGCGTTGACGACTGTTTCTTGAATCGTGTATGAAAGCGCGCCGTAGAGTCCGATGACAGGCGCGAGTCCCGACAGCACAATACCGCTGACGAACGCGCCGATGCGCGCAAGCGAATTCAGGAAGTTGATGCCTGCGATCTGCAAGCTGATGCCGAAAGCCTTTCCGATTTCTCCGTTCACAAGTGCGTTGCGCACGACGCCGACGACGTTCTGAAGAACGCGCACGCCTTCAGTGATGTTGACCAGCATGCCGCGAAAGAATTCGCCAAGACCTGTTTCGCCAGTGCCGATGACCAATTCTTGGATCGCAGATTTCAATTCGCGCCACGCACCGACCAGCGTGTCTGACATGATCGCTGCTGACTTTTCTGCTGTGCCTTCAGCATCTTCAAGCGCTGCTGTCAGATCGGGAAGCGAACCGTTCGCTACACCTTTGATCAGTGAAGCGACGACATCGAAGTTCGCTGCACCGAACATCTGTGCAAGAATCTGCGGGTCGAACTTCGACAAGTTCATCAGCGCAGTTTCAAGCCCGACGATTTCAGGATTGATGTCGCCTGCTGACATGCCAAGCGCAGCAAGTGCTGTCTGCGCTTTCTCATTCGGGTTGATCATCAGACCCATCACAGCAGCAAGACCGCGACCCGCAAGACCTGCTTTGATGCCGTTGTTCGCAAGCACACCGACAGCAGCAGACGTTTCTTCAAGACTGATGCCAAGTGCAGCCGCGAACGGCGCGACGAACTTCATCGCTTCGCCCATGCCCTGCACGTTCGTATTGGCACGCGCTTGAATCAAAGCAAGCACGTCAGCGACACGCCCTGCTTCTTCAGCCGCCATGCCGAAGCCTGACAAGATGTTCGTCGCGATGTCAGCAGCTTCGCCAAGACCAAGATTGCCAGCAGCAGCAAGATTCAGTGTGTCTTCAAGCGAAGCGATCGACTGTTCTGCTGTGAAGCCTGCTTGTGACAAGAACGCAAGACCGTCAGCAGCTTCAGATGCGCTGAACATCGTCGTCGCTCCAAGTCGACGCGCTTCTGCTTCCATCGCCGCCATCGCATCAGCAGATGCGAACGTCAGCGCTTCGACACGCGACATGCTGAATTCGAATTCTGCAATCGTCTTCGTCGCAGAAGTGAAGCCGCGAATCGCAGCAGTGATTCCGACATACGCAGCAGCAAGTCGACCGACAGTCGCGATCATCTTGTTCAAGCCGCCGCGCGCAGCATTGCCGACTGTCGACGTTCGCTTCGCTTCTGTGTTGAAGCCGCGAAGTGCATTCTGGCCCGTTCGCATCCCGCCTTGAAAGCGTGAAGCGTTCGCGATCAGGTTGATAGTTACATCAGCATCGTTTGCCATTTTCTTTCAACAGTCAGGGTTCGTCGTCGTCGTCAAGCGACTTCAGAAGCGACATCACTTTGCGATCTGCCGCTGTTCCCATTCCGTCAAAAGATTCCCATCTGTCACAAGGTATGTCGTTTTTCCTATAGTAGCAATTTTCAAGTTCGAAGCATAGTCGCGCTGGCAGCTTCTTGAATGCAGTGATCAGATCGCACTTCGACATTTCGCAGACGATGCACACTATTTGCGCAATGAACGTCGGCGCGTAGGCGTTGCCTTTTTCTTCTTTGCTGCTGTATGACGCGGACCCTTTTTTTTAGCAGGGACGACCTTCGTCTGCTGTGCTTCTCCGACGACGATGCCGATCGCAGCCGTCAAGTCATCCATTTCATTCGCTTCGACGTGCTTGTCTTCACCGAACTGCAATGCTGTGCGACGCAGCATGCGACCGTCGTCATCAGCGAACGCAAGTTCTTCAGCTTCTTCTTCGCTGACGTCTTCGTGCATCAGTGCCATGAAGCGAAGTGTTTCAAGATACGGGTTCTTGATCATTTCGCTTTCAGCTTTCGCCATCGCGATCAGCTTCATGTATCGCTTTTCTTCGACTTCACTGCGACGCGCTTGTTCAGCAAGCACAAGAAGATCGTCACGATCTGATTCAGACAAGATCGGCGTGAACGTCAAGAACGCGCTGTCGATCTGACGCAGAAGCGCGAACGCGGAAAGCGTCAAAGGGCGAATCTTGAATCGATGCACTTTGACTGCGACCCCTAGCATGTCGCGTTCAATCCCGCGTTCGCGCTTTTCGTCGATCACTTCTTCACCGTCATCGTCGATGTCTGCGAACAGTCCAAGCTTGTTCGAAGCATGTTCAAGCTTGTCGTCTTCTTCTTCAACAGCCTTTTCAGTTTCTTTGTCTTTGAAGTTTCCCATGATCACAGTTGTTTGAAGCCGCGACGCACAGCCGCCTTGTATTTCTTCGAATTCTTCTTCAGCAGCATCGTGCCTGACTTGCCGCCTTCAGTCGGCACACGAAACGCGACCTGCGGTTCAGGGTCGACTTCATGCATGTGATGATGAAGTCGATCAAGATTCTTGACTGCTGCCATCGCGAAGCTGAACGGATGCAGCGGATATTCAGCGATGAAGTCAAGATCACGATGCCATGCGTCGATGCATTCGGCAGTCGTGACTTCGCCGTCTTGATCTGACGGATAGAAGCAGAACGTCCAGACTTCTTGCCCGTCTGCACGTTCGATGTGCGTGTATGGCGGATCGTGTCGAAGCGGGATGCCGACAGCGATCAGTGCTGCGGCAAGTTTCGTATCGCGAACGTGAACGACTGTGTCGCCTGCTTTCAGTTTGTCGCGATCTGGATCGTATAGCGGTCCCTGCTGTGTTGCTTCTGGCATGTGTGTGACGCGTCGTGCGCGTAGCTGATAACAGCCGCACGACGCAATGCGTGCAGCCGCAGATGATTGTCAGTGATCAGATTCCTTCGTATGCAGTCGCTTTCAGTGAAGACTTCACGAATTCTTCGTTCGCATGTTCGATCGTGACTTCGTCAAGATAGACAGTCGACGAAGCAGTGTCGAAAGTGCCGCTGATCGTCAGCGTCGTTCCGATGTTCGTCGATGCGCCGCTGAACGTGCCAAGACCTTCGATGCTGATTTCAGAAGTCTTGTTGTAGTATGCGACAGCGACGACGTATCCTTGCTTGTCGCGTGCTTCTTTCTTATCAGCCTTGTTCGTCACACTGACAGACTGTGTCGTCAGTGAAGATTCTTCGGCGGCGATTCCGAATGACAGGCTGGCTCCGACTACGGTTGCGTTTGGCATAACAGTGAAGAAGATTGTTTACACGTTCAGTCTGCGACGTTTCGAAGTCGTGTCCAGAAGAAAATTCATCAGCTTGTTTCAGTTCTGCCGCCGCGTGTCCAGTGCGGGATCGCACATTCGACACGCATGATCGCCTGCCACGACAGTTCAGTGACTACAAGATCGCTGACACTGAATGCGATCGGTCTGAAGACGCTTTCTTTCAAAAGCGGATCGATCGTGCCGTCAGTGTCTGTTTCGATCGCGTCGCGCACGCAGCCGATCCATTCAAGAATGCCCTTCTTGCGATCAGGCACAGTCGTCGGATCGCTTCTGACAAGACCGTATTCGCGACGACTTGCGATCATGAATTGAAAGACTTGCGTGATCTGCACGTTCGATGAACCGATCGCGAAGTCTTCAGGCACTGCGCCTGCACCGATGACTTCAGCGTCAGACATCGTGAACGGCACGATATAGGGCAAGTCTTCAGCGCCGTCAGCTTCGTTGACGCCTTCAGCATCGAAGTTCATCTTGCGACACAGACGCCCTGCGATGTCTTGGCAATGATACGTCATACGTCGTTCAATTTCCCAAAAAGGGCGCACATACATTTCGACTTCGTAGATTTCAGGCATGTCGTTCAGGTGGCTATTGATTTCGCGATGAAGTATTTCAAGTGATCGACCATCGCATCAAGCAGTCGATCTTTCGCAAGCGGTCGTTCTTTTTCGACGATCTTCATTGCACGAATGCCGCGCACGCGCTTCTTCAAGACGTAGTGAATACCGAAGACGAAGCCCTTCTTGTAGCCATACATCGCTGACGGCACTTTCGGAATGTAAAGCATCTTCGCACGCTTCGGCCCGTGTGCTTTCGTTCCCTTTTCAAGCCAGCGCATGACGCGCGAATCGTTCGTGACAGTCCAGCCGCCGATGATGCGCGCAGTGCGCCATTCGCGACGCGTTTGTCCCGTCCATTTCCTCGGCGTCGCTTCGACAAGATTGCGTCGTGTGACTTCAGCTTCTTTGAACAGAAGCGCGTTGACGCGCCGATCGTCGATGGCTTCAAGCAAGCCAGCGAATATCTTATCAGCACGTGAATCTTCTATCGTGATCTGAATCATGCTTCACCAGAATCTGCGCTTGAATCGTCGCAGCAGCATCTTCGCTTCGTCAGGGATGCGCGTGTCAAGCAGCGACACTTTCGTTCCGTCAAGCGCTTGAACTTCTTTGCGCATGTCGCCTGTCAGCGCTGCTGCGATGTGAATGCACGCACGACGCACTGCTTCAGGAAACGCAGTATCTGTCGGCGGCTGCGTCGTGTCTGCGATCGTGTAGCCGAAAGTGCCGTCGATCGTCAGCCAGTCGTTGTCTTCGAAATCGACGAAGCTGATGTCAGTGTAGTATGTGATGCGCGTTTCACCGACGTTCGCGCGAAAGTCTTCTGCGTCCCATGCAGTGTCGTCAAGCGTGATCGTGTTGACTGTGATGATCGGCCACGGCAAGAAGATGTGCTTGCCTTGCACATACTGCTTCGGCACTTCAAGCACGCCGTCGCCTGCTGCGCGATTGTCGTGATACCAGAAGTCGCGCTGACAGTATTCTTCGATCAGTCGCGATGCGCGATTGATGCAATCGTGATGCCAATCTTTGATCGTATCTTCATCGTCTGCGTCAGTGTTCTTCAGTTCTTTCTGAAGCTGAAGCAGTGTGCAATACGGTTTCAGTAGCGGGACAGTGACAGCCATGCGTCACGATGCAGCGTTTCTGCTGCGATGTCCAGCACGATCAGCGTGTGTCGAAGTTGCGCTGAACTTTCGTCTGATAGCCTTTCGTCACGCCGCCTTTTCGACGATTGACTTCATCATAGATCACGCGCAGTCGATCGCGATCTTCGCCGACTGCTTCGACGCGTTGATGAAGCTGACGCTTGTCTTCAGACGACAGATCAGAACTGTCGATCAGATTCTTGACTGTTGTCGCATTCATGATTTGAAAATTGTTTCAACGTCTGTCTGTCTGACGAACTTCACATGCAGTGCGATCGCGAACGTCAGTGCGAAGAAGACAGCGACTTCACGCGTGCATTCTGCGGGAAGCCACCACGAAAAGAAGATCGCCCACATGATGATGCCTGCGCAAGCTGCTGCGATCAACAGCAGCGCATACAAGATCGCAGCGATGACGATGATGATCATGATCGTTCGGGCCAGCCTTGACGCATCGCGACGTTGAAGATCGATTCAGCGATGTGCTGACGCGATGCGCGCGGGTCGAAGTCGACGTTCACGTTGCTGACGTCTTGCATCGCACGTGCGATCTTCATCAGCGTCTTCTTCGGCTTCATCTTCAGTCGACGAAGACAGTCGCCGCGATTCCAGCGAATCGTGCGCAGATCGAAGTGCTGCGATGCGACAGGTCGTTCGTGCTTCGTGAACTGTTCGTCAGGGTCGATGCCGATCTGTCGTGACTGAACAGGCTTGAACTTGTGCGGTGCTTCAAGACAGCCGCGATATTCGATTTCGTCGACTTTGATGACGTCACCTTTTTTCAGTGTGCCGAAGCGCCCGACGCGATCGGGTTCTTCAGCGATGTATTCAACGCGTCGTTCCATAGTCTGACAAAGTAGTGCGATCTGTGTCAGACGTCCAGCGCAAAAAAGAAAGCGCCATCGCCCGAAGACGATGACGCTTCTGTGCAGGCATCACCCTGCGCTTCATCACATCACTGATAAAGTGTCAGTATCGTTCAGCGCGCGATGCGCGCCGCAGTTCGTGTTCGACGCCGAAGCGTTCTTTGCCGTCGCTGCCGCGCAGTCTGAAGATGCGCTTCGACTTGCTGCCGCCCGTCGTCGACACAGTGCCGATGATCGTGTGCGTGTTGCCCTTGCTGTAGCTTTCGCCGTTCGTGAACACGACTTGATTGCCGTGCGTCAGTTGTTGTTGTTTTTTCTTCATGGATCAGTCGTGTTGATTTCTGAAAAGCCGACGACAGCGACTGCGACGATGACGATCATCGTCAAGATCAGTGCTGCCAGTTCGAAAGTCATGTCAGTGAAGTGATGCGCCCGTTCGCGGGTCGATGTTCTGCGCGATGAAGTTCTTCAGATGCCCGTCAAGCGTCTGCACGATCTGTTCGCGCTGCACGTTCGGGTGCATCTGCTGTCCGCTGTATGTTTCGAAAGCGACGCGCAGTTCAGTCGTCGTCAGATGCTGTGCGCGTGATCTGATCATCGGCTTCAAGTCAATCGCCCACGCATCGCTGTGCTGCTGATAGCAAGCGCGCACGTGCGTCGCAATGTTCAAGATGATGTCTTCGCTGATCATGTCGTGTGATGCGCTGTGCGCGCGCCAGAAGCGATCTGACGCGCGCTGTGTTCTTCAGCCGTGCTTCGCAAGACAGATCGGGCCGAAGCCGCTTGCGATCGATTCAGGGACAGTCAGCGGACGATTGCAAGCGCAGCAGCGACCTTCGTGCCAGACTTCGACTTGCGACGTCACGTTCTGCGGGTTCGTCTGAAGCTGACGCAGCGTCCACGCAAGCGCGAGGTATGAAGCATTGCTGCGATCTTTCACGCACGACTTCGCTGACAGACGCAGATCAAGCAGACCCGTCTGCGCGTCGCGAACGATGATGCCAAGATAGCTGTAGTCGCCCCATGCGTCGTTGTTCGGACCAGTCAGCAAGCGCACAAAGAAGAAGTCGTCTTCGCCTTTCTTCGCGCCGATCTTGAACGTGCGACGTTCGCCAGTCTTCTTCGACTTGATCGTGACAGTCGCGTTGCCGCCCGTCAGCGCGCGCAGTTGATGTTCAGCGTCGATCTGATGCGGATCGTCGCACTTGATGTCTTCAGTGATGATGTTCATGATGATGTGATGTTCTGATTCTGACGAAGCGCTTCGTGCTGTGCGCGATAGCCGCTTTCGCAGTTCAGCGAAAGTGCGATCAGCGCGATTGTCAGCAGCAAGTTCTTCATCTGACACTATAAAACAGCACTTTCTTGTTCTGCGCAAGAACGAAATCGACGATTTTTGAAAAAAGTTTCAACGTCTGAAATCGACGATTTCTGTGTTCACAGCAATGAATCAGAACGGGATGCTGCATTCTTCACGACACTTGTCGCAGCAGTGACACGCTTGACCCTTGTCGATCGACCAGACGTCAGGACACTTCTGCGCTTGCGCAGCGCCGCCACGACTGCCACACGAAGGACAGCGCACAAGCGAGACGTCGACGAATTCGAAGCCGACGCCTGTCACTTTGTCGACAGGGTCTTTCGCGCGCTGAAGCGCTTCGACTGCTGTCAGCATTTCTTCGCGCTGTGCGAACTTATTGATCTTCAGTCTGACGCCGCGATGAACGAACTGCTGCGATCGCTGTTTGTAGTATGCGCGAAATCGAAGTCGATCGATGACGACGTAGAATTCAGTCGTGTGATTCGCATACGCGTCAAGCAGATGACCGTCTTCGTCGCGCTTGTTCATCTTGCCGACCACAAGCTTCACGGGAAGATCAGGATTCGACAGATCGTTCTGCGCGACGACGTGCTTCTTGCCGCGCCATACGCCAGCGACTTTGATGCGTCGCGTCATGCCAGACCTTCAGCAGCAGCTTCTTCTTCATCAAGCAGCTTGAAGCGTGCTGTCGTTTCAGTGTGCGGCAGCACACGCATCTTCACTGGATCGTTCTGATCGATCTTGATCTTGTGAACGATGCCTTCACGCTTGAAGCACCACGCTTCTTTGTCAGTGCGCAGCACGACGAATTCAAGCATATCGCTTCGAAGCGCAGTGTCGATCATCGACAGATTTTCTTCGATCGTCAGAACTTCGTCGACGTCGTGACAGTGTCCCATCAGAAGCGCAGGACGTTCGACGCCGCGATCAGTCGGCTGAAGCGTCCATGCTACGCGTGAAACGTCAGGACGCGTGTCGCACTGACCGATCACATACAAGCACATGTATTCGCGACAGACGCGCGGACGTTCTTCGTAGATCGCGCAGCCGTTGTTTGCGTGCTTGCACGTGACGCATGCTGCTTTCGTGCCGCCGATCAGCTTCGCTTCGTCAGCAGACAGCACGATGTCTTCGATCGCTGGCGCAGTGCAGCAGAACGTGCAGTCGCCGCAGTCGTTGACGCGCGCTTCTTCGACGTCGTTGTTCTTCAACGCACGCATCATGCGCGCACGTTCTTTCTTCGCTTTGTTTCTTTTCATGATGTGATTCTTCGCCATTCAAGTTGATTCGTGTGATCAATCCAGCACGACTGTTCGACGCACGCTGACAATATCGCATCGCGTTCGTCTTCTGTCAGCGTGACTTCGCACGTGACGGGTTCGCGATACGCGCCAGCGCAGATGCCTGCCGTCGCTGCGCGCACGTTCAGCTTGTCGTGCTTCGTCTTCCAGAAGACGGCACAGTCGCGCGCTGCGTCGAACAGCGCGAACGTGCCTGTGTTGATCAGTGTCGCTGGCATCAGATCGTCGCGAAGTCTGCGTTCTGTTGATGCGGTGCAGCGAAGAACGCTTCGTTGCGATCGCTGTTCCAGCCAGTGAACGTGAACTTGCGCCCGTCATACGTCAGAACTTTCTTGCTGACTTTGCTGACTTGCTTCCAGACTTCAGCGTAGTCGCCTTCGAACGACAGCGTCAGAAAGTCGCGACCGACGTCAGGGCGTGCGCTGAAGCGCACAGGGATTTCGTCAGGGAAGACAGTCGCTTTCCCGCGCTTCGTCTGCTGCTTGATTTGAATCTTGCGTGTGATGTTCTTCATGATGTTGATCAGTGTCGCTGGCATCAGATTTGTTCGAAGCTTCCGTCGATGACTTGATCGACAAGCGACAGCGCGCTGTCGATGATGTCTTCTTTGCAGTAGCAGAATTCTGACGTGCCGATCTGATAGTCTTCGGTGCTATGGACTGCCGCATACCACGAACGCACGTGCGGATTCCACCAGACGTGAACGCTGTGATTGTCGTCGTTGTCGAAGACGAAGCGATAGCCGTTGAATTCATCGTTCTTGCAGGCGCGCACTGCGACGCCTGCGCGTGATGTGTGATTGATTTTCATGATGTGATGTTGGTGTTGATGTTGATCAGATCGAAGACAGTTCGTCTTCAGCTTTCAGTTCTTTCAAGACTTCGACTGCTGCGCGTCTGCATTCTGTGCGCGATTCGAAATACTCCCAATCGATCAGACGACCTGCGAACTTGTGTACTGCTTCGAAGTAGCCAGCAGAGTCCTTGTAAATCTTGATGTCAGATGTTTTCCAGCGATTCATGATGATGTGATGTTCGATGTTTGATGATGTGCGCGTCGTGCGCTGCGTCACTATAAAACAGCACTTTCTTGTTCTGCGCAAGTGCAAAGATGACGATTTTTGAAAAAAGTTTCAAACGTCTCGACACGAAAAAACCGCCAGCCCGAAGGCTGACGGTTTTCGTGATTCGTCAGATGGGAATCTTCGACGAAATGTGTTCGACGGCTTATGCGTCGTAGTCGCGACCCATGACAGCGTAGGGCAACGAAGCAGACGGGGTTTCCATCGGCTTGAAGTCGCGACGGAACGAAGCGACGACGATGTTGACCTGCTGCTGCACATCACGGTCGATTTCGACAGTGAAGCCTTTGCGCACGCCCATGATCCACGAGGGACGGTGAGCGATGTAGATCGACCCTTTCGTGGTCGTGCTGCCATCGTAGACGCCCGAAGCGTTCAAGTCTTCACGCACGCGCGAAGAAACGATGATGGGCGAACCGAACAAAGTCGGAGCGACGCCGCTGTTGATGCGCGCAGTGTTCGCACCGCCAGTCAGATCAGCGGTCAGCGTTTCAGCAAGACCGATGAAATCAGCGTAGCCCTTCACGCCGCAGATGATCAACAGTTCGTTCGGGCGAATGCCCCATCGACCCATGTCTTTCTTCAGCGTCAAGATGTTCGTGTCGCTGATGCCGCCAGTCGAAAGCGAACGATCAAGCGAACCGCCAAGCGCAAGCTTTCGAATGCCGTTGAACAGCGTCATCGAACCCGAAGCAGTCGCGTCGCTGTCTTGATGCGTTCCGGCAGTGTCGCCGTTGATGATCGCATCTTCAAGCGCGTCAGCAGCAGCAGAAGCGAGGTTTTCAGTCACCATGCCAAGCACAGGGACGATCGCGTCTTCTTCTGCTTCATAGCTGAAGTTCGTGCGACCGATCAGCTTCTGCGCCGTCAGCGTGACGTTGTCAGTGCCGGGAGAAGATTCGGTCGGATTCGAACCGGGGTTTTCACTGCCCTTGTAGAACGTCGGGCGCGTGGTGCGAATCGGAAGCTGGAACGACGGAGTCGGCATGTCGATTTCGCTTGCGACGAATTCAGACGCGATCGGCGAATCAAGATACATCCGATTCAGCAGTTCGCTGGAAAGATCGGTGGCGATCAGTTCAGCGCCGCTGTTCACAGTACCAGTGACAAGCGTCTTCTGTCCGTAAAGGATCGACTTGCGAAGCGATTCGACTTGGCGATGACCGCTTGCAGCAGCATGCTTCAGCGTCGCTTCAGGGATGCCGTCATTCTGAACTGCGACGATCTGATGTTCTTTCAGACCCGGAGTCGCATTCATCATGATGTTCAGAAGCTGCTTTTCAGCGACGTTCAAGTTGCCTGCCCGATGTTCGGTCGGGAATTCAACAACGACGCCGTCAGGCACGAAGCCGACACTGCCGCTGAACTGATTCTTCTGGCCCTTGTTGACGAAGGACTTCTTCAGATCAGCGATCGCGCCGTCGAAGTCTTCTTTCGACACGCTGCCTTCAGGCTTGAAGTTCTTCAGACCTTCTTCGATCGCAGCCTTGATGTCGACGTCGACGCTATTGCCATCGCCAAGCACGTCCTTGATTGCAGACTTGATGTCGTCAGGCTTGACGGTTTCAAGCGTTTCAAGACGATCAGTCAGCGCTTTCACGACATCAGAAGTGACGCCCTTGCCTTCCATCGCCTTCGTCACGCTTTCAGTGACAAGCTGCTTCACTGCATCAGCAGTCAGCGAATCGTCGTCTTCAAGATCGACGCTGCGCGCGTTCTTGAAGTGTGCATCGATGTCGAAGTCAGAAGCAAGAAGCTTGCTGATGTCGTCACCGGATTCTGACGCCTTCGACAGAAGCGCAGTCAGTTCTTTCTTTTCGTCGTCAGTGCGGTCGCCAGACGCTTTCGCGTTCAGTTCGCGCAGCCGTTCGACTTCTTTCTTGGTCAGTTTCATTCGATTGTGGATTGAACAGTTGCTTTGTTTTCGCCGCACTTTACGGCTTCGACACTGACAGCGTTCTGCGTTTCGAATGCGTGTCCAGAAGTTTCTGCACTTTGTTTGAAAATTTTTTCAAACGCTGAAAAGAAAAAGCGCGCCAGTCGGTGAAGACTGACGCGCTTCATTTCGCAGCTTGGAACGACACAGCGAAGAAGAAGTCGTTCTGCGTGCAGAATTATTCAGCGCCGATGAACAGCACGTTGACGACAGGCGTGCCGCTGACGCCAGTGATCGAAAGTGTTGACGTCGCGCCGATCGAAAGACCTGACGGGAAGTGATGCACGACGATCGCCCCCGGTTGAAGTGTGCCTGCTTCGCCGCCCATGTTCGCGGAAGCGTATGTCGCAGACAGCGATCCGTCAGCGTTCTGCAAGACCATTGCATACACAGTCGCAAGCGCGACAGCGCTGCCGTCAGGGTTCGTCGGCGGTGTGCCTTCGCCGTCAAGCGTGTTGACGTCAGGTTCAAGGACTTTCGCGACGCCGTTGCTGCAAGTGATCGCGCGACTGTAGACAAGATCAGCAGCAGCAGGAATCGTCAGCGTCGTGCCGCTGAAGCCGATGCGATAAAGGTTCGACGCAAGCGCGTCAGCAGGCGTGATGTCTGCGTAAACATTCAGGGAAGCTGATGCAGTGATGTTCATGATGATTCAGTGTGCATCGTTTGATGCGATCTGTTCAGTGTCGATCAGTCTTCTTCAGTGTTGATGATCTTCGTGATCAGCACGCCCTTGCGAATCTTGCCGCCAGCAAGTTCAGCAGCGTTGATCGGTTCGATGTTCGAATCAGCGTCGACTTCGACGAAGCGATACTTCGTGCGCGGCTTCAGTCCCGTGACCGTGCCGTCAGACTTCGTTTCAGCTTCGATCACGTCAAGCGCAGCAAGACGTTCGTCTTCTGCGACTGCGTGCGATTCGATCGCGATCGATCGTGCTTGATTCTTCGGCGCTGCTGGCGCTGCTTTCTTTGTGCTGGCTTGCACGTCAGAAACAGATGCTGTTTTCTTGGCGACTTGTTTCGGCATCGTTCTTCTTTCAGTTCAGTTTCATTCGCTTGAACGCAGTCTTCGCATCTTCGATCGACACTGCGCGTGCTTGGAAAAGCGCGTCAGGATTCGCAGGCACTGCGACAAGACTGACTTCGAAAAGTTCGACTTCTTCGACAAGTCGCGGATTGTCATCAGCGAACTTGAACAAGCCGCCGATGCTGAATGCCTTCAGATGACCTTCAGCGATCAAGAAGCGAATCTTGCGAAGTTCAGGCGCGTTCGACACTTTCGCTTCGACTTCAAGACCGCGCTGCGACACGCGCATCTTGCTGAATGATCCGGCGATGTTGTCGACACTGTTCGTGTGATCGATCAGCATCACAGGATTCTTCATGAAGCGCGCGATCGTCTTGTTGAACGCAGTGTCGCCGATCGTGTCGCCATCGCGATCTTTCGGCGTCATCGCCGCGAACGTCGACGCAAGTCCATCAAGCATGATGTTCTTGAAGTCGATGATCTGCTTCTGTTCGTCTTCGATGTGCTGCGCCTTCAGTTCGAATTCGGCGACAGCTTCGAACGACTTCACGTTCGCGTGCTGAACGACAGGCTGCGCTTCAAGTGCGTATGCTTCTTTGACGTCAGCGCTGCTGACAGGCGTGTCAGTCATCAGCAAGACGCCGTCACTGTTCGGCACGCACAGTCGCGTGAATTCTTCGTTCTTGCGGTAAGCGTAGAAGCGACCGCCGTCGAATGCTTCGCAGATGATGAATTCGTCTTCAACAGCACGCACGTCAGAAGACTTCTTCTGCTTCTTCCCGCCGACACGAAGACGTCGTGTGTCGATCGGGTTCTTCTTGACGCGTAGCTGTGGCATCGATTTGAAAATTGTTTCAAAGTGAACTGACAGATCAGTCGCCTTCAGCTTCGTCGTCCGCTTCAAGCGCAGCGATCAAATCAGCTTTCTTCGCGCCGTCAGGCACGATCTGATCTTCTTCGTCAAGCAGCGCGTTGCGTGCGTCGATTTCAGCTTTCAGTTCTTTGACAGACAGTTCGTCGTAGGATTCGATTTCTTCGCCGTCAGCTTCGACTTCGACTTCGACTGCGTCGTCGTCTTGCGTGACGCGTGACGGTTCAGACGACTTCGACACAGTGCCTTCGCTTCGTGCGTCTTTCGTCGATTCAGTGTTCGTCTGCGCTGGCTTCACGTTGCGTGCTTCAGCGTCGACCCACTGTTCGAACTTGTATCGCCCATCTTCGCGGACGCAATCGTATTCGCTTTCAGTCAGCGTGATTGTGTCGCCGGTCTTGACGGTTCCGAATCGTCCGATGCGATCATCGGCCCCCTTGTAAACGACTTGTGCGTATTTCATAAGAATGCAGAAGAATTGAATGCAGTGCTTTCAGTGTGCGACGTTTCGAAAGCGTGTCCAGCAAAAAAGTTCAGAAGACGATCGCTTCACCTTCGTCGTCATCAGTGTTGTCGACTTCAGTCTGTGCGACGATTTCATAGCCTTCTGTCAGAAGACGATCAGCGATCTGCTGTTCGATCGTCGGCATGTCGGGCGCATCTTCTGCGCGTTCGCGATAGTGTTCGATGACTCGCGTGCGATGTTCGATCATTTCAGACAGCATCGATTCGTCGTCAGCAAGTTCGTTCGTCAATTCTTCTGTCGCGTTGACTTGGAACCCGCGATCGCTGCTGTCATCAAGCTTGATGACGAAGCCTGTGCTTTCGTTCTTCAGTAGTATCATATTATTCAGCCTTTCTTGCTGCTGCGATGACAGCGTTGTCGATGTATTCGTTGCGCAAATTGCCCAGCACGAACTTGAACCATTCAGGATCAGATCGCGCGAAGCCCAGCGGGTTACTATACAACAATTCCGTGCCGACTGTCATGACTTCGCTGAAAATATGAACGTCAGGGTCGTAGTCGGGAATCGTCTTGCCGACTAGATTGCGTTCGTAGATTTTCGATTGATAGACTTTCGCGCCGTAGTATGACAGCGAACTTCTGCTTTTCGGCGCGACCAGCACTGGGCCGCCGTTCATGTTCATCAGCGAAACTTCATCCAGCCCGTAGTTATGCGTCGGAAATTTTTTTCGCAGCGGCTGAAGCGTGCCGCCGACTTTCGCTGCGCGCTGCTTCAAGAATTCGAAACTGCGACGAACAAGATCAGGGTTCGCCATTTCTATCCCGTGAACAAGTTCATGCACGACTGTTTTCGCTGTCGTGTTCGTTCGAACTTTCGCGACGCCGATCTTGCCAGTTCTGTCAGTGCCTGCCCACGCTGCATCAGTCGGGTCGAAGTGCGCACGCTTGTTGATCGCTGACACACCGACTTCGTTGAAGCGCACAGTGCGTCGTGCTGATATGCGATCGATGAACGTCTTCGAATCATCAAGCATCTTTCTGAAGACAGGCGTCAGCGTCTTGTCGCCTGTGCGCAGCGGCGTCTTGACGCTCTTCCAATCGCCGACGTCGGATTCTTCAAGTCCTTCGAACAGCAATTCGTGAAAGTCTTGCGCTGCATCATCAAGCACACGTTCAGCAGCGATGACTTTCTGACGTGCTGCGTTCCATTCTTCGACGTAGTCGTTCCATATCTTGTTTTTCTCGTTTCGCAGTCTTGTTCTTTCGACGTCGTCGATCGATGGATCGAAGATGCGTTCTTGAAGCTTGCGACGCTTTGTGTTGATCGCAGCTTCTTTCTTCACGACTTCATCGAACGCGTCTTCAGCAGCAATCTTTTTTAGATTCGCTTTTCTGTAGCTGTCTTCGATCTTGTCAGCATTCGACAGAACTTTCGCGTGAATGTCATCGACTTTGCGTGCGACAGCGAACTGACGCTGCTGTGCGATTTCTGCTTCTGTCAGTTCTTCTGCGATGTCGCCGACTGCTTCGATC